>Ga0209562_1001053_pt1 | contig 10228 bp, 5 predicted proteins | sample WorMetvacBELIZE2_FD_187399 | JGI IMG/M metagenome (GOLD analysis project Ga0209562, IMG submission 187399) | Marine gutless worms symbiont microbial communities from Max Planck institute for Marine Microbiology, Germany - Olavius vacuus BELIZE.2... | ecosystem: Host-associated > Annelida >...
CGCCTGCTGGACCACCACCGATAACCGTTACGTCTTGAAGTGGTAACGCATCGCCTTTGTTTGCTTCTTTAAGGCTAGGGTCGCGTTCAATTAACTTGTTGATAAGCACAGAGGCATCAACTTTACCATTCGCGAATAGCTCGCCATTAAGGTATACGCTAGGAACACCTTGGATGTCGCGCTCTTGAATTAGATTTTGATATAACCCGCCGTCGATCATTTCGGTCTTGATGTTAGGATTAATCAAAGCAAATTGATTAAGTGCCTGTACGACTTCAGGGCAGTTGTGACAGCTTAAGCTTATGAACACTTCAAAATTAAGTGGTTCATTCACCGCTTTCACCATCGACTTAACGCTATCGTCTAGCTTAAGTTCAGTACCCGCTGCATGCAGCATGGCAAGTACAAGCGAGTTAAACTCGTGACCGCCAGGGATACCAGAAAAACGAATTCCCGTATCTTCGCCGTCAGCTTCCAACAAAAAGCTGATTGCACTGCGCAACTCACCATTTGTGTCACGCTCTTCTACGTTTAATTTTTCGCTTACTGAAGCAATGTCGGACAGAAACGTCACAAGCTCTTCACGCTTGCTATGTTCACCGGTCTGTACGACAAAGGTTACGTTTTTTTGCATTGACTCTGCATATGATTTCAATGCTTGTAAAATTTCTTTAGTTAACACGGTTATTCTGCCTTATTTTCGACACGCCGATCCCCGCCAACCTTTTGAAGGGTCAACAACATAAGCGGAAATTGGAAATTAATATCAGGGAGTGGAGACCCACCCCCTACAAATTATTTGCTTAATACTGTGCAATGCACAATGCGCTGAGCTTTCAAATATTAAGCGCTAAGCGTGCTGCTTAGATTTTGCCTACTAGGTCAAGTGAAGGTGCTAGAGTTGCTTCGCCTTCTTTCCACTTAGCTGGGCAAACTTCACCTGGGTTGTTTGCAACGTACTGAGCGGCTTTAACTTTGCGTACTAGGTCATCTGCGTCACGGCCGATACCTTCAGAAGTGATTTCCATCGCTTGGATGATGCCTTCTGGGTCAACAACAAATGTAGCGCGGTCAGCAAGACCCATAGTTTCACGCATACAATCGAAGTTACGAGTGATTTCGCCTGTTGGGTCGCCAATCATTGCAAATTTGATCTTGTTGATCGTGTCAGAAGAATCGTGCCATGCTTTGTGAGTGAAGTGAGTGTCAGTAGATACTGAAAATACTTCTACGCCACGTGACTGAAGTTCTTCGTACTTGTCAGCGATGTCGCCAAGCTCAGTTGGACAAACAAATGTGAAGTCAGCTGGGTAAAATACGAAAACTGCCCATTTACCTTTGATGTCTTCGCTGCTTACGTCTACGAATTCGCCGTCTTTAAATGCAGTTGCTTTGAAAGGTTTGATAGCAGTATTAATCAATGCCATGTTTAATTCTCCATTTGGTTTAAATTATTTTCGCACGTTAAACACATACGAATACAAACTTTACGTTTATTGTGTCGACATGGTTTTGCAGTTTTGTGAAGATAATCACGTAACGCAAAATTCATGTCTCTCGAAACTGGTGATAAGAATAGCGCGCACAATCACAAAAAACTAATTGGTAAAAATGAATCGCTTAATCAGGTTATTGAATTGAAAGATGAAAATTGAGCCAAAATAGATTGATTGTTTTGCAATACAGCTTCACCGGCTAAATTCTGCTGAATGAGAAAACTATGACCCATTCCCGACTACAGCGCATCTCCCACGAAATAATGCTAATCGATGGACACGCGCCATCTCGCACTTTGGCAAAGCATGCAAAAATGGAGGCCAGCCCCTTTGTTTTCTACAGAGGCAGTGCGCAGTTGTTTTACGCTGATATAAAAGCTGGCCTTATCAATTTTCCTAAAGAATGCGAGACAGTTCCCCTCACCAGCGTGATGGGAGACTGTCATACTTCCAATTTTGGCTTCCTCACAGAAGAAGGGTCTCACGGAGATACAGTGATCTTCTCACCCAACGACTTTGATGATGCGTGTGTCGGCAAAGCACATTGGGATGTGCTTCGTTATCTCACTTCATTGCACCTTGCCCAGATACATTGCCTAGGCTCCGTTGATGGAAAGTATGCGTGCGATAGCATCGACATCACTAAACCTGTTGTCAGCCACCAGCAGGTTATTAATGCGCAATACGCATTTATTGAGCGTTATGTAGAAACCTGTAGCCAAGTAGTAGAAAACGCCATGGTGATTAATGAAGCCATAGACTACTGCCCAGATGCCGTGCCAAGCAAGCTGACCAAACTATATAAAAAAGCCAAAGCCCGCAGCGCAGGAGGAGAAGACTTTACGGTTAAAAGTGCGCTGGCTAAAGCCGTTCATTTTGACGGCAAGACCTTGGGGTTTAAGGCCAACAGTGAGAAATTTTCTACCCTAAGCCCACAAGAATACGCCACGCTACTAGAAGCTTTTGCTCCCTACATGGACGATGCGGTAGTCGATATAGTGAAACGCCTGGACGCGGGCACCGGGTCGGTAAATATGGCGCGCTACTACTTTTTAGTAGGACCAGCAAAACCACATAATTCAGCAAGCTTTGCGCATTGTCATATTGTAGAGGTTAAGCAACAACGTGTTGCTGCGCCTATTTATTACTTTCCAGATTTTAACCCGGTTAATCGCCTAAATGCTGCACACCTTACAGCTCGATGCCAACGAAGAATGCAAAGAAAACCCGACTTAGTGCTTGATGAAGTTGAGTTTGAAAATGCGCATTACCTGGTTCGCTCCCGACATCACGCTAAAGTGGGAATCGACCCACAAGATATTGCAATGGGAAATAAAGCGATAAATGGTGGCTTTGAGTATTTTGCCGAATTGTGCGGGTATAGCCTTGCTCTAGCTCACTGCCGAGGCGATAGAAGAAGTACACGATTCGCGTCGTCAGCATCAACATCTTTTTCTCAAGTAAAAAGCCTGCTCGTAAAAATAGCAAATCTTTATACAGAACAAGTAGTTGATGACCATGCGCTGTTCACTCGTGCGCTGAAATAAAGATATCAGTAAAAAGCGTATTTTTTACCAGGCGAACTGTTGTCATAGACGTGTCGATAGCATTACTTAACACCTATATTAGCTTTTGGTTAAGAGTTAAAGGTATGAGTAAACTTACCTGTAGATTTTAAGAGCTTGATATTTAAGTATTATTTTAAAAACAGCTTGAATAAGGTTAAGTCATTCCTATCCATTACAAATGCCCTTAGTGTAGTTCAAGCAATAAGAAAATTGCGCTTCACATATCACTCTGCTTTTTCTATTTCGGCAAAAGCAGAAGCAGTAATTATGTGAATTAAAAATAATGAAAACTACAAAGGGAAAATGACGTGAAAACATCATTAACTTTACTATCTGCAGGAATCATTTCTGCACTTTCTTCAACCGCCATCCAAGCTAACGATTTAGTCATTAGCGGTGTTATCGATGGACCGTTAAGCGGTGGTGTTCCAAAAGCAGTTGAACTTTTCGTAGTCAATGACATAGCAGATTTATCTACCTATGCCCTTGGAACTGCAAACAACGGCGGCGGTACTGATGGCGAAGAGTTTACGTTTCCAGCTGGTGCGTCTGCAAGCGCTGGTACTTATATCTACGTAGCATCAGAAATTGATGGATTTACTGCGTTTTTCGGTTCTGCACCAGACTACGATACTTCATCAATGGGTATTAATGGTGACGACGCTATTGAGCTTTTTAAAGATGGCAGCGTTATTGACACGTTTGGCGATATCAACACCGACGGTAGTGGCACCGCGTGGGAGTACCTAGACGGTTGGGCATACCGTACGTCAGGTCAAACAGCAAATGGCGGCAGTTTCGAAGCATCTAACTGGACTTACAGTGGTGTTGACGCGCTTGATGGCTCGACCACTAACACTGACGCTGCAACGCCGTTTCCAGCGGGTACATTTACCACTGAAGGTGGCGGTGACGTTGTAGAAGTTCCAGAAGAGCCTGCTGTTGAGCTAGGTATTTGCGGTGCAGACGCGACACTTATTAGTGCTATACAGGGCAGTGAAAGCAGCTCTGCTGAAGTTGGCAATAACGTTATAATTGAAGCTATTGTAACTGGCACACGTGCTGGCGGCTTCTTTGTCCAAGAAGAAGCGTCTGATTACGACGCTGACGACGCCACGTCTGAAGGCTTATTTGTAGAAGGTTCTGTTGACGTTGAAACAGGTAACCTGGTTCGCCTTTACGGTGAAGTAGAAGAAAACTACGGTATGACCACACTTGCTATGGATAGTGATGTGGCTGCACTTGATTGTGGTACAGCGGATGCTGTAGCAGCGGTAGAACTTTCTATGCCGTACGAACTTGACCTTGAAACCGTTGAAGGTATGGTTGTTAGCGTGACTGATGCAACAGTGACGAGTACAAACAACCTGTGGCGCTACGGTGAAATCGTTGTTAGCGATACAATTAAACGCCAACCAAGCGACGTAGCTGCGCCTCTGTCTGAAGCTTATACTGCTGCAGAAGAAGCGAGCGAGACAAGCCTTCTTACAATCGAAGATAACAGCAGCTCGCAGTACCCAGATGCTCTTAATTACTTCCCTACTTTCAGCTACGCTAATGCCATTCGCATTGGTGATTCGGTTTCTGCTGCTGGCCCACTAAACTACAGTTTTGGCACTTACAGAATTAATCCAAGCGACGTTATTGAAGTAACGTCTTCTCGCGAAGCAAACCCAGTGGTTACAGAAGGCAACCTATCTATTGCTACGTTCAACGTGCTTAACTACTTTAATGGTGAAGTAGATGCAAATGGCGACGTAACTTTCGATTATGACGAAAACCGCGGCGCAGACGATGAAGTGGCGTTTGAATTGCAACAGGGTCGTATCGTTGAAGCTATCGTTAACCTTAACGCAGACGTTGTCGGTTTGATGGAAATCGAAAACGATGGTTTTGGCGAAGATAGTGCTATCCAATCTCTAGTTAATGCTATTAACGCCGAACTTGGTGAAACCGAGCAATACTCATTCATCGCAACCAGTGATGGCAGTGAAATTGGTACGGATGCGATTACTGTAGGCTTGTTATACAAAGCTACAGTAGTGACGCCAGAAAATGATGCCATGGTAGTTGCTATGCCAGAGCAACAAATTGATGAAGATAGCCTGGCACGCATGCGCCCAAGCCTTCTTCAATCGTTTGTACACACTGAAAGCAGCAAATCGTTCCTTGTTGCCGTGAATCACTTTAAATCAAAAGGTTCACAGTGTGCAGAAGATGTGGCAGAAGCGCCGTCTGAAATTACCACGATTCAGGGTAGCTGTAACGCACTTCGTGTATCGGCAGCTATCACATTAGGCAACGCGCTAAGTGATGAGAGCCTGCCAGAGCGCAAGGTTATCTTAGGCGACTTAAACGCTTATAGCGCTGAAGATCCAGTAGCTGTACTTACCGATTACACACCTGAGTCTCGTGGATACACTATTACGACTGCGGTCAATACAGGTATGGATGAAGGCTCGTCAGTGGACGTAGAGTCTAGCTTCGGCTATCACAACTTGGCTGAAGAGTTTGATGCAGATGGCTTCTCATATTGGTTCTACGGAACTGAACAGGTGGGTAGTTTAGATCACGTACTAGCAAGTGAAGCCATGCTTGCAGACGCCATTGACGGTGCTCACTGGAACATCAACTCTGTTGAAGCTTACCAGTTGCAGTACGATCAAGCGCTTCGTTATTACCCAGATGAAGACGGTTACGCCTTTACTGATGTTGGTCCATTTAGAAGCTCAGATCACGACCCATTCATCGCAACCTTTGACCTACAAGCAGACGTAGTTGAAGAGGAAGAAGAAAACAATGATAGCTCAGGTGGAGCAATGGGAGGAATTCTTGCCCTGCTAGCTGCAGCGATTGGCTTTCGTCGTCGTTCGACTACTGTTAAGAAGTAAAAAGTGAAAGAATGAAGTACACGCTTAACGGGTGTGCTTCATTCACATAAAAAAAGCTGCCTCAATGGAGGCAGCTTTTTTATTGGTACTCTTTCCAATGACAGTCTGTGTAGTAACCGTTATGCTTTAACAGCCACCACACCAACTAAGTCAGCAGCTTTACTGTCGTCCACTTCTATACCTATTCGGCTTATGTACTGATCCCGCTTTTCAGCCTGGGTTGGCGACAAGTCGCTACTTAGAAGAAACTTCGCCGCTTTATGGGCCGCTTCCATCTGCTCGTCTGTTAAATTATCCCCTAAGTGAATTTGAGTAATAACTTTTAACAAGCTAAGCGCAACTTGTTTGTCTTTAGGCGACAGTGTTAGTGCCTGGCGTAAATTGTTGAAGGCTGGCGACAACCGATTCTCTTTGTAGTTAACCGCAGCCATTTGCTTAAGCTCTTTTGTGGTAAATTGAATTTCAGTACGTTCAATCGACTCTTGATTCAGGTATTCATTTACCACTTGAGAAGTAAACGTGTCCCCTTCAATTTGCTTTCTAAGCTTATCCAAAATACTCACACAGTGTTCACGCATTCCTAACTCGTGAAATGCTTTCATTTTATCGAGGCTATCTTCCATCGAGAGGCCGTCGGTAGATGCCGAACGATCCTTCATCAACTTTTCAGCCCCTTTTTTGTCGTCTCGCAAGCACAAGACACGCGCTTTTACGACGTCAATCTGCTCGCCAAGCTGAGACTGCATGCCCTTTTGTTGTTTCAATTCTTCCAGTTCAGATTCTGCGCGTTTCATATAGCGTTCGCCTTCCGTACTGCCAAGACTTGTGGCTAAATCAATGGTTGAACGAATAACATTGAGCGTTAGCTGAGGTGAGTCATGGATAGAATTTTTAGCAAACTTTGCCATATTTTGAACGGCTGAAAGTTGCCCTGCCTTATCGTGGTTCAATCGAGCAAGATCCCATAACCGTTTGTTACGCTCAATATTGCGAGGTGCTAGCCTACTCGCCTCTTTCATTTGTTCGTAGGCAATATCGAACTGCTCTTTCTCTATGAAATACTGGGCAAGCAAGTCAAAGGTTAAGAATCGCGTGTCGTGGCGCTGCAATAAGTCATCAACCAGTAGCTGGGCTTCTTCTAATTCATCTTGTCGAAGCAACGACCGGGTTAAACCAATGTGAACCCACGCATGATCCATGCTCTGCAATAAGCTTCTAAAGTAGTCTTCCGCAGTTTGATAATCGCGAAGCTGCAATAAGCAATCACCAATTAAGCGTTTAATTCTGGTGTGATACTCCGATAGCGAAGGATCTTTTAACTGGCGCTCTGCATAGTACATAGCGGTGGAATAGTCCCCCACCTGCATACAATGAAGCATTTTATGTAGCTTTAACCTTATTTGGATAAGGTATTCCAAACGCAGCTCAATTTTGTTGCGCTGAAGAGGTTTGACCCAAAAGTCATCCGGTTGCAATTCAACAATACAATTAACCAATTCAGGCGATGTCTCTGCACTGAGAAAAATGACCGTGGTGGTGTCGTTGATGTGATTGAGGTGTTTTAATTCTTCAAAAAGGTGAAAGCCATCTTTGTCGTGACTGACGTTAAACGCCAGTAAAACAAAGTCGTATTGTCTTGCAGCACATAACCTTTTCGCGTGAAAGGCATTAAAAGCACTGCTTACGTTTTTTATTCCAATTTCATGCAAAGCTGATGACACTACATCATGTACAAGCCCCTGGTTATCGATAACCAGCACATGTAATTCTTCTCTTGGGGTTGGGGCAGGTATTTTTTCCAGCATTTACCAATCACTTCTAACGTCTTTTCCCTAAGCGTCGTAATAGAATACTTGCTATTGCGACGGCACAATGTTGCGCGAGCTGTGCGCGAGAGGAGCTGGCCCATAATTCAAACCAGTTTTGTAATAATAGCGCGCATACAGCCTAAACTTATTATACATAAGTCTTGGTTTTTAGATACACGTGCGTTTCACAACGTGATTAGTGCTTTTATCGAGGCGGATCAATCGCGTCGTTAACGCTTCCGTTAACCCTAAACCAACCTGCAACCGAGTGACGGCTGCGGGCAGCAGGTAATACTTCATGAGGGAATTGTTCGCTCAAAAAGACAACGAAAGTACCTTTCGTTGGCAGCACTCTTGTTCCAATTAGATCACTTTCATCAGCGTAGAGCACGAGTTCTCCCCCATCTTCTGAAGTCCAGTCGTCATTTAAATAGGCGACTAAAGACAACACGCGATTGCCCTGACCTTTAAACGCATCTACATGGCGTTTGTAAAATTTACCCGGCTCATAGCAGGCAAAATGACTTTCAAAAGAAAAAAGCCCCATAAAAAGAGAACGATTTACATATTGCTGCATGGCTTCACACCATGAAAGCCACAAAGCGCCTTCGCTAGATGAACCTGTAATCCAGCAAATCTCGTCCCCTCTAACTTTTTCAGCTTTTTGATAATTCTCTGCGCGACCAATACCTGCCGCTTGATATTCAGCTTCAGAGATCGAACGCTGGCAGGCCAAAAGTGCTTGTGTAATGAAATCAGGTAAACCATGCTCTTGAATAGAAAAGCCTTTCGTGACTAAGTCATCGACGATATTTTCAAATAGGGCTTCATCGAAAACGTGAAGAGGCTGATACGACGCAAGTTGTTCTCTATTCATCAGAGCATTTCTACCTTTGAGCGGTTAACTAATCGTGTAGTTAGGAGCGGGTTGTGTACGTTAAAAAACTAGCGAACTTATACGCGGGGTTGAATCCTATAGCAATTGCATCACCACGCATTTTCCGCGCTATTTTTTTATCGATAAAAGAAAAATTATTTGTCGTTAAGAAGTCGCACGCTTCTTGCTTATTTAATATCAATTTTAAAGTGAGCAAATGACGGTAAAGGTAAACTAAATCAATAAGTAAACCGAAGTGTATATTTTAAGAGGGTTGATTGAGAGACTTTTCTTCTGCCCTTGTTTCCGTTGCCATTACGTCTGCACATACGGATTGTAATTAACAGTTGAAAAACGCATGGCAAGGCGGTTTAGTAAAGATATACGCAATGTATGTATTAAAATTTTTAGCAAAAAGAGTAAGCCATGAGTCAAGATCAAACACAAATAGAAGAAACGGAACATCATCTAGACTTAAGAAATTTGAGACTGGACGACTACAACGATGTTAAAGCGTTAATGGATGAGGTATACGCCAACGTTGGAGGCGCATGGCCTTACTCTAACTATAAAGCCCAAGTTACTACATTTCCCGATGGGCAAATATGTATTGAAGATAAAGGCAAAGTGGTCGCTTTCGCCATTTCAGTGATTGTAGATTATGACCAGTTTGGGGATAAACACAGCTACGATGAAATTACGGGTGATGCTTATTTGACCACACACGATCCTAACGGTGATGTGCTTTATGGTGTTGAGGTAATTGTTTCACCCGAGTATCGAGGTCTACGCCTTGGTCGTCGTCTCTACGAAGCGCGTAAAGAGCTCTGTCGTAACTTGAATCTAAAATCCATTATGGCGGGCGGTCGAATCCCGAACTATAAAAACCATGCGCATGAGCTGTCGCCTTATGAATACATTGAGCAAGTCAAGCTCAAAGACATCTACGACCCCATTTTAACTTTTCAACTTTCAAATGGATTTGAAGTCAAGCAAGTCATGTCGGCTTACCTTCCAGAGGATGAAGCCTCACAGGGTTATGCGACGCTACTTCAGTGGCACAATATTTATTATGAACCGGGCACGCCTTCGCTCATCGCCAGCAGGAAGACCAGCGCACGAATCGGATGTATTCAATGGCAAATGCGTTACTTCAATAATGTAGAAGAGCTTTTACAACAAGTAGAGTACTTCGTCGATGCCTTGTCTGACTATTCTTGCGACGTTGCCCTGTTCCCTGAGTTTTTCAACGCGCCATTAATGGGCCTGAGCCCGTCAGATTCATCAATTGATGCAATTTGGCATTTAGCGACCTATACCGATGAGATTTTAACTGCCGTGTCTCATTTGGCCGTATCGTACAATATTACGATTATCGCAGGTTCTATGCCTGTGGTAGAAGAGGAAGAGCTCTATAACGTCAGCTACATTTGCAAACGCGACGGCACCATTGAAAGCCAGTATAAGCTTCATCCAACACCTCACGAAAAAGAAGATTGGATAATGAAAGGCGGAAACAGCCTTAAGACATTTGATACCGACTTCGGCAAAATCGGCGTTTTGATCTGCTATGACGTGGAGTTTCCAG
>Ga0209562_1001054_pt1 | contig 10227 bp, 4 predicted proteins | sample WorMetvacBELIZE2_FD_187399 | JGI IMG/M metagenome (GOLD analysis project Ga0209562, IMG submission 187399) | Marine gutless worms symbiont microbial communities from Max Planck institute for Marine Microbiology, Germany - Olavius vacuus BELIZE.2... | ecosystem: Host-associated > Annelida >...
ATTTCGCTCCAACGCGGGCCGGTTGACCCAAAATTTCAGGTAGAAGGGGTCATCCCCCACCAACCATTCTCCTACTCAGAAAACTAGGATAAATGTTCTTTCATATGATATAAAAATCTAAACACAGCTTTCTTCCGTTTTGTCACAATATCGCTATACCGCGACTGCATTCCATGCAGCGCGGTAAAAATGCAACAATCTCTTATTTCGCTGCACCGGAGAACACAAGACACACTGACCGACAACATTCTGTACCGTCGTGTCCCACAGTGGAGCCGCCCTTACTCCATTGTCAACCAATGCAAAGAACGCCTTCTTTACCTGACAGCCACACAGTCATATAGTGATATAACATCTTTCGCTGGGGTATGTCCATTGTTCATGTCGGTCGTTGGTAACTTTGAACTGTGGCAGTTTTCTCCAACACAGTTTTATGGGCACGATTATCGTGTCGGAACAGCAATTACTCTGTAAAAGCCTGCACCTGATATGTACAAGGGAGCTCACTATGTTGGAATAAACTGCTATGGATCAAAGTTGCCACAAATCTAAGTGACCATAGTCTCTTCTTGCTAGCTAACCTATTAAATCTTTATTTGCCCAGTTCTACAAAATGTACCTGCAGTTTACAAATATTTTAACTATCTGTTACTACTGAGTGTAACTACAACTCAACATTTAACTAAAAATAATCAATTAAGTACAATACAATGCTTCATAAAATTAACCGGCTGAATTTTAATAAATTCAACTACGTCTTTATTTGTTTGTTTGCAATAATTCTCGCCCAGTGTACTACATTGAATTCATTCCCTTCTTTTGTTAATTTTCTACAGTTATCCTATTTCAAGCCAAAAATTACACACATTGACTGCTAAATCAGCACCTTTGTAATCAGGCTGTCAATTAGCCCAAACAGTGATGCTCCTATTAAACCAAAATCTTTTTTTCTAACAAACTAGAAACTCATTAATTTCAATGATCAGGCAACCACGCCCATCAGAACACACAAGTAAAACGATGACGTACAGCATAGAGACAGACAACACAGAAAAACATAAAAACATTAGTCGTCTTTTCCACCAAAATTGTAAGAATTATAAATCAAGTACCCTGTACCAAGGTTTAACTGAAATTTCTGTACACAATTTTCCATAGTACTAGTCGTGAACACAGGAGTCAACACGGCAGCTTACGTTCAGCTCGGTGTCCAGCACAACGATTTTGTTGCTGGTCGGTAGAACATCGTAGCAGGTATGGGACTTGAGGAACCTCAGGAAGACGAGGTCGTCAAACTGGTCTGCAACATCAGTGTAACAGTCAGCACACTCGACCTCTAATAAAGTTGTGTCCGAGGGGAACACAGACCTATGCTGTGCCATTAATTTTAACTCTCTGGGTCAAAGGTCAAGATCAAATATGCCCACTTTGATTCGACACATGGAACCAACTACGATACATTACCGTGTAACAGTAACAGTGCAGCAAAATGTGTAGGTGTAAGAATAATTAGTGGTAGTTTAGTGCCCAGTGTACAACACAACCGGACCAGCTAGGCATTACAACGTAAGCCAAAAGTCGGTGACAAAAGTTGATTAAATGCAATGTTAAAGTAACGTGTCTTGAGGTTGCGTTTAAAACTGAGAAGTCTTCGCTGATCTGATGGGCTCTGGCAGACTGTACCAGACCGTCAAACCGGCAACAGAAAAGGATGGTTTCCTCATTTTGTTCCTGTCCGTATAACAATATGACCAGTGGTTTTCAAGTTATACCCTTATCAAACAACTAAGCACTTCTACAGTGAACCACAAGACATATTCATACCAACTTAAATCGATTTCTTATAGCAGTTTATCAGTATTTGCGCAGATGTATGTTCTACTTTGCATTTTGTGTTTGTTTGAGTCCTAACTGATTGTATGTTCCATGTTTAGTTTAGCTCACAGTTTTTGAAATCTAGCTTTGTTATATGCTACAATATTAATAAACTTACTTACTTAGCTAGACGTACAGACACACAGACAGACATGGACAAGGACAGACAAAAATACCTGCTTCGCTCGGCATAGGAAAATACAACAATATTGGTCACCTGGCATAATGCCAGCATGCTGATCTCAATCAACAAAGTTAACCTACGTCGGGTCCGGTTAGTACTGGGATGGGTGACCGTGTCCGGGTTCCCGGTACCAGACATTTATCTCGGTATGTAACCAGCCACCCCCGTTAACTCAGCCTGGCCATCCCCATCCCTTTGTGAGCAGGTGCAGTGAGTACCAGCCAAAGGGCGGTGAAGCCTTGCAGCTGGGGAGTAAAGGCATGTGTGGGTACCGGGTAGCAGGTAAAACTGGGGAATCCCTTTGGTATACATGCATCATATCTGAGCGCTTTAGATATGTAGCATAATAAAGTGCTGCACAAATGCACGTTACTTACTAATAATGCAGGTGCCACATTATATGCCGTTATTATACAGACATTACTAATTTACCCACATCACCAAATTTTTTCCGTGGCGCATAGCGGCGTAATGGTAGCAAACTGAACAAGAGGTCACGGGTTAGGTTCCCAGCCATTCCACTGCATGCAGTGACTCCGGGAAGTTGCTCACACATGTGCCAGCACCTCTATCACCAATCAATGTTATTAGCACCAGCAAAATGCTGACGACTCTCCGCAGTTGGGAACGTATCCGCTGGCCTAGCTGAAAGCAGTGTCATGGCAGCCTAAAATAACCGAGTTTATGACTAAGTCATATGCAGGCCGACTGCAAAGAGACTGGGATCGGCTCTGGGCATCAAGCAAAAGCATAAAGCTACCCATCAGATAAGTTCAGCTAATCAGCTATCGGCATTATAAATAAATATGTGTATTAACGCACCAAAGCTGCTGAAGTCCAACAACTCTTCTTCGTGCGTGCTTGGAAGCTACAAACAGCGTTAGATACTTGAGAAAAGTTTAACAAGTTACCACTTTCACAATCCCACTCTAACTTACAAGTCTCTCCACATTAAGAAAGTAAGATGATTTCTAAACGGCACTCTTAACTAAAATATCGCACAGTGCCGTGGTCACCGAACAGGTGTCTTCAGCAACCGTTTGAACTCTCTAAGACTGTCACATTGTTGTATCTTACTATCACTTGCTGAGGCTGCATTCTCATTAAACTATACAACAGTTCCTACTACACTGTGGATTTGCATCATTTCTGCAAGTTGTTCTAAAGAAAAAATTACTCGCAGTCATAAACTCAGAATTATACAATCAGCCTATACATAAAATAACATTTATGATTATTATTAAAGGTACTGTAAATTTATTATTTTATTATTATTATCAATGGCACTAATGAAATTTCCAGATAAGACGATTTAACAGCAAGCACAATTTAGTGACATATAATATGCAACAGTTCTAACCCGGAACACGTGAGTACCAGACAGCTGGTCTTTCCAGATGACCACCTGACGTGGTTCAAACTCACCCGTACCGGACCATGACGATCCTGAACACATATCACCATGCACTTGTGTACTTCATGTCTCAAAATTACAGATCTCTTTTTCGGAGCATCATCAGTTCACCATTTTCATTACACCACTCTCCTTTTCCATCACTCTTTCATGGTTTCGTTCCAAGCTAAAAACGGGCATGTTCCACAAATTCTGCCCATCGCAGGCTCTTCCTGCCCAATGGGCTAAACTTACATACATGCAATACATACAATTAAAATTTGATAATGCCTCACAGAAAAAAGTCCAGCAATGCATTATAATAAAAACCACTGAAATGGTAGGTAATAGAAGTACTAGAAAAGCTAAAACAATGAGAGTTAGTCAACACAGAATGCCTGACTTGAAACTTTAAACACAATCTGCAAAATGGTCTCAATTCACGGTCTAACATTTCCCTTGAACACTTAACTTAAGATGAAAAATTACAGCTGTTTTTATTACCTCAGTACAACACTCCCTGTACTGCAGTAGGCTCTGGACACCTCTGGACACAATGCACGGACAGTTTCATCGTGTAAAAACAAACTCTGCAATCAAGCTTAAGACAGAGTCTCAATCTTTGATTGATTGAGTAAGGCTTAACGTCCCACCAAACACATTATAGGTCATATTGGGGACGGATTTTTACGGGTCAAATGACCCAACCAACAGTGTCAAAGCACTGAAGGAACACACACAAAACTAAACTAAGCCAAATACAACAAAACACCAAAATATATCTAAACTAAGGAATACAGATAACACAAACAAAACAAACTAAACCCAGGTTCGGTCGCCTCCTACGACCTCCGGCGTGGAAACGGAGTGGGACTATTCTGGTAGAAAGGGAAGGGATGGACAAAAGAAGAAAATAGGTAAAGCCAATGAAAGAAAGGGAAAAGTAAAAAAAACAAAAGATGAAGTAAATGGACAAGGGGGAAAGGGGTGTGCCGGCCCCACACAAGAATAACAGCAGCAATTTACTTCAACAGCTAGACATAATGCTCAGACGATACTCCTGCGATATTGACTCACCGGGTGACATTGTTTGGCACTGTGAACTCATTGACAACTGCACACAACAAACCAACACCTCGGCACACTACTTCATGACTCCGTCATAAGCACATACATCCGGTGTGATACAGTGTCAGTGACTGGGGACAGAATGAGGTGTGAGGTTAGTAATTTAATTACCAGCAACAGGTTCTATAAAAGGTTAACCAGGCATCTGCCCCCCCCTCCCCAACATTATCTGTGGCACCCCAACAACTGAAACCAAGGGTAAGTGTCCACTGTTGTCATTCTCCAGATGCTGTTACTATAATTAGCTTTCAGCTTCATCCACAAGTTTTTTGTTATGCATCAAACCGTCTAATATGTGCCGATGTGACATCTTTTTGCTCCTTTCAACTTTTTTACCATTTGTAGTTTTACACTTCTTTGTACTGTAGTTTATAACGCGTCGTATTAGTATTAGTAGTAAGTAAGTAAGTAAGTAACCAAGTAAGTAAGTAGAACATTTATATAGTGCATAGTGCAATGCCTCTAATGTGCTACATGCTCTAATACAAGTAATAACAATATTAGAGTTTTTTAACGTACTGGTTCTGGGTTACACGCGATTAAATATATATATTAAGAAATTACTCATTCACTGCTGGTAATTAGATAATAAATTCAACAACATGGCCGCTAACAACTCGACTCCTACACATAACGGAAATCAACTGGTGAGTGAGAAGGCAGAGGGGAGACTCTGCGTGACCTGGAATTAATCAATTGACGATGCAGACACCCAGCGCACCTGCTAATTGCATTCCACTAGGTCTATACCAAAGTTGAACCAATTTGTCACCTGACACACTCGGCCAGGCTGCAGTGACATTTTAGTAACGTGTCTGAAATTGCTTCTTAATTATCGTTACCTGTGTGACAGGTATACTGTGTGAAACAGGTGTTGTTATTAGTCTGTGTATATGTCTGTCTGTCTGTCTGTCTCTGTACGTATACAGAGTGGGCCAAAAAAAGTAAGCTGTTGGATTATGGTTTGTAACTTCGTTAATTATGGACCAATTTAAAGAAATTCCATCGTTAGAAAACTTACTACATTTCCAGAAAGATGCACGTAATATTAGCCACATGCCTTCAAAATGTTACCACTTTACCTTGCAAAATGACAAACAACGTAAGGGCGCATCTGGAGTTTTGCAAATCACGGAGTCAAACACAGTGATAAGCACGTGCATAGAATAGCTAACTGCACAGAACAGTTAACAAATAAAATACATCTTACTGTAAATTTAGTAAGCTTTCTAACGGTGGAATTTCTTTAAATTTGTGCATAACTGACAAAGTTACAACCCGCCATAGAACAGTTTACTTTTTTTGGTCCAATCTATATGTCCACATAAAAGATGCACAACCACTGATCATCAATTGATGTAACTTGGTGTGAATGTGTTATGCTGAACTCTAGAAAGGACTAAATCTGACCTTTACCTCTGATACTGATAGCTATTTGTGTATGTTTTCGATAAGATAATTGCCTAAAACTGCCTATAACTTGGAAACTATCTCTGTGATTCTGATGCAATTTTACGTGGTAATAAATCTTAGTCAATATTACAAGTTGAAAAGTGCACTTTATTGCACTCGTTGCTTACATTCTGCTACCCTGTTTGTACTCGGTATATTATTTTCTATAATAAATAAATAAATAAATAAATAAAAAGTGGGCAGATCTCCAGAGACGTTTGACTATCAGAGCAAAAACTAATGACAGAGTGAGTGTTCATGCTCCACACAAACACATAATTAATTACTAATAGTTATTATCATTCTCTTCACAACCGATGTGTGCTACACCTTATTAGTTCAACGACCACATTGACGACCACTGGCATTTCAGGACATGTTCTATTACAGTCGACAAGCGAAATATCACAGGCCAGTGAACTAGAAGAACGTTGTCAGCGTCCTTCTATGTTCACGACTATGTCACAAGTGTCCATTTTCTCCTGACTTAACTTCAACAAGATTCGCCAATACTCCAAATGGTGAACTGCACCATCAGACTCATACCCACGTGGTCATCCACTGATGACGAACCACACTGTGTAGTCATGTCCACTGACCAAACTTGCTAATGATAGACCTCTACAGCTACATTCTGCTGACAATGTGTATCGACCACTACACTCGGACAGTTTCAGAGTGGAGTAGAGACAATACTGTTTCGTTTGGCCTACGGGACATGATTGAGCACTTTTGTGACTGTTTAGGCCGTTAGAATAGCGCCCTATAAATATTCTTACTTACTTACTTACAATAAATTACTCACCCTAGTAAAACATTCGGCAATGAAAGCACTACTCATCAAATAGTAATTATCAACAGTTGATGCTATGATACACATGGTGACTAGTCTTCAGGAACTGCAAAATTCCCGAAATTTCCCCGCCTCTATGCAGCACACCTACCCAAGCTGCAGTTAGCCATGTCATACTTAACACTACAATAAACAAGCATGCAAAATGCTACCAAACACCGTCATAGATCCAAATGTGAAGTTAGCAATAAACGATTTTCCCGACAAGACTTATTCCCGGACGCTTCCCCGACATTTGGTCAATTTTCTGACATTTCCCAGACAGCTGTCGAACTCTGTGACATTTCCAGGTTTCGAGGAAAGTGGTCAACTTGTATACAAACAGAAAGTGCTAAGCAATGAGTCGAGCAGTCCTACCCGACGTCGTCGTGCAGCAAGGGCGGCCTTCATGTCCTGCTGTCGAGGGTCGGAGTACGCCCGGCTGCGGTACAGTTCCAGGAACTCCGACGGTCCTATTGGTGTCTCACGGACACTGCAGCTGCGATGCCACCGCACCTTCGAGGATGACGCGGACGACGCCACGGCCGTACTGCTGCTAGAACCATGCACCGGTGTCCGGTAGACGTTCTGTAGTGATGCCGGCAGCCCCGAATCACCCGATCTGGCACAAGTAATAACAATAATACATGTATTTTTAGCATTTAAGTACTGGCAGCTGTGGAAAACGTCTGGAAAACATCCAGGAAAATATCCTACAGCTAGAGAAGGGATGTGATGGCCGAGCTGTATGGCCTAATTAATATAGGGTGACACGATAGGTCGTGAACGATTTCGAATTCAACTTTAAGCCTGTTATTAACAGTAACCAGCAATAATTTTATATCTTCTTGTAGATATATTCAATGAAATTGTTCATATAAAATTTCATAGCTGTAGCTGTTAAACAGCATTTACAATACTCATTTATATAACACCACCGAAAAATAACACAACGACGTAACGAAAAACGTTAACGTCAAGTGAGGTCGCTGTCCACTGACCACTGTGGGTGACGTCACTATGTTGGCTCGTATAAATCAAGTAAGTAACAGATGGTTGTGATATTTTGCACACATGATTGCATTAAATTTCCCTAAACGATGATAGCAGCTTAATAAATATTTAAAGCTCTAACATAGTTAATTTGCTGTTTAAAATCGTTCACGACCTATCGTGTCACCCTATAGACATAGCAGCAGCAGCAGCAGCAGCAGTAGCAGCAGTTATATAAAATACAGACATCAAGTTCTGAATCATATCAGTGGGTTTTTGTTGTAAGTTTAAATCACACAATCTGATACGATTTCCCAAGACAGCAAATGGAGGTTACAGAACTCAGTAATAACATCACAAACCCGCGACTACGTCTGCCCTCGGAGTCCGGCTCCACCAAAGAGTCCGATGCTGTTTCGGACTGGACGCTGTACGAGCAGCGATGAGACCGCGGCTGTACAGAGATCGGGCGTCCGCCGCCACTGGCAGGGGAGACTGCCGCCGTCAGGTCTGTCTTGGACCGGGGTCGAGTTATTCCAGGCAGAAGAGAGCGGACCTTGGCACCTGGAGCTGAGGACGCAGGTGAACTCTCCTTCCAGTCGCCACTTGACCGCCGACTGTTGCCGTGCACACAGTCCGACCTGAACACATCATGTAATGGGAGTAAATAAACTTGCAGCTTTCATCTTTAGACTCAGTTTATATATATATATTATTATTGCTTTATTGTATCTGATACATTTCTGCCAACCACCTCTGGTATTACATCAGTGCAACTTCTTCAACCCGCCAGCCAATCATTCCTGGTTATATCACACTACAGTTAAAGGTAAAGGTAAAGGTAAAGGTAAACGTGGATTTGTATAGCGCCTTGTCATGATCACGCCTCTATGGCGCTCAGGTATGTCACACATTCTCAAGGGATCTCACAGTTTTACCTGCACACCCGGTGTACATCTGCTAACGGAATGAACCATACCTGCCTTTGCCTTCCCAGCTAAAGCTGGTACTCATTTACTGACAGCGGAGGGATGGAAGGCTGAGTTGAAGGTTGAGTATATTTGCCTGATGGACTTTTTTCCGTCGGTGTGAAATTCTCTGCGGGATTATCTAGAAACCCAGACACTGACAAAGAAACTTTCATGCAACACCTGAAGACAAGACCGTTCCAAGACACCGATGCATACAGCTATATATCAATTTTCTTTGTCACAATAGTGGATGTCACAGTCTTAGTCTTTATACTGATAAATGCCTTCTTAGCAAACAAGTATGAAAAGATGTTAATGAACGCTGATGAGAGCGGATGCAAGAACAGTCAGAATAAGTTAAACTTATCAAGTGTTTTACCACATTCGCTGAAGGTATGTGCAAAAGTTAGGCCATCTCTGAATTTTTTCTGGCAGTGGCCAAGACCGAAGTCCTACAGCAGAGTCAAAGTGCACAGCAATATAAAGACTGGCTGTCTACCAGAATATATAGCAGTATAGGACAATGTTCAGCTTTATACTGAAGGCCCAACACTGCTACTGTATGAGCTACAAGAGATCAGACTTTGGACACTGTCTGTGTATAGATTAGACCAGCTGTCTGGTTTATGCAGAACATCTGCAGATGGCTCTCTGGCAGGTTCCCAGCACACCAACAAATTTTTATATTCTGTCTTATATACACTGTGTCCAAAAAAAACGTCTATGTTTTTATTTTTCAAATAGCTGTGTCAAAAATTAACCGATTTTAATGATTTTTGGTGTGTTAGATCCTGAGAAAATTTGACATCAATAGCTTGTACATTTGCCCACCTTACCTGTATACTGTAGCCACTTTACCTCGGGAAATCCAGAAAAGTCATTTTTCAACAGTATTATTTATGTACTGGTATATATGCGCCGGAAATACCGTCTGTATAAATCACTCAACCTGATCTACTGTGTAACACAATGTTAGTGGAGCACGATGCACGGACACTGTCAGAGAATTCCTGACTGAGAGGTTGTGGGTGCAACTCATGGACGTTCCACTTACACGTGGCGACTCTGGGCAAATTGTTCACAGCTGTGCCTGTCATACACAGTATAATCTTGTAGTGGCCAAACGGCGGTGACATTCTAAGGCTGGGAAGTAACTGCCAGCCGGTGGAAAGTAACACCAGCCTACTGCTGTGTTTATGACTGAGACAACTGCGGGATGACTGCCTAGAAATCACGATCAGCTCCGGCCACAATGCTCAACAATGCACCATACGCCTAGATCTGGCTGGAATTTTGTTTTTGGGGGGGACACATTGCGAGCACAGAAGGTGGGTCGGTGCCGAGTGGGGTGGAGTATGGGGAGGGGTGTCACCTCCCCATACTCCACCCCACTCGGCAC
>Ga0209562_1001055_pt1 | contig 10224 bp, 5 predicted proteins | sample WorMetvacBELIZE2_FD_187399 | JGI IMG/M metagenome (GOLD analysis project Ga0209562, IMG submission 187399) | Marine gutless worms symbiont microbial communities from Max Planck institute for Marine Microbiology, Germany - Olavius vacuus BELIZE.2... | ecosystem: Host-associated > Annelida >...
AACTAGCAATATTTATTTAAATTAATTACATTCGACGGGGGCCTATGTCCGTATGTCGGTCACTCGGTCTACACATTTGCTTGAAATAATAATTATTCTATGTGTGCTTTGTTGTGAACTTGTGACGTCATTTTGGATTAATTTGTTGTCACATTAGGCGTAATTGGAGGTATAAGGTCCATGTATCTGAAATTTTAGTGTAACGTTATTATTATTAAGGAACTAATCAGTGCCATTTTGCGAAAATACACATAACTAACTGCGTTAATGTTAATACAAATGATTGGAAATTTGACAAGATGGCGAATGTGATAAAAGGGGCGCTGCTAAAATATGGAATGTTAAATTGCGAAATATAGATGCAGAATGGAGCTAGGGTTTGGGTTATGGTTAGGGATAAGATGGCAAACATTGAGTTTAGGGTGCAGCATTCACAACGGTACTTATTTAACGCTATCCCTGACACTAACTTTATCACTGTTTGATCAGTTACCACGGTGTGGCCTAAAACACGGCCCGGCCAGGGTCGGCCCGATAGACGGCGGCACGTTTGAAGTGTCAATGACCATGTATGGGCGTCGCCAGTTACGTATTACTGGCTGCTATTGCTTCACCACGCGTGCATATCTCGTTGACAGCTCGTCTGCCCTTAGTTATTTGAAAAGTTTAGCACTTTTGTTTGCATCTAAGAATAGTTTACAGCACTACAAATGAGTGATATAATTGTATTGATGGGCCAAAGTTAACATAAAAGTGGCACAGTGGCATGTTGCACACAGCATCAGCGTCCACATCTTACAGTCAGCTGTGCAGCAGTAGCCGCATCTTTATGTACTTGCGGTAGGACGACATGGCAGATGAATCCACGACTGACAGCGGGACCGAGTGAATGACAGCCTCAGCAGTCATCAGCGCCAGTACACCACAGCTGCTGCCGTTTGTCTGCAACGCCACGTCGTAAACTGCATCGGTCCAATGCTGCAGCTCCTGTGTCACATCTGCATGTCATGCCATGTAGTGCTTGAAGTCAGCCACTGCGCACTCGCAGGTGATGGCGCCGAGTCTGCCACGCTGACAGTCTTGTCTGCCACGTTGGCAACAAGCAGTGGCCAGCTTCACGTCACAATAGAACCAGGCGGCAGGCGCCGCTTTGAAGTTGTGTGCGACGTCGCATTCATGTTACATAATACGGTGTGTGCAGCCGGTCCGCATTTTAGGCCTGGCCTGGCCGCATTTAAGGCCAACGGGCCGGGCCGGGCCAGGTTTAAGCCAGACCAGTTACCACACCCACACTCTTCACCACGTTTTACGTTGTACGACTACAAGAATACCCTAACAAGGGTTATGTACTTCATGGCAAGAAGAAGAACCATAACGTTAACCCTACTAACCCTTACCGTAACAGTAAGGGTAATCCTAACCCTACTAACCCTTATACTATGTACCATTGTAAATATGGCACTTTAAACTCAATGTCTGCCAATATGGTTAAGGAGTCTGTTGAATTTGCAGATCTGCAGACTGATTCTCCAGCTCTCTGATTGGTCAGTCACGGTCTGACCTAGATCTGCAAATTTAGCGGTCCATAAAAACATAGGGTTCATATCGATTACGCGATATTGCGATATTTATCTTGGAATCGGTGACCTTGCGATTATTGCGGCGCCCAGCGATCAAATGATATCACGCATGAAAGCAAGTATCATGTATGCCCTGCTCAACAGCACACACGGAACTCACAGTACGATAATTATCGCAAGGACTGAAATGCCTAAAAGGCCCCGATAGACGGCCAGTCAGCGACAGGGCGCCACCGCGTGACCACGCTGTCCAGCACACAGCACATTACATAACGCCACATTGTTTGATCTGTACATTTCCCACTCACATCTTCCCTATTCAAGCCGACGATGACAACGACATGAGCATCGTGGGTGGCCAGCATCCCATGTCATTCCCACTCCCGCGTCAGCGTCGTGTCCCGTCAGTAGAGGTGTGCGGATTGTTAAAGTTGATATATATGTCAGTCCACGGATTTCGACCAAAGAGCCATGTCCTCAAACAATTAGCAATATGCATTCTTGAGTCTGCAGTGAGGCCACATCTGAATGCTACCCTCTAGTCATAGTACAAACCTGTTTGATAAAATGCTAACCAATTGTAACAATATAACAGCCAGTAATTACTCTGTAATATCTTATAACAACATCCAATTTAATCACAGCTTTCTGTGTCTTTTAGCAGTTACCAAAAAAAATTCTGTACAAGAAAATTGAAGGAATATTATCCACGTCAGTCTGTGGATTCTAAAAATACTGCGGATCTGTGTCTGCAAGTGGACACATCCACAGACCGCAATTCAGTATATACTACTGTACCCACCCTCCTGCCCACGTCGCTTGACCACCCGCCTCCTTCTGGTAAGTAAATATCGTACAATATCGCGTTATGAAATGCCATGATGTATCGATTAGCTTGTTGGGCTACGATATGAACCCTATAAAAACCGCACCATCCTCATCGGCTACAAATGAAGCTTCATCCAGGATCACAGTTCACTAACTATACTTCCTTTCACATGCGCATTTGCTTGCTATATCTGAAAGTGACGTCGTTTGTCAACAAGTCAAGCAGCTGCTCTTGTGTGAGGGGAACGCATTGACAATGGACCCAGCATGTGCACTGACTGCATTCTGTTGTGTTGATGCCGCATGTTCAGTCACAGACAATGCACGGATAATGGACGTGACATTGACGCTTGGCGGTCACTGCCTCCGCTTTGGCCAATTGCCACTCACTTTTATACAGCATGTGTAAAACATTACTGTTCTCTCAGAGAAAAACACATAAAAATATCACAATCACCCAACTAGCTGGTGTCGGCAGCCAAACGGTGACATTACGGTTACACACTGTATATGGAGGGCATCAGGCTGCTTTTAGTAGGACAGCTAAGTATGTGTGAGAAATATATACTCTTTTGATGTGATATCTTGTGCTTTGTGTCATGTTGTTGCAAGGGAGACAGGATGTCAACAAAAATATTCGTCGGTCGGCTAACTGATGGCACCACTAATGATGAATTGCACAGCCTTTTCCGCAAGTTTGGAACTGTTACAGAGTCTGTTGCTATGGGAAACTATGGCTTTGTAGTGAGTAAATGAGCATAATTATTTTACAAAGGTTCTAGTAATATATGCCAGTTGAAACAGTTTTGTATGATTTGTAAACTGTTTGCAGTAATTTATAAACAATAGGTCAGTTTATCTTTCGATAAAACCAAAGTTTAAAACCTTGCCTTGAAAGTAGAAACCAAACCTTCATCCGAATGGCTAAAAACCGGTTTTAGCACGAGTTTGGATTAAGCAAAAGATAAAGTGATTTGATTTTAAACCACCAAAGTTTTATCTCTTAGGTGTTTAGTGTCAATTGTCTATATAAATACATTATGATCATTTGGTTTGAAACTGGACTTCTGAGTTTAAGTTTGGTTTGAAACCAGAACTTTGGTTTCAAGCTTTGGACTTTGGTTTTAGTGGTAAGTCTGGTTTTAAACTTGGTTCAAAACCAACAATAACAACAAGACAACGAGACAATCATTTATTTCACTGTGGCAGCCAAGAAGCTGGATTGGTATAATACGACAAATATACGTGTAAAAAATGAACAGCATGCCTAGGGTACAATAAAAATACAATATGAAATACACAATAAGCAGTTGACAATATAAAAAAATAAAATGTCAGCATCACCAACTGTTAAGCATCATTTTATGTTTCGGCTTAACTTCGTTTTTAAACTGGTTTTGGTTTCAAACCAAGGTTTTAAACTTTGGTTTAAATGAAAGATAAAGTTACCCATTATTTTGTAATATGATGATTTGATTTGCATGCATATAATGACTAGTCATACTTGTTTATTTGTGCACTTTTTTGTGTCCAGCACATGTCAACAGAATCAGAAGCAAGAGCAGCAATAGCTGAGCTTGATAATTACAGTCTTAATGGCAGCCGCATTCATGTTGAGGTCTGTGTTAGTGAATGCATTAAATGATTTGTTGTGCTTCGAGTTACTGTTATTTGTTACAGCTGTAAAATTAGTTAACGAACACGGTATGGAATTAATTGCAATTCAATGCTGTTAAAGTTTTAGCGCATTTCCAATAAATAGCCTAAAATAAGCTGTATAAGGGCAAGAGTACGGAATAAATGCACCCTTGCTCGAACATTTAGTATTACCTTACAGATGGCTGGTTATAGTTATGGTGGTGCACCGATTCCACACTTATTCCATTATATACACTGTGTTTCAAAGAAAAAAGTGGTGTTGAACTTTTTGCATTGCATAAATTTAACTCTTAACAGATTTTGAAAATTCTTTCACTGTTGGAAACAACAATGAATTATCTGCAGAATTAATAATATTTTTCACTGTCTGCTAAAAACCTTGCTGTACTACTGTGTGAAACGTAAAAGTTTAAAATGTTGCGATTGCTCTGTATCACTGCTTGATGACAAAGCTGTCAACTCCACCATTTTTTAAATTTCTTTGAGCACTGAAAGAAACATATTACTTTACTTACTTATTTACTGCCTTGTCCAGCAGCATGTGTACCAGTCAGAAGTTTACGACGTTGAGGAACTGTTTAATATGTGGTACCGCATTCAGCAGAGTCCAGTTGAAAGCACGTCTTTGCACCTGCGTGTGGGCCAAAGGAGGACATTTCGAGCTGTGACAATATGCTAATCGAGTGAGCGGTCACTGAAGCAGTGAAGCAATGTTCCAATTTTGTAAAATGCGTTTTTCAAATCTTATAACAATTCACAAAGTTATCATAAAAGTTCGGCATAGCCTTGTCATCAAGAATTGCTAGAGCAGTTGCAACATTTTTAAACTGTTATGTTTCGCACGGTAATGCAAGACACTGGAAGTAGTCGGGGCTGTTTCTGTGCATGTGCACTAAAAATGACCAAAATGGTTCCAAATCCGGTTAAGTTGGCAAATTTTCAGGTTCTGTATGAAACCGGGCACAAAGGACTTAATTTTGGACTGAATATTTAAGCCAGAAGTACAACTGTGTCCGTTTCTGTACATGTGCAGTAGCAAATTAGGCCAAAAATAGCTCATTTATGCGATGTGATGTTGGTTGTAATTCGATTTGTAATAGTATAAATAAATAACGGTTTTAAATGAAGTTTTCGTTAATTGCGTCACTGATGTCCTAATAATGTCATTTGTTGAACAGTGCATTGTTAAGTCTACTGATGGGCAGTTAGGTAAATGAAGTGACCGGTTACCAATAACTGAGAGTCAGTGTACGGGGTATTTTGTGTACCTGGTATCGTAAAAGTGCAATAATTATCACACTAATAAAAAAATTAAACATAGGCACTAGGCCTACTGTTACTCTGCCATGGTAGGTTATGGGATGTTGCAGGCTGCTAATTTTGGAATTTTTACACTTTTACATGTGCAGCTATGTTGCTTATATAGAGTAACTTTTTTTATTAACTTTTTTGTACGTGCTTTCCTTAAGGTCTTGATCATTTTGTAACTGCTGTTGATTATGCAGTATGTGTCACAGAGTGACGGTTTTAAAAATCAATTCAGGCTTTATGTTGGGACCGTGGAACTCATATTTCTCATTGTGAGTGGTGTTTGATGAGAATCTTAGTGTACAGTTAATTAACAACTGTTTAGTAGTTCAAGCTGATATCACAGGCTGTGTTTATCAGGTCTATTAACAGAACATGTCTTATGTTAATTTAACTAGTTCAGTAGTTTAGGCTGGAAATGGAAAGTTCTGCTTGTTATCCTCCTGTGATTTAGACAGACTTAAGCAAAGTTTGATTTAGAAATGTGTTGCATATATTGGTACTTGACTGACACGCTTTGCTGTTTTGTTGTTATTTAGCTGTCGACAACTAATACTCAAGGCAGAAAAAAGCGTAGTATGGACGGGTATGAAGTTAAATATATTAGTATTTCTACAGTACCTCAACACAATATGTATTAATTTGGCCACTGATTGATGAGATTACTGGTTTTTTGCACACACATAAATTGTTGGTTTACTTTTTATTGCTACTGCTGTATTTCTTTAGAGAACTTTTAGTAGTATCTGCTCCATAAAAAAAATGGTAAAGATTGGCCAGTGTTACAATCAGATATAGATGGGCATGCTTTTTATGGACCACAGTGTATTTGTCATTGCTAGCTCGTGTTAGTTGTGTGTAAGTAATCGTGGGCTTCTCGCTTTCGTAAGCTCAGACATTTTCATTTTAGGCCATTTCAACTTACAATTCAGTATGATATTTGCGGTTGTAAAATGATTATGTTGACCTTATTCTACCTTCTCTTTTAATTATTGTGCAGAAAATGAGGAAATTTGTAATTTTGCTTCATTGCTTATACCTGTATCTGTATTGTGCCACTGCCTGTTTACAATGTTATAGTTCTCGCTACAGCAAAGTTGTTGCGTTAAAAAATCTGAAAGTTTAAATTAGCTAATCTGAGTACAGGTTAAAGTGAGTGAAAACAAAAGAAGCCGAAACTGCATTTAAAGAAGGTTTTAACATTCATGACATTGTTATGCATAGAAACAAAGGATGAAACTTTTGTGATCTGGTCATAATATATTTGTATTAAGGCAACTGCATGAAACGTGGCAATATGTGTTAGAAATTTAGTAGTCGAAGAGCTTATTTAGTGACTGGTGAATTTTTGAGACTGTATAGTTTCAGGCTGAATATGAACTGTGCAGTGACAGACGACCACCAGGTGGTCGCTATGAGCCGTATCCTCCCGGACGTCGTGAAGGTTATGCTGAGTTTCGTGGTGCTGGACCGTCGTTTGAGCGTGAACCTCCTGGCCCACCACGCGAGGAATATGCATCAGATCAAGTCAAGGACCTGCTCGAGCTGTACTTCCGTGACCCGTACGCTTTCGACCAATACGCGAAGACATACTACTATGGCGAACGTGCGGAGCGTGCCCGGGCGTACTATGACAGGCGGATGCCGGAAGCGTAAGCTCGTCTGTTCAGTCATTTGGCGCGTGCGACAGTTAAATCGATCGTACGTACGGAATGCCGCGGCAGTGAATGTAGTCAGTCACGTTTACAGATTTCCTGTTAGGTAGCTGCGTCCATTGCGTAAAGTGGCAATGCTGCCATATTCGTTATTGTTGTTCACTGCATTCGGGTAAGTCATAGAATTGCCAAAAAGTTAATGCAATCAAGGTGATGGTTAGTCAGGTGTTTGTAATTCGGAAAAAGTATAATTATTACCAGTAATTGAATATAATGTTAATAGTACAGCTTATTGTATAGATAATTTAAATGTAATGTGTTAAGCCAGTGGTACCATTGCTGAGCTGACAAGTATTAACACGGAAAAGTGAAGCGAGAGAGATAGTTGTGCTGCGATTGCGGTCGGATGACTGACTGAGCGAATTCTCGAGCAGTCGAGCTGTTGATGCGGTGAGATGTACTCGTTTTGCAGTGTCGAAGGCGCAGTCGTGCGTGGCGCCGCGCCGTATGCGAAGTTGGCGTCGGCGAACTATGCGTCGTCGTCAGGCGTCGTCGACGTGGCAGCAGCGGCTGCTGTTGGCGCCTACTCGTCGCGATCGATGCCAGCTGTTGCGATACGTGATGATCGATATCGACCAGCGAACTCGGCGTACTCTGTCGGTGGCGGTCGATTCTGAGTCGGTGCGCGTGTCGCCAGCGAGCTCGCTGGCAGGCAGTGCCGATCAAAGACAGCTGGTGAATGAACTTATCGTGCAGTTGGACATCGGCCAGTTGTGGACAGCAAGTGTTGACACATCTGTTCTACGTTACCATGCATTAGTGTGACGAACGAGGCATCTCGCTGCAAGAACGTATCTTTTTTTCTACAGTACTCTACACCTCACAGGCATGTTGGTGTCGACTGATGCTGCTGCCAGCATTTGTCATCTGTCACCACATTTCAGTTTATTGCACATTTGTTTGAGTAACATGTTGGATTTATTTATGGTTACCTCTCATAGTAAATAAAAATGATATTAAATTGACAATTTAAAATGCAGGAGGACCTGTGTTACACTATATTTTTTATGCATTGATGAAGGATGTCCGTTTTATATTTAGACCATGGAATTGAATTGGACTGTGTCTGATGATTTGACATTGTTCTTCTAACACAGCTTGCTGAATTCCCTGAATCGTTAAATTTTTAATGACTGCTAATCATAATTTCTAGTTTCCTTAAAAAGTTAGTGGGATTCTTAGTGCAACATGTAAACAACACGTAAACAACATTCACTTAACATCACGTTTTCTAACTGTAAGTTTATATAACTTTTGCTTAATTATCTACTAACAGCGCAGTCGTGTTACAGCTTTAAAATATAATGTAGGCTGCACTACCAGTGTTGTCTAAAGTAGATGACTTTGCTACTTTCAAGAAAGTAGAAGTACATGCCGAAACTTCTACTTTTTAGAAAGTAGAAGTAGTGTGAAAATTTTCTACTTTCAGTAGTTCCAAAAAAATCTACTTGAGTAAGTAGAAGTAGAAAGTAGATTCAGACGTTACACTTATGCAGTACTAAAAATAAATTGCTGATTCTAGCGGTAAATCGAACTGGCTTTCATGAACTGATCACGTGACTGTCTCCGCTCCCACGATTCGTTTCTTGCAACGACTTATGGAGCGTTATCAAATACATAATAATAATAATAATAAATCGGCACCCGGTCCATAAGAGCCGAAAAATTGCTGGCGATAAATCGGCGTTTATCTGTGCATATGCCATTATCACAATAAACAAACAACTACCGTTCTAAACGCAGCTAGAGCTGACGCTCGCGCTGTATAATCTGTGTCCACAAATCCGCAAAGAATTTATAACGCGCTGATTTCTACTTTGGTAACGACATGTTTATTGAAAAAAGTAACGAAGTAGAAAGTAGATACTTGCAGAAAAAAAGTTACTTCATTACAAGTAGAAAGTAGTTTGTAAAAATCTATTTTTTAAAAAGTAGATACCAAAAAAATCTACTTAAGTAGAGTAACGAAGTAGATCTACTTCGTTACTTGACAACACTGTGCACTACAGTTGAAGACTTGCTGAATACATAAAATGGTTATTGAAATTATTTTGCCTTGCTTTATATCATCTTACATACAGAGGTTGTTGCTGAAATGACTAAACAATGAATTTTGAATAATGCATAATATTTAAATCCTTACTTTATTCCTTACTTTGCTATGTGACAAGACTGATTTTTAGCATTTTTATTATACTGTCACATGTTACCATTTACACATTCATGAACGTTTTATTATTATAAATTGGAAATAGATAATGTTCAAGTATAAATGCTGTATATCTGCATCAGCTTGATGAATACAGTGCCAGCATGTTCATGATGTTCTGCTCTCTGATGAACTGGTGGAAAGTCTTAAAATGTGTAGGCCAGCATGCATATAATGTTAAACATTATTATGCATATGTACTGTCTGCTTTTGTAGAAATCATGAAGATGAGTTTTGATTCATTTTCAGCTATTATTAGTGGCCTGAATAAAATGCCAGCACGTAACACGTAATGATTTAAACTAACATTAAAGTTAACCTGACAGCAGGAACTCTGAAATGCATCACACTAAGCCTGAATTCGTTTCTGTTATTGAGGAATAACTGAACATTTTAGTGGTCATGTGTAATGTTTGTTTTGACAATTTGATTGTGAGTGATGAGTGAGTCGAATCATACTCGAATGACAACTGAAACAAGACGAGGCCTACATGAGGCAGGCATTTGATGCATTGCAGTGAATCTGAACTGCACATGACAACTGCTAAACTTTGTGTACACACTCAGTACATTGTGCCCCAATGGAAGTGATGCCAAAATGCAAACCGATGTAGCATAAGGTTATGTAACTGACATATGTTGTGCTAATTTCAACAAACTTCGTTAGTTTCTAGTATATAAACGTTCACACTGAAGTTTCAAACATGAGAAAGTTATTCACAAGACGCGCTCAAGCAACCACCGTTTTCGTGAACGCGTAGCTGAATATGCCGCTGTTGAACAGTGCGCTCAATGATTGTGCTCAGCGTTACCACTCGACAAGACGCTACTTATGGTGGTCGACACTTGATATACAGTTAACATAGACCCCTTAAAATAAGGACTGACGGCAGCCATGCTCGGGTCCGCGAACTTGGGTCCATTG
>Ga0209562_1001056_pt1 | contig 10222 bp, 4 predicted proteins | sample WorMetvacBELIZE2_FD_187399 | JGI IMG/M metagenome (GOLD analysis project Ga0209562, IMG submission 187399) | Marine gutless worms symbiont microbial communities from Max Planck institute for Marine Microbiology, Germany - Olavius vacuus BELIZE.2... | ecosystem: Host-associated > Annelida >...
CCTTCAGTGCTTTGACACTGTTGGTTGGGTCATTTGACCCGTAAAAACCCGTCCCCATATGACCTATAATGTGTTGGTGGGACGTTAAGCCTTACTCAATCAAGCACAATCCGCGGCGGAGTTATCGATTTAAATATTGTAAATTTGGGCGCCAAAAGTGGTAAATATGCTTAGATATATATTGGCAACAAATGGAAAAAATTCACAGAAATATATACAGCCAATGTGAAAATATTGGGAAAAAGTTTTAGGGGACTACTTTTTAACTCACCCGATACATACCGGGTGGCCCAAAATGGCAGTTTTTTATACGTCTTAACTTAATGAAGTATTAACCGATTTATAAAATTATTTCACTGTCAGAATCAGGAGAAAATTTGTAAAATATTATCGCTAAAGATCCCACCACACATCAAGTGTGTCGCTACACTATACTTGTGAAATGTCAAGTGTCTGCACATTAGCAATTCTTCAGTTTTCGTTCAGAAGTTTTATTTACAGTTAAAAGTGAACTATAACTTTTGACTATTCGCTAACAAAAACATCACTCTCTAGGAATGCAAAACTTTTTGCGTGTGACAAACAGAACATTGTTGATCAAACAAAAAACGTAAACAATCCACAAACATACCACAAACAGCCAATTCAAACGTGTGTGCAACAACAAACATCACAGTATCTGAACAAAAATGCTGCTTAACTAAGAGAAGCAGGCCTACCTGTGAACTAGAAGAACAATGATTTGCATATTTCAGCCATAAAGTGACAGTTCACATTTAACAGAAAAATTAAAGAACTTGGAGGACATGGAGAAAATGGAAAATATACGACCACTGTGGCTAGCTGCATCTGCACTTAGAGAGCCTGCAAAATCATCAGATCAATCACCAAAATCGACCAATAGCAAACAACCTACCACTCCAAATCTTACTACTTACCTAGTCTATATGAAAGCAAATAACGACCATGAAGAGTCAGGAATGTTAACAATTACTTGTGAAAACTACTGTTAATACCAATACAGTAACAATACTTTGGAAAAAAGTACAGCCGATACCAATACCAATACTGCTTTTGAAAAGTATTGCCAATTCCAACACCAATACTTTGTGACAATACTTTTTACTGTTTTTACATTCAGCAAATTTTCCCGCAGTCATCTATTAATAAAATGACTGTTGTCGAGAAAATGGCAAAATCACCATAGTTTACAGTAACATGATGTTAATGAGTAATCAATGTAGGAGTAGCTACTTTAGATGCAAGTCTACAGTCCCAGCTTTTACTCTTTCAGTCACAGTAAATGCTGTTGCTGACAGACTTAACTAGTGCACCTGACGAAAAAAGTATGGCATCGAATATTGGCTAAAAGTACGTGAAAAAGTATCGCCGAAACCCATATCAATACTGCATATGAAAAGTATGGCAGATATTTGCGCCAATACTCCGAAAGTATCGCCAATACCAGTACATTGATATTAACAACCCTGCCAACAGTATTGCAATGACAAGCGTCAACTGTTTGACTGCTGGAATAATGTTCCAGTAGCCAATAAGACAAGAAACATTTAATCAGGAAACACACTGGCTTTATTATTTAAACCAAAAACCAATACGGGGGAGTTTCACACCGCATAGTTCAAACTCTTAATAAATTAACAACATAACACTTGTCAGTAGCGAATATTCACAGCTTCTACAAACACGTGTATTAAATGTAACTTGCAGAACGACAAATCTCAACTTCTTCAAACGAAAAAATACGAAAAAGTAAATATGCAAATCAGCAATATGAAAATAAATAGGGTCTGTCTAGCGTCCACGGAAAGACTGACTGGTTAAAATTCAGTGCATGCATCTTAAGGGAAATAAACTTAAACTAGAAAGAGACAACTTGACTGAATTCTAATATCAGCTCAACATTATGAATAGATTCAGCACACATACAGGCACAGGCAACGAAATAAGAAGGTGAACTAGAGCTTTTTAATTTCACACAAATAGCACATAATTTCATCACTATACGAACAACAGCCTCAGAGCTCTGTGGAAATATATTAATACAGCAACTCCATTATGCAAGTTAAACGACATAAACCAACATTTGGGGGGAAAATCATGTAACTGCATTGCTGTAAACATGAGAGTTAAACTTTATAGGCCAATCACTCTACTTGAAATGCACACAAAAACGAGAACAAAACCTTCGTTTAAGACGTGGCATCAGTACCACAAAGAGAAGTAATTGGCAGTGAAGTTATCACAACTGTATTACAAAATACGTGACTAGAAGTCTCCACTGTCACGTGAACTCTTAGAACGCTCAGCGACCCTGCAGCTCTACTTCATCAGGAGCATTAGCTTCATATTCAGATGGAAGCATCAGTATCAGCTGCGGCTCACTAACTTTTGCACGTCGCTGGACATTAGCCCGACTCTCATTCATACTAGCTCCTTTGCCACTAGCATTAATATCACTGAAGTCTATTAGATCACCGCCATCAGCAACTGCGTTGCTCTGGTCAGCAGCGTCATTGCACAAACGCTGCCGTTCAGAGGAAAGCACCAGTATCAGCTGTGGTTCACTAAATTTGTCACACCGTTGGACAACAGCTTGGCTGGCACTCGCCTGAGCACCTTCATCACATGCTTGACTGTCATCAATATCACTCATGCTTACTCCATCACCATCATTAGCTCCTATGCCACGCTGGTCAGTATCAGTGTTGTGCCAACCTTGATAGCTTGGTGGCAAAGAACTGGGGATTTCATTCATTTCTTGGCTGCTGCAATTAACACCTGCTGTAGAAACTTGCTGCTGTGTTTTATGCAACATCTGTGCAGCTTGCAAGCCACAAGTGTATCCAGAAGTAACGAAGGAACACTTCTGTCGACAACTCTGCTGCGATGCAGCTCTCTGAGAAAACTCACTGTTCTCCATTATATGATCTTCCCTGTAAGCAGCATGTTTCTGCGTGTCATCACTACAGTGAATATATCGCAAAGAACTGGGAATTTCATTCACTTCTGGTGTAGATGTCTGAGAACATTCACGGTAATCTGTTGCAGAATCTTCCCTGTTAGCAGCAGTTTGCTTCTGCCAGTCATCACTATAGTAAATCTGGGAGTGAATCTCCGGCATAGAATTGGGAATTTCGTCCATTTCTGGACTGCTGCTGTAATCGACACCTGCTGTAGAAACTTGCTGCTGTGTTTCATGTACCAGTTGTGCCGCTTGCAGCTTGTACTCAGAAGCAGCGAACGAACACTTCGGTCGACGACTCTGTTGTGATACACCTGTCTGAGAAAATTCACCGTGATCTATTATAGGATCTTCTCTGCTAGCAGCTTGCTTCTGCCAGTCATGACTGTAGAGAATATCTGGCAAAGAACTGGGAATTTCATTCACATCTGGGCTGTCGTAGTCAACACCCGCTGTAAGAACTTGCTGCTGTGTTTCATGCAATTCCTGTGCAGCTTGTAAGTCAAAAGTGTACTCAGAAGCAACAACAGAACACTTTTGTCGACAACTGCGTTGTGATGTCCGAGAAAATTCACTCATCATCTCATCACTGAGGCCAATCTCAGAGTGAACCTCTAACAAAGAACTGGGAATTTCATTCACTTTTGTGCTTGAGTAGCCAACAGCATCTGCCATTTTTTGCACAACTTGCAGCTGTGTTTGATGTACATTGCCCCTACTCTGAGAAACATCACGTGATGGAAAAAATCCAGCATAATCAGAAGCAACAGAACATTTGCTTCGATGAGGCGGCTGGGATGCAACTGTCTCGGAACATTCACTGTGACCTGCAATAGGATTTCCCCTTTCATAAGTACGTTCATCTAATGTTGACACTATGCTACCCATGTCCTGCAATGCTGGCTTTCCAGAACATACTGTATGCAACATACTCTTGCCAGAATACATCTGACTGCTTTGTGAATTGTCCACTGGTGAAGAAATATCAACATATTCTTCAGAAGCAATCACTGAGGAGTTCTGGCTCAGGATTTCAGGGTGACTGATATCTTCAGGAACATCCGACTCAGCAGAAGAATTTTTGTGAAGACTGCTACAATCCTGATCGCTGTTTTCATCTTCGTTGTTCAAATCTACAGCTATAGATGCCATTACTCTATCCATCCTGTGCTTTGCTTCAGTAGATTTCTCTGAAAAATTCTGGTTCATGATTTCATGGTGATTGATATTTTCATGAATATTTGATTCAGTACAAAGATTTTCATGAAGACTATTAGAATCTTCATGGCTTTTCTCATCTTCGTTATTCAGATCTAGAGCTACAGATGCCATAACTCTATCCATTCTATGCTTAGCTTCAGCAGACTTTCCCGAGTTCTGACTTGCAACTTCATGGTGACTGACATTTTCATTGATACCTGATTCAGTACAAGGATATTCGTGAAGACTGTTAGAATCTTCACCACTCTTCTCATCTTTGTTATCCAGTTCTAGAGCTTTAGATGCCATTCCCTTATTCATTCTGTGCTTTGCTTCAGTTGCAGCACTGCAACTCCTTTCTGACTTTGCTTTCTGATTCAAAGATGTTTCTGTCTGCTTCTTCTGCCATTGACGAGTCCTCATATTTCTCCGTCTCGGTTTTGGCTGAAACTGCTTTTCCTCGATATGGGATATTTCTGTGGTTGTGTGGGACCCAACTTCATGCTGAGATAACATCAAGACCTCACATGAATGTTGCCTTGAGCAGTCTATTTCCGATATTTGATTAACAAGCTTCTCTGGCTGTATCACCTGTTTCTTTTGCTCTCCGAAAGTTCGTAATCTTCTTCGTAGTGGCTTCAGTTCCAATTCCGTGGCAACATCATGCAATGGCTCCGTATCGGCTTGCAACAATTGTGGCTCAGCATTAATTTCCACTTCCAACTCAGAAGCTGCGTCATTTGCTTTCTTTTGTTTTTTCCGACTCAGTCTTGAATTCTTCCTTGCCGAGTTTTCATCCCATTTTCTGTCACAAATTCCTGCAGCCACATTTGGTTCTGAACTCCTATTATTCTCTGCAACTGTATTATCCTCACTGCTAAGACGTACGTCTTGGTTTGAGCAATCTGCCTGTGATATCTGATTAACAGACTTTTCCGCCTGCATCATTTGTTGCTGTTGCTGTCCACGAATCCTTGAACTTCTTCGCACTGGTTTGGGATCAACTTCCTTGTCAACATCATTCAACGTCTCAGTATCAGCTTGCTGCAATGATAACTCGGCATTAGTTTTCACTTCAAGCTCGGAAGTTGTGGTGCTCGTTTCCACTTGTTTTCGACATCTCAGTCTTGAACTCTTTCTCGCCGAGTTTTGATCTTGTTCTCTGTTAATAATTCCTGCAGCTACATGTGGTTGGGAACTCTCATTATACTCAACAACTGTTCTAGCTTCATCAATCGTCGTTTCACCTGGCATATTGTGGACCTGGGTCTTCTGGAACATCAGATCACTACCAGCAGCATGATTACCACTAGCAGGCAGAGCATCTGGTTCATCACGATGTGGAGACAACTCAGCCCTGTAATTCAACATTAAAATTACAAAACAGCAGTAGGAATAAACTCCTTTACAGCTATTATAAAATATAATAGTACCATATACATGTCACTGCTATTGTACTTCAAAGATAACTAAAGAAAATAAGCAAACAAAAAAATGAAAAGACAACGACCTTCATCAGTTTTCTGACACTTACAACAAATTTAATATCACAGCAACGGTCGAGACACAGATATTTGGTTTCTGCATCAATATTTATCATATACTTCAAACGTAGATATCACTTCACTAATCCAACTACAGTACTACACTCAAAAACTAGATTCCAGAGTTTCTCACAAGAATAAACTCTGTCTGCATTGTACAGAGTAGACGGTTTGTTTACCTAACAGACTACAAAGCATGGCACATGGCTGGCCTCACTGCAGTGAGCTAGTGTCACTCCTCCCCCTCCCCCTCAGTCTGAGAGTTATGGCTGCCGTCAGTGTTTGCAGCAAAGCTGATTGACGTCTCACTGAGATGGCAGCGTCAGACTGCAGCTTCTAAGGGCTCCTATTTTTTATCAGCTCAGCCAATTAGTGGAACATATAGTACAAATGATCAAAAGCTGTGTGTCTGTGTGTCAACCAGGAAGGCACAAATTATAACTGCTACAAGCATAGACCTGCACTCCTGCATATACAGATCTACTGATGAACTCTGGTCACAAACCAAAAAACAGGTTAGTTTGAACTAGTTTATTGGGTTTATGCTAATCATATAAAATAACTAATACAGCTGTGCTGTCAGCTGAACTTCACAACCCATTGGCTGTCTGTTTATCTTCGGGCAGATATCTAAATAAATGTTGTAATATGAAATTGAGACTATCCTGCACACTGTGTGAAATTTTCAAGTTTATCTTGTTCTTGTTTGTTTCCAGTCAGGAGAAGAATGCACAGATGTAGATGGGAAAGTAGAATAAGAAGAAAAAGAAATAGGGCATCTGCAGTAACAGTAGGCTGTATGAATTCTACAATGCACACATAATGATCAATGGAATTACCACTTACAATAACAAAAAGCCAACAAGAAGTTGTATGATATAAAGAATGCAACAAATAGTATTACCTGTCGCTGAAGTTCTGCAGTTGACAATGATTTTCACTATGCACAGTAAGCGTTGTATCATTCAGCTCTGGCAGTTCAACTGCTTCAGCACACAGTCCAGGCTCGATACTGGTGTGCTGCAGTGAAAGATGGCATTCGGCTGTGGACTGCCTTAGAGCAAAGTCATAACAAGCAGAATCCTGTGACACATGTTCCTCCGTGATGTTGGCTCTTTTCAATAAACTTGCTTTACTTTCATCTGTGACTGTTTTATGCTGCTTCCGAGTTGTTTTTTTCTTCAACAGTAAACTCTTCTTTTTCTTTCCGGATGAGGCTACCTGTGTGCAGACCATAGAATCATCCTCCGTTTGCTTCCTGTCAGTACCATTTTCTTGAGGTGTTAACTGAATACATTCTGCATCATGGTTGGACAACTGCTGCACTGGAAATGAATAAAACTCCACAGGTCGTTCTTCCATCTGACTCCCAGCAACATTTCTGACGTCTAAAGACTGCTGGGTACATAGCGGCTGACTTGGCTGCCCGGTGGTAGAAAATATGGGATTTCCAGATACTAGCTCAGGTGTAACTGTCACTCTAGGAGAGTGAACAGAATGCATCTCCTCATTGTCTGACAACAAATTCACAAGTTTGTCTTCATCAACTTGATCTTCTACATCAGTATAACTGTGTGTGCATATGTACTCTTTATCTACCGCCTTCCTGGCACGTTTCCTCTCTGACTGTTGTCGTTTCATGTCTTTCTTCACTAATGCTGACGGAACTTCTGCACCTGGAGATTCTACAGCAGCAGTGTCATGACACTCATCTGTGAGATTCTTCACCTTACTCCGGCTAAACATAGCAGCATCATCTGGCACGACATTTTCATCCTCTTCGCTGACATCATAGTTCAGTAACGACACCATGTCAGTAGCAAAACTGACATCACTGTAGAGGTCAATAAGCGAAGCTGGCGTGGAGCAGCGGGACTTCAGACCAATAACAAACTCTGGCGTGCTCAGAAGACTAATATGTGCCAAGTTAGTCCCAAGCTCATTGTCATCTTCGTCCTTACAGCTGTCACAAACATCATCTACCTGTGACGGAACATCAGCAGCAACTGCAGCCACTTCCACTAACTTTTCATCACTACTTTTATGGTCTGCTGCTTGACTAGGCTGATTACCCGCTGAAGAAGGAACCCTACCATTAGCTGAATCAACAGCAATATCTCCTTCAAGATCGACAAATTCGCAGTTTTTGGATAATGTAATATCCACTGCACTGTCATTCATCTCCTCTGGTTCAATGTCAACAATGTGATCCACACAGTCTTCACTTGAAACCTGTGAAAACGCAATCCCTTCACTTGGAGCAACAGCAGGCATCTGTGCACAAGAATTACTAGGCTTCTGCTTCCTGTGTTTCATTTTGGATGTCTTCAAACCTGCTGTGCCATTCTTGCTACCGGTTTTTGTGGATGAAGCTTTACTCCTTTTTATTCTGTAACATTATACATGCATGTCGACCAGAATGATTATCGATACCCAAATATGTCAAGATAAAGTAATTATTGTGGTAAATTTAAGGGTGGGAAAATTAGCAATTAATGGTGTAATAAATTATTTAAAAAATTCTAGACTAAGAACAAAACTGTAATCATTATACTTTGATTAAAAGTCACATCACTAAGAAAAACATTTCCTTAGCTTTAGCTTTATTTTAATTGTGTACTGTGTCCTTGAAGCGTTTTCGATTAATGCCACAATAATCTTCACGTTTAATAATATTAATAATAAAGTGAATGACTCTTTATCTCAGCTGGACATATCATCAACAAATAACGATTATCTTTCTCCAGAGACTGTCAAAATTTTAGCTTTTTAAGAGGCTGAATAAAAACACTCACTAACTGTATCTTGCTGCAACACCTGTTGACCGATTAATCTGAGTAATCTTCTGATCAACAAAGAACAGTTTTATTGGCCAATTTGTACAAAGTTGTTAAACACAGCCAAGTGCTTGAGGCCAAAGCTAAGGCCAAAAGCTTGAGGCCAAGGTAAGGGCCAAATGTTAAAGTATAAAATTAAATTGTGCACTGTAAGGATCGCATTAATTTTTCTTTCAAACTGTAACTGTAAAGAGGTAAGTGTACAGTAATTCTTTTTGGTGTTCCTTGACTTCAAAGTCATTTAACCTGACCAAGTTCAGTGAATTTTTTGCGACACTGAATTTTGAGGACGAGGGCAAACCTTAAAGACGAGGGCAGGAGTTTCGAAGCCAAGGCCGAGGCAAAGGCCAACAGCTCAAGGCCGAGGCTAAAGCCAAAATTTTGGCCTCAAAGGCAGTCTGGTCTCGAGGTATTAACATCACTGAATTTGTAATGCTTGGTATTTAATCAAAGTCAACAATTAATTAACCTTTTATTTTTGTCAAACTGCCTATCAAAGTATTTCTAATTGTCAGCAACTCTAGTATAATGATCGACCAAGATCGAAAGTTGCCCAAAACTGCATCAGCAATGGTACTATTTCATAGATCCTTTATGATTTCTATTGGTGTTTCATGGTAACTATATCTCTGTTTTATACTGTTTCCGAGATTCTCACCCATAAAGGTTGAAAAATAATTTTTCATAATGTATTTGACATCCCAATAAGAATGATTTCAATAGAATTTTAGTAAAATATTTGGTGAAAAGAGTGAAAAATAAATCATACAATTTTGATACAAATGTGACTGCTGAAATAGGACTGCACTGTTTATTGGATTAGAACTGTGCAGTAAGGCTACCTGTCAGTCTTCTTAGATGCATTGTCGAGTGGCAGAATTGGGCTGAAACTGTGCGATCTTTCACGGAATCCACTTGTAACTGCTACAGCAGAATCTGAGATGTTTCGGGGTGAATGATGTTTACCTAACAACATATTTATTGCTATCATCAGTATCATAAAACTTAGCCACACAAACAATCGTTACTCTTTTGTCTGCATTTGTATCAAATAAAAGTGTTTTATATTACCAATAATCATCAGTATAATCACTAACACTGCATCATACACCAATGACAATGACGAGCTCTTGTCACAGATCACAACAGGAAATACAATGCATCCCCAGTCTGTTATACTGCAGATCTGCCAATCTGCTCAAAAATGCAAATCTTAATAAAAATGTGTTTAGGTTTTAAGGGCTTTATGACGGTTTTAGGACTACAAAAATTCAAAGGACATAAAAGATCAACAACAAATACTAAAAAAATTGAAAACCAACAGTGCTAATGCAGCATAGAGAATTTCAAAAAGAAGCTGGCAAATAACAGGCAAAACGTCCACAATGGAAACAAGAAACTCATCAGGAGATGAGATAGCGAACGTGAACTTTCTTTACGACGACATTGTACACACAGTAAAAATACAATAGACTCTTGCATAAATTCCGCCACAGATCGTTTTTCTGCAACACAGGTTTACCAAATTCAGAGAAATAACGCAATGTAATGGCCATTACGCCGTTCAAGGTCATTCAAGGTCACCGATTTTGGTACCAATCGAAAGCTCATATACGACTTCCTATTAGTGATTAATACTAACTTACCTCCTATCTTGC
>Ga0209562_1001057_pt1 | contig 10222 bp, 5 predicted proteins | sample WorMetvacBELIZE2_FD_187399 | JGI IMG/M metagenome (GOLD analysis project Ga0209562, IMG submission 187399) | Marine gutless worms symbiont microbial communities from Max Planck institute for Marine Microbiology, Germany - Olavius vacuus BELIZE.2... | ecosystem: Host-associated > Annelida >...
GTGTGTTAGACTAAGCCGGCTCTAAGTCGGTTTTTGAACGCACTTTAAATCATTGCACTTTTCATTTCATTTCATTTCATTTCACTTATGCAAGGGGCTACGATGACGATTATGGGCAGTTTACAGGTAAGCATCGCAATTGTTAAGGTTTTTAAGCCGATTTTTGGTCCAGAATTTGGCTGGGTAACGTGACCTGTAAATGGGGGTCGCCAGTGACCACGTATTTTGATTGACCGACCCCGATATGCCTATTCACGATAAAACTTTCATGGGGCTACTATGACGAGTAAGGGTAGTTTACAGGTGAGCATCCCCATTGTTACGGCCTTTTTGAGCAGAAATTTTGTCCCGTCGAAAATTCGCCCCAAAATTTCCGATTTTGGGGGAAAATGGGGTCGAAATATAAACTTTTGTTTTCGAGACCCACAAGACCACCCTTGCGCGAAACGACGTTTTAACGTATAGACCATAAAAATCGGTGCAGGGGTCTCGGCTGTGGGTAGGCTGACGGAAGAACCAAAAAACTAACCGAGTCACTTGATGCGCATTTTCGCATATTTGGGTGGGGGCGAAAGGGGGTAATCGCATCGTGATGAAATTTTGCATAGGGGTAGGGCTCTCCAACGTAATCACCGATGCAAATTTAGGAGACGATCACTTCAGGGGTTTTGAGGGAGCGTGGGTCGAATTTCCCACTTTTCCATTGACTTGCGTTGTCGTCCTTGAAACACTCTGTTAGAGTGTGATATACTGCTGGAGACACAAACAGTGCCTCGTCCTAATGCGGATACCCATTTTTAAACCCATGTTCCAAGATATGTGTACATGCCGTCACACATACATCATGACAAGCGTTTTCTCTTTTGTTTAATATGCCTACAGCTATACTTTTTAAGTAACGTTATAATGGAAAGTTTTACTGGTTAAGATTAGCTTGTTCCTTTACTGTTAAACGATGTGTGTTAAAAACGTACCTGGAAAATATCTTTCTGTAATTGTCAGAAACGTAGTTGGCTTGTAATGTTAGGCCTAACTGTGTGTATGTTTGTACAGTTGTGGCAGGTTATAAGGCAGAGTCGGATACGTATTGCTCATCAAAACTGCGTCGCCACTCGTTCGAATTGTCAATTTCTGGAATCGGCACTGGCATTTTTGCTGGATTTGTGATGGCGGTGGCGTTACCTTTGGTTTTCCGATCGCCCTGTGCTGGTAGAGGGCGTTATGAATACCAAGGTGAATGCTACTACTCTAAAACCTATGTTGGGCCTTCAGGACCATGTTATCATGGCGTAACATCACCTGACGGTTACTGCTACTCTTCACTTGGCTGCTTCGTTCGATATTGCCGCGAATACTCTTACGAGTACTACAATGGGTCCTGTTACAAGTACGAAACATACGTTGAAAATTCGAGCTTTTGTATTCGTGGAGTTATGTCGGCCGCTGGTAATTGTTATTCGAACGACTGTTACAATTATGCTGGTTCTTGCTACCTGTATAAAGAGTATGTCGGTAGTTGGCATAATTGTACTGAAGGGGTTAGGGTTAGATCATCAGATGAATACTGCTATTCTTGCCCATATTACATGTACCTGCATCATGGATCCTGCTATAATTACAGAACGTACGTCGGAAATTCATACTCGTGCGTCGATGGTGTGGAATCATTCGATGGTTACTGTTATTCTAATAACTGTTCCTATTACGAATACGGTGGTATTTGTTACAGATACAAAGAGACCGTAACTAGTTCGGGCAACTGTACTGGGGTTAGGTCGCCAGATGATTACTGCTACAGGTCGTGTCCAGACGACTTGTACACATATCGTGAATTCTGCTATGAGAATAAAAGTGAGGCGGAGAGTCTGTACAGTCCAGGCATTTACCTTTCCTGTCGGGCAACCACGCTGGTGTTAGATTGCCAGATGGTTATTGCAATCCTTCTTGTCCAGCTGATATGGACACGTATCTTGGTTCTTACTTCATATACTACAAGTACGTAGGTACTTATTATTTGTGTGACAAAATGTGACGAACTCACTGGAGGCTATGACGCTTGCCTCCGGCTCCGGATAGGGAGCTAACAGCCCTGCAGCACTCCTTATGACCCATAAGTGGGTTAAAGGAAGGGTAGAAGGGGATAGGGAAGGGATGGTTACGAAAAGTAAGTGTAGGTAATAAATTAATTATTGATAGGAGGTAATAGTAATAGTAGTATGCAGAAGTAGCAGTAGTTGTCGTGGTGTGCAGGAATAGTATCGCGCCACTTGTATGCTGATGATAATACTGCAGTGTTATTTTACTGGTGATCACTAGTTTTCTGTCAAGTTGTGTGCGCTTGCGACGTATATATATATTGTGTACTGTGTATTGTTTAGTGTATATCTTTACTGTATTAATACTGCTGCTTCGGCGTAATAAACGATAATAAACGATAATAATAGCGGGATATATAACCGACTTTGTCAATTGATTTCTTCTTGTTGCTGTTGACTTCTTCTTCTTCTTCTTCGTGTGTGTGTGTGTTGCTTGGACTACTTGGACTGTTTCCGAACTCGTAGGCTTCTGTCGCTGCTTTACAATATTATGGTCAGATTCGCAGTTATATCGGTAATTATACACACTGAACCATAAAAACGTGACATTTTATTTTTGACTATAACTTTGGCTAATCTTAACCGATTTTTAGTTTTTATACCATTTTAATCGTGAAAAAATTCTACATGTGACTATAATAAAATTTATCACATCATCCGATTTATGTGCGCACCTTACCTGAAAAAAATCAAAACCTACATTTTTGCCGTGGTTCCTAAAACGTAGTAGTGTACATGTGACTGCAACTTCTGGAGTCTGTCAAATCTTAACCGATTTCAATAATTTTTGTACTGCCGAAACAGGAAAAATGTATTAAAATGGGCATGCATTTTCTTATTTATTACTTAAAGAAATTGTTGTTAATGACATAATAAATGTGTCATTGTTTGCTGGACCAGTCTGTTGTGAACCACGCCATCGACGAGTGGAGGCGTCATCTCTCGGCCTCTGTCGACGCTGAAGGCGGGCATTTTGAACATTACTTATCGTAGCCAATGTCTTTCATCATCGGCTGGCTGACATACGTAACGACTGGCTAGTGGGCTGATTTTGGCTAGCCGTTATCTTAACGGTTGGCTAATGGCTTTTTGGCTTAAGAGAGGCTGTGAAGTGTTAATCAACTTTATGTTCTATGTTATTATGTGTGTTATGTGTTTCTGTTTATTGCCGACTCCAAAGTATGTCTGTTAATAATATTGTTGATCACGAAACTGGTTTTTGTTCAGTGCTCCTGCAAGCTGTAACGTTGTTCGTAACTTCGTAACAATGTCACTGTAATCTTTGCTTTAATAATATTAGTGCTGGTAGTATTAATAAAAATAATGTTGACAACAAATGTTGTTGTTTATTGCTGAATAATAACTGTAGAGCTGGACTAGCATAGTGTTGTCTTTCTATTTTTTTCTTGTTTTACCTCTTTTGCACTAGCACATCTTTCATCTTGTAGTATAACAGTAGCCAACTTAGGCAACAGAACCCATTTCCTTTCTCCTGCTGTAGTCCATCCTGTAGAGATGTTGAGTGGAGCTCCATTTTTTACAGTTATTATTTCTCATTCATCCGCATTTTGAGCTCTTCTATAGGCCTATATATCTGATGTATAGTAACTGAACTTAGATTAAGCCCTATACACGCATAGCTCCCCCTACGATAGAAAAGTTTATCAGGTCTCCTCTATCAAGTTGGTTTTTAGCTTCGGGACACACAGTCCCTAGACCTGAGGGCTCCATTGTGACTCTGTTCATACATAAAATACGCATACAAAATGATATAATACACTGTGAACCATAAAAAGGTGGCAGTACATTTGTAATCATAACTCTAGAAAATATTGATGGATTTCAATAACTTTTACATATATGTAAACAGGAATAAATATTCTCTATAAATTAGGTAGCTCTTTACTTTTTTATACATGATCGACGTAATTGTCATGTAAACTTAAGTAAATAACTCGTAAATATTTCAAACTGATACTGAAAAAGATATACTTTTGATTTGAAACTTATGGAAATCAAAATGTACCGGTGCTCAGCGACTGATTCGGGATTTTTGGTAAGAACTGGAACGAAGAGGAATAAAAAAATTTTTGTCAAGAAAGGTGCACGAAACTGGTTTACTTGATCTTCTTACAGGAAGTGGCAGACCACGCACATCCCGCAGCTGTGTGGTACAGCGTGGAGCAGTCGCTGATTGATGGTACAGTTGACCAATGGCCAGCACACTTGCGAGCTTGTGTTTAAGCCAAAGGCGGACATTTTGAACATACGTTGTGACTATCAATTTGTTTTCTCTGTACTTGATGAACTTTATGCTTCACACCATGCTTGATGCAGCAGGTGTTGTTCTAAGAGTGCATTATAAAAGTATGAAATGACAATTATTTTCACAAGGTAAAGTATACACTATTTAGGCGAGGTGGACATTTCTTCATACGTCAGCAAAAAATTTCTTCCTCTTTACAACAGTGCAAAAATTATAAAAATCGATCGAGATTTTTTAAAAACAAAGTTATGATAACAAATGTACTTCCACCTTTTTATAGTTCACAGTGTACATGTCAAGGTAAATGGCGGGGCAGCTTGGCTTGTTTTTTGGAGGGAAGGGGGAAAAGGAATGTGGGTAATATGGATGGCCGGTCAGAGCGACTGGGCCCAGGCTTGTTGGAGGATAGACGTCCTCGGATCTAAATCACGTTTGCGAAATTCTTTCATCACTGGAAAGAGAACTAAATTTCCAACAAAACCCGTATAACAGGCCTATGTCCATGTTGCAACTTGCCGCAACACTTTTTGGAAAGTTACCGTAAAAGTTCCAATTTGTCACAAATTACAGAATACAGAATGTTAACGTCGTACCATATTTGACAAAAGGATGCAACGTTTGTTGTCATATTGCATGTATATTGATAGTGTCAAAACAGTTGCTTCGCGTGTCCACCTTTTGTTTGTACACGTGCCTCAAGACGCCGATGTCCCTCATTAGTTCTATTGCTCTGGTCCATGCCGTACCAAACATGCAACAAACGCTGCTTCAGTTCTTCAATGTTATGCATCCGGCCAAAAATGGGAAATTCGCTCCCCAAAATCGTAACCCCTGAAAATTTCGTTTTAAACTGCACACACGATTACATCGGGCGCTCATTGCAACCACCACGCAAATTTTTATTTCAGTCGCTTCTAAAAATTCTTAGTTCTCGCCCCGGCGGTGCACCTGAATGTGTACCCTCCATGGCATTTGTTTCTTGAAACCGGAAGTAGTATTATTTCAGCCGCGATTGAGATATCGAAATTCGGTATGCGAAGAGATTTCCACCTTCTTAAATGAGTGCCGTCTCTAAACCAGGCAGTAGTCGACACATAACTGATCTCCATGGGAGCAAGCCGGCACGCTGCATGCAGCCAGGTATCGGCGCTCGTCGTCGTCATAGCGTCGTCGTCCTCCAGGAGGGTTTGTGGTGACCGGAACATTATGTCATCGGTGTCTGTCTTTATAAATTCGTACGGCATCATTAATCATCAGCCAGGTCCCTTCAGCGTCATCATCAATCCATCTTCTCCGTTTGTCTTCCGACTGATCTTCTTCCACCGACACATCTTGTGCAATATCCTTCTGCAGATATATTGTTTTCTTTTCTCATAATAATGCCTATAGCAACCTATTTTGCGCCTCTCTATGCTTGGCAACAGCTGCCTCTGCTTATTTAGTTCATGTAACAGATATTAAGATAATTTGTTTTACAATGTGAGCATGAACTTCTTAACAGCTTTCTAAAGCATCTCATTTCAATTGCTTCAATTATCTACTGATCCTCCTAACACAGTGCTTGATTGATTGATTGAGTACGGCTTAACGTCCCACCAAACACTTTATAGGTCACATCGGGGACGGGTTTTTACGGGTCAAATGACCCAACCCACAGTGTCAAAGCACTGAAGGAAGACGGGTCCTAAGGATTAGGCTTCAATCCCATCAGGTCCACCCCACCGTGCTCACACTGATACAACAACTATGCAGTATGAAACAAAAACACACAAAATACACACAGATAAACACAAATAAATCTACGCACAGTGAAAAGGGCCCAGTGTGACAAAACCCAATCCAGAGAACTGTAAGAACTGCTCCTAACACAGTGCCCACCTTTCACATACGCAATGTTGCAGCTAACCACACAAGAGCCTGCATTAACCGCGGACTTTGGCTATGAGACTCTAATACGAAGTAGACGTGTGTCAATGATCATTATCATCATCATCAATTTTCTTCAATGAAACACAGCTGACAAACGCAACAGTGTGTACAATGTAAAGAGCAAAACGAGATAGACAGGAAAAATTGGTGCGGTAGATAAAAACTAGTAACAATCCTTATAAATAACTCGGACTAAAAAGTTGCGTTCGTTGAGGTCACTGGTTTTACACATGAGAGTCTTATTATGAGAGCTGCCACGAAGCGATGCTTGCTCTGTTAAAATTTCCTTGTTTACCAAGTTTAAACCAACAGTGTTTAGACTTAAGAATTTAGACAACGAAGTACGCCCAATGACACTTTAAACGATAGGCCTATATAGATTTGGCCAGGTTTCATCAGAGCTAACGAACGAAACTGAACCTTGAAGCGCGGCTTTTGCCTGCCCGTAAAATGTAGCATGCTTGGCCTACTCTCCGAAATTGCTAATACACCTAACAGAATAGAATGTCGCAACAGCATTGAGTCATCGTCCTGTTTACCGCCTCGGCTTTTGAAAAAAATTACTGAAGCGAGACACGACACTCGTCGGTGTCACTGTGTAGGCGACGAGCATGCCTCTCTCGGTGTCAACGAAACGAGCGCCGACCAATCATCTGTCTGGTCGCAGTGGCCTTGCATAAATTAGGCAACTAGCTAATTTTAGATGCAGCTAATGCTACAAATTGTGTACTTTTCGTGACATATTTTGACACACAAATGGTAGCAGAACCATAGGTAGCTGTTCCTGTGCCTCAGTTCCCACTGGTAGAGCTTACAGCATTCCTTCAGATCCATCACTGGGTCAGAGATCTGGATCAAGACGGAATGGAAGTGCAGCTAGTCAGGGAAATGGCATTCCGCATACTGGCATGAACTGTAATTTGTTGTAGTTATCGCAGTAATAGTAGTAGTTGTAGTAGTAATTGTCGTGTCCAGAGTATTGTTGAAGTTGCTTTCACGGCTCATAGGTTGATGATTCAGCGTTATTTAAACGATGATCGCTATTTTCTCGGCATATACTCTGCGTGTGCTTTCTTTTCACATCGTTGCTTCGGACAAATACTCAAGCAGTCAGTGTTGTGAGCAATTATTGGTGTTGCTTCATGCTGTGGGCATTAATTTCATGATACATTATAATTATGACATAAAAACGTATTTGAGAAATGAAGACGGACAAAATAATTACAGATTACACTGCATCCAATGGCGGCAGAAACCTTTTCATTCCTGTTAAGATCAATTTTAGCTATAAAGGTAAAATTCAAGCCCACTTTTCTTCCACTTTTAGAACCATGTAGGATACAGGTCGTGAATAAAATTGAGTGTTATTATTGTAGACGTTGAATATTTTGTGTAGTCATTGTCATGTATAAACAGTGTAGCTGATGCAAGCTTCTAGCCACTGCTCAAAGAGCGTCTGTTTGCTTTTTTGTCGTTCGTTGTTGTTTTACGTAGTATTTGCAATTATCTAATCATTGTTAATGTGAATGTAGGGGGTGATTCAAAATAAAATACCCCAACACGAAAATCATATCTCAGAAATGTGAGAATGTCAGTGTCAGCATAAATGTACATATCACATAAACATGAAACCTCTAATCCAATGTTTAGAATGAATATTTTTGCACCAAATTTTACTGTTTTGTGTAGGACATAACCGTGCTTCGGTGTGTTGCTTCATGCTCTATCGCAGTTTGGTTCAGAGTTTTCGCATACCACTTACGGCTAAAAGCGGACGTTCAAACATGCATTTAGTTAAAACTCTTTGGTTCCTATCATTTTTAACTAAACAGAGCACGATTAAACAAACTTGTGGAGAAACATATGCTGAAAAAGCAAGGCAAATTTGATGTTAATGTAAAAATATTTTTCCGCTAGGTAAATATCGCCATTTACGCACGGGGGTATTTTATTTTGAATCACCCTGTACATAGTTTTGTCAGTCGACAGTGATTGCTTAGCTGTGTGTGGTCAGAAGTAGAGGATGATGATGATGATATTAGGAAGCTGTGTGAGTCGTACAAAGAAATGAGCTTATATATGAAAATCATGCTGTCTTTGTACACCGTGTTCCAGCATGAAAGCCACCAAATTCCTGCTATAGGTTCTATAACTTCCTCAAATTTTAACCGATGTTCAACATCGTTTCACAAAGTCTTCCTATTAATGAACACATTTATTCGCCAAATGCAGCGCGGTGAAAACTGGCCACTTTTGTTAAATATCTTCCGATATTTGGAATGCTTTGACTTGACTTAAGGCCTATGTCTTAAGCACTCTAAGTGAAGTATAGACCACTGCTATCTCTCTCTCTCCAGCTGTACGACGTCGCGGGCGGCCTAAAATGGCTTGGACACAGCAATTCATCAGAACTGACATAAAAACAGTACGAAGTACATTATTGTCGGACATAAAACAACGCCTGTAAAAGTTGATCTTAATTAAGTTTGAACCAATAAAGTCTAGACTTTAGGTATCGTCCATACATTATATAACGCAAAAATGGCATTTTTATCACCCCCATCTCATATAATGTCATATAACACTGGTAGAAACCCCTTCCCTAATATTATATCATATTATCCGTACCCCATCCTCCACTCCTCGGTCGTCCCAGTTAATTTAAAAAGTATGTAAGAGGAATTCGTTCTAAGCAGAACTGGTAAAATTACTCAGACATTTGCCCATCCCTCCCTTAAACAGATGCAAAATTTGGCCTCAATTTTCATCAACTTTCAAGCAGGTTGGAATGTTAATAAGCAGTCTGCAACTCTGCATATTTGCAGACAGTGTTAACATTAGCAATGTCCACTCTGCCCCTACCTTTATATAACGCATAATATCACATATAACAAATTTCTCAACCCCAGTACCCCATCTTACCCTCGGAGTGTTAATTTATGGACGGACGACACCTTGGAGTTTAGGCGTTAGACAACAAAGTAGTGCTGGCGATTTCACTCGTAGTCAAACCTAGGGATTGCAATCCCGGACTTGAATTTTCAATCCCGGGATTCGGGATTGTCGAATTCCCAATCCCGGGATCCCGTCGGGATTGGCGTAGTACAGTTAAGACTACTAAAATTGCCACGTGGGCTACAGTATTCGGGTCGCTATTTTTTAACTAGGCCTACAAGTGTGTACCGTCGTGCTATGGATTTAGTGATGATGTATTGTAAACCGTATCACCGTAATATACTACTACACAGTACAACACTACTCAGCTACTGCAGATATGGCGTTGACGCCGTCGACCGTACAAGGGCAAATCAACCTCTGACCTTTCAAAGTCACGCTAGGTCAAAAATCACCTCGCTAATCGACAGAGTAAAATACACGTGCGACGTCACGAGGGAACAGTTCTAACAGACAGTTGTATCAGTGTAACGACTGTAATGGACGTTTCACAACTCTGGTGCTACGTGACAACATGTGGTCACGTATAGGCTCTGTAGAGTTGTTAAACATAAAAGTTGTGAAACCTACTGGATCCTACTGGGTTGACTTATGACGACGCATGTGTCGTTTGAGGTCACAGTCCCGTCGACATTTGATAGTCACAAACTGAGCAGCTGAAAGGTCATTCACCATTGTGAACTGTGGCTATCAATGTCGACGGGACTGTGACCTCAAACGACACATGCGTCGTCATATAGGCCCTAAGTCGCCTCCCGCAGTCGTTGCTCAACACGTCCGCTGATCATCAGAATGACCAAAACAGTTTTCTTTTTGTCTCATCGCATATTTATACCACAAACTAGACCTGGGAGTCGCCGCCGTTAAGTCGACTTAGTCGACTTGGCCGCTCCAAGTCAAGTCAAGTCGTTTCAATTCCAAGTCGCCGCCGAAATTTTCCACTTGAGTCGCCGCCGAATTTTAGGATAAAAGTCAC
>Ga0209562_1001058_pt1 | contig 10221 bp, 7 predicted proteins | sample WorMetvacBELIZE2_FD_187399 | JGI IMG/M metagenome (GOLD analysis project Ga0209562, IMG submission 187399) | Marine gutless worms symbiont microbial communities from Max Planck institute for Marine Microbiology, Germany - Olavius vacuus BELIZE.2... | ecosystem: Host-associated > Annelida >...
AAATCATAATGACGTCATGTCTTGAGCAGACGACCGTGCAAAAATACGCCTAGTGATGGGCAGTTAAGATAAATTTAGAAATATAATCAAGCTACCGGTAGTGGGCGGTAGCTGAGTGAATGAGTGTAAGGGGAAGTCCAGCTATTTTGTAAATCGTAAAAATGCAGTAACTATATCACAATAATATATTAAACGTAATGTTACTGTGCCGCAGTAGGTTAAGAAATGTTACAGGCACCTAATTTTGGTAATAAAAAACAGCAAATATAAATGTAAAAAAAGTTTATAAAAACGGTTATAGGCGACATAGTTGCACATCTAAAACCGCAAAATTCACCGTTTCGTCAGATTTGTAATGTACTATTTCATCACTACTTGCGCAGTAGAATGCTACTGGCACTGTAGTGATGAAACAGTACATTACAAATCTGACGAAACGGTGAATTTTTGCGGTTTTAGATGTGCAACTAGGTCGCCTACAACCGTTTTTATAAACTTTGTTTTTTACATTTATCATGATATATCTGAGATGTGTCTGTAGTTTTACTTAGGGCCGACATTGACATTGTCAGTAGTCATTTTGGCGAGTGTCAGCACTTGTGTCACATGGCCAATCATTGTGGAAAATAATGTCAAAACGATGCCAGTCAACAATGACGGGCCGTGTGGCGCGGCCCTTAGCTGGATACTAGCTATAAAATGCATTGTTGCTGTTAGTACTGAGATGATAGCTGTCACGACAGTCATGTTCCAGTCACAGCATGTTTCCACTTGATGTTGTCATTTCATTCAGCTTGGAGTGTTTCTACTTAGTCAGAACTAATCAGTTGTATTTATTGTATTTGATAAAGGAGCAGTATGAAGATGCAATCGTTGACTGCACGAAAGCTTTGGAGTTTAATCCTGACTACATGAAAGCATTGCTTCGACGTGCCCATCTGTATGAAAAAACTGACAAGTTAGACGAAGCATTAGAAGATTTCACAAAAGCACTTGAACGTGATTGCTCATTGCACGTTGCCAGAGCTGCCTGCATGGTAAAGTGTTATGATGCAGTGTATTGACAATGTTCTTTGCATAATGATTTGTCTCCAAAATGACCTGTAATGTTTTGAGTGGCATGTTTATAACCCTACTGTTACTATTCTTGCGTAATGAAGCCTCACTGTAATTCCCCTTTTCATTGCAGTACAGTTTCATCTGTTTTATTTACGTCATTATTATTGCTTTTTCAGTTGTTACAGTGGTTTAAAAGTTAACCTACATAGCTGAGATACTGTTGGTTTAGCAACAAGTATGGCATCCAACAAATGTTGTTTCCGCAAAGTCCAGTGGTTTATATCAGGTCTTTGGGAGGCATCACTCACTCACTCATTTATCCTGTACCTTCGGTTAGAGCTGTGATCTCTGTGGATGACTTAGTGGGTGCTTGTTTTTATAATCACTAGTAATAATTAATAGTAGTTAATTCGCCTCGGAAAATACGTATGAAATCAAGCCACTCATCAATCTCGTGTGACGACAGAGCAGGACAGCTAAAACATCATATCTGACAAACAGTTACTCAATTTATAGCAATACTGAGGCTGTTAGCAGAATATATTCGAGGCAGCATAGACCAATTGATGCAATCCATCATTTTCCAGTCCTGTAAATTCCACTCGCCCATTAATTTGCCCACCCTACATATTAGTGTATTTTTTATAAAGTTCCAGTGCATACATGGATGTGTATGTATCTAACAGCGGTTGCCAGATCAAATAAGAGAGCGGAATGAGAAGATGAAGGAGGAAATGATTGGTATGAGTTTCTGATCAGTGCATCATTTCGTAATATTTACTAGTATAAATTACAAATAAATTATTTTATTGTTTGATAGTACTGTACATACAGGGTGAATATAAATAAATAGGCCCCCTGTGACTTTTCAAGTTTATTGTACAATGAAGTGCATATTTTTGGCATGAAATTTTGCACCAGTGTTAAGCAAGAAAATATACACTATAACACTAAGTTTTGTTGAATTGTGTCTGAAACTGACAAAATCATACTGTTACACCAAGACAACCCCCATTTCTCAGCATTCTGAGCGTTGTCTTCACCAGTAATCTGTCGGTGGCTGTGAAAAGAGCCGGTATGTATGACGAAGACTTGAAGATGGACAGAGTTACTTGAGATGCTCTGAGTGTCCATCATTGGCAGACGCAGCCATGTAGGCAGTCAAGCGCTTGTTGAAGTTCACCACCGCCTTGATGATATGTTCTTGTGGCAGCTCTTCCCAGATGGTCTGTAGGGCGACTTTAAACTTATCGGTCGTCTTAGGCTATGGCTGGAGTGTATGGTACTTTTCCAGCATGATGCCCATAATGTGATAGTCCTGTGGATTCAAATCTGGAGAGTTTGGGGGCGACTCCTTCTTCTCAATGAACCCAGGACAGTTTGTGTAAAGTAAGGTGAGGTAAACATGGAGTTGTTTAATGCCTCATCATGAATACACCTCTAAGGTGCTCGGGTATGGCACGCATTCTCAAGGGATCTCACAGTTTTACCTGCACACCCCGTGTTCATCCACTAATGGAATGAACCAACTCAGGAGGGATGGAAGGCTGAGTGATCTGGGTGGCTAGTTACATAACAGAATAAATGTCTGCCACCGGATATTGAACCCGGTCATGGTCACCCACCTCAGTACTAACGCAGATGCAGCCATGCTGTGCACTGATTCGCAGCCACTTGGACTACTGCAGTGGACTATTTGCCGGCCTACCGGCTGATAAGATTGCAGTCCGTTCTGCATGCGTCTGCCAGGCTGGTCATCCGGGTGCCTAGCCGTGCTCCTGTGTCTGCGGCTATACGCAATGTGTTGCACTGGTTGAATTTTCCTCAACGGGTGACATTCAAGCTTTGTCTGCTGACCTGCAAGTGCCTGCACGGTCTGGCACCCGAGTACCTGTCACGATCATGTGTGCCGCTCACTGCCGTCTCTGGACGTTCATGGCTTCGCTCAGCTGACGACCGACAATTGATGCTGCCTAGGACATCTTCAGTCATGCTGGGTCCGCGAGCTTTCTGCTCATCAGGACCAGCGTCTTGGCACTCTCTGCCTGTCCACCTTCGACACCCTGACTTGACAATCGATGCATTCAGGCGGCAGTTGAAGACAGTACTGTTTGGTTGAGTTAGCCCACTCTGTAGGACTGTTATGCTAGTCTAGTCACCACGCGCTCCTCTGTGACGTTCTATGTGACGTTAACTGTGCGTGTTTAAATGCCGGTTTATTATTATTAACCAGGCCCGACCTAGGTTAACTTCGTTGATCGAGATCAACACGCTACCACTACGCCAGACAAGTAGTGCTGGGTGATGCTTGAATGCTGAGAGATGGGGCTTGACTTGGTTGAAACAGCATAATTTTGTGATTTTCATATATTTTTTAACAAAGTTGGTGGTAAAGTGGATATTTCCTTCCTTAACAGTGGTATAAAATTTTGTTCAAAAATCTGCATGCATTGCTAAAATATTAACAAAAGTCACAGCGGAGGCTGCTTTCTGTGTTCACCTGGTACAGACACTACTAACATAGCTCAGAAGTGCATTCCAAGGCAGTGATAGTCACAAAATGTGCCATACTGTCAATACGTAAGTGTTTGATATGAAGTGATAACTTACATAGACATGACACTGGTAGAGTAAATTCCTGTAAACAGATAATTTCCGGAGCAGTTAATTTTAGCAAATTTTATTTTTTAATTAATGAATGAGTGAACTTGCTAATGTATGCAAATAGTTGATATCTCATATATATTGTTAAATAAAAACAGTTTAAAACTGTGTGTAGGGGCAATATGGGTTGCATAACCCAAGTAAAGCCCAAAAAATCAAGAGATGATGTTACTTTTCAGCAATCACCAGTAGGCCTAATGTCACCTTGTGGGTAATTTTTATAGTTAGTTAAAAGGCATTTATAACTTCAGTGCATAATTTGTTGTTGCAGGCAAGTTGAAAGATTTGGGCAACATGGTCTTACGGCCTTTCGGTCTATCAACGAATAACTTCAAGCTGCAACAAGACCCAGCTACTGGATCATACTCTGTCAGCTTTCAGCAGAATCCGCAGCCTCCAAGCTAGCTGGTCATGAGCGCACTATGTGCTTCATGTGTCTGCTGGTGTTGAAAATACAAACCACTGGTGGAAAAATATTGATATATTTGTAGTGGATCAGGGTTTAACAACAAAATTTTGCAGAAATTAACAAGAAGGGATGTGAAAATGCGATCTGCTTAAATTACGTGTCATTGCCTTTCAAAATAGGAAAAATTCCATTTTTTAAGTTCATAAGTAATGAATACTCGGAATTATATGTTATTGTCCTTTTATACAGTCTTGTATGAAATTTTGTAAACCGCACACTAACCAGGTATGAAGTCTCGGTCTCGAGACGCTGTGTTGGAACATCTCGGACTCGAGAAAATTCGGTATGGTCTCGGTCTCGTCTGGAACAGAAAACCGACGGTCTTGGTCTCATCTTGGTCTTGGGCCTCAACGTCTCGTTTTACAAGCTCATTTTCAACTCGTACAAAAGTTCACTAAACTTAGTACCACTAATAGGCTAAGTACTCATAAAGTGTAGGCCTATACAGCACTGCATGCCCTTCACGCAGTTTCTGTTTTTACGCCATTGACTCGTTAAATTCTTGTATTATTTATCTACCATTTTTTATGTTATTTTGTACTTACTTATCACCTATGCAATAACGTGAATATGACAGAAAATTTAGTTCAAGTTATAGCAACTATAGAGCGGACACAACTTTGAATATTGTGTCTACAACTTGTAAAGATGTTCGTCAGCAGCAGCAACAGCAGCAGCTGTATAGTCCTTGTCAACAGCCAGCTAACACTGGACCGCAAATGACTGCAACATATAAACTCTTTGAGTTCATGTCTGACACTACAGTGATACGGCTGAAGAATGTAGCACGAAGACTGAAAACCACGCACCACGGTGTTTCCAGGGATTTTCAGCTTTTCCTTTATGGTGCTGTGATCAAACTGGATGTATTTAATGATTTAATCTTCGACCTCAGCCTATTGCACTACCCTTGTTTTTAATGCACCGTGCAGTTCTGCCGGCAAGCGTTCAGTCAAGCTGGCCTGTTATGAGGTCGACCAATTCATGAATGTCGAGAAATCAGCTAGCTTAGCTGGTAGTCAATTCCAGAAACAGTGTTGTCAAATAACGAAGTAGATCTTCGTTACTCTACTTAAGTAGATTTTTTTGGTATCTACTTTCTAAAAAGTAGATTTTTACAAACTACTTTCTACTTGTAACGAAGTAACTTCTTCCTGCAAGTATCTACTTTCTACTTCGTTACTTTTCTCGAAAACGTGTCGTTACTAAAGTAGAAATCAGAGCGTTATAAATTCTTGTGGATGCAGATTAGGCCTACACAGCGTGAGCGTCAGCTGTAGCTGCGTTTAGCATGGTAGTATGTTGGACCAATAATTTGTTTATTGTGATAATGGCAAATGCATACATAAACGCCGATTTATCACTAGCAATTTTTCAGCCTTTACGGACAGGGCACAGAATCGCCGATTTACCACTAAAATAGGCAACTTATTTTTAGTACTACATAAGTGTAAATCTTATGCACTTATGCAGGACTAAAAATAAGTTGCCTATTTTAGCGGTAAATCGGCGATTCCATGCCCTGTCCGTAAAGGCCGAAAAATTGCTAGCGATAAATCGGCATTTCTGTATGCATTTGAATCTACTTTCTACTTCTACTTACGCAAGTAGATTTTTTGGAACTACTTTCTACTTTCTAGAAAGTAGAAAACTTTTACACTACTTCTACTTTCTAAAAAGTAGACTTTTGGCATGAACTTCTACTTTCTTGAAAGTAGCAAAGTCATCTACTTTTGACAACACTGTCCAGAAGTGCAGTAGGCATCTTCTTTAGGCTGACAAGTAGTGTCATATTGAGCTGACAGTTTAAAGTCGAACTTGGCTAAGAATATACTTCTTAATACTGAAATGAGCTCATGCTTCTGTTTTGCTGATTAGCTAATACCCATTACCCAGTACGGCCTACTTACAGTTTCGGCGCTGTTGACGTCAATGACAGTTGTTCTGTTTGATTGCTGAAAATCTGATGAGTGAATTCCTGATAATGCCAAGAACTTTTGTGATGTTTGTTTCAGTTCTAAAGAATAAGTGTGAAGTATGTCGTACTTTTGTAGTGGCCTTGAAAAACAGGGATTACAGTTCACTTGTATGTAAGGTCTCGCAAATGTCTCGGTCTCGGTCCTGAACGTCTCAGCCTTGGTCTCAGCCTCCGACACGAAATCAAAGGTCTCATTCTCGAGAAAATTTTGGAAGGTCTCGTCTCGAACTTAAAATCAAAAGTATCGGTCTCGCACTGCAACGTTTCGTTTACATCCCTGTCACTAACAGTATGATAAATGTACTGCCAAGTCTTGGGAGCTGAACTGGACTACTACCAAGGCCAACTCAGCCTTCCTTCGGTAAGTGAGTACCAGCTTCGCCTGGGAAGGTGAAGGCAGGTATGGTTCATTCCGTTAGCGGATGAACGTGGGATGTGCAGGTAAAACTTTGAGATTCCTTGAGAGAACGCATGCCATACCTGAGCAGGTGTGATCACGATAAGGTGCTATACAAATCCACCTTTACCTTTACCTTTACTTGCTACAGGATTGTGATGCTAGCCTGTCAGTCTGGTGTGCTTTGCTACAAGACTCCATTAGTGAGGCCATGCTTGACTTCATCAAGATACTGTGACTGGTTGTTGAAGCTGTTGATAGCATTTGAACATATGATGTCTTAAACTGCATAGTTTAGTAGTTCTAAACTTGTCGCAGTTATTTTTACTGTAGTTAACTAAAAAAATCTCTTAACATTGCAACCTGATTGCTTCTCATATGAATTCAGAATTTTTTTTGGCTGAATGTGTGTAATTTGATGTGCTGTAAAGGCAAATTTAGAAAAATGCCAGTTATTTGAGGCAGGCTGTTAATTTGAAAATAACATTAAAATGCTTGCTGAGTTGCTAAGATATAGCAGTGAAACTGCCTTATATCGTGTGTGCATGTCTAGTATTGAAAGAAACTGTTTATTGCTTTATACAGCAAGTTATTTGTGGCCAGCAGCTGACCATTGTTATAACTGCATAGTCAGTAACTGCTGATGTGCACTTGTATCATTACAAATCCTGTTGCTGACTGATGCTGTTACTTAATACTGTGCGAGTTCTATAGTTATGTCCTGTTGTCTTATTGGTATTCCGTTGAATTTTGCCATACGTACAGTTACTAGTGCTGTTTTGTTATGAGGTTTGCATAATAATGATCTTTATTCGCTATCAAGGCAGAACAGTATACAAAATGAACGCACAATGGTCAGATTTGGCAGCATCCATGTCATCTGTTCGTAAAATTATCATACAAGCATGCAGTGATGTTTGCTGTTACTGATAGCAAACATCAGATAAAACTAGAAAAGTCGCAACTGTGCTGCATTGCAACTTGAAGTCGATCCGTTGGGGGAGCAGTCATTGTGTGCTTTGATTACGAGCCATTAAGCTACTCATGGCAGTCCCCTACTTTTGCACTTTTGGACACTAGTCCAGTCCTCGTAGTCAATTTGCATACCAAATTTGAAAGCTGTCGCTACAGCCGTTCCAGAGATATGAAGGGGGTCCGTGACCCGGGCTACGATCCGCTTTGTCCATTAATTTTGCATTTTTTGGTAGTACTCATTGTCATTGTGATGAATCTGCACACCAAATTTGAAGTTTATATATCTTCAGCCATTACAGAGATACAGAGGGGGTCCCAACATTTTAAAAGTAGGTCAGTCTAATTTGCATTTTTTAAACCCTTGAAAAAATTGTGAAGAGATGGGCAAAATATCTGAGTCGTAGGCCTAATTTCAATCGCAGCATAGGATCCAATCTCTGATATAGCCTACTTTTGGTGAGAAGCCGTAACGCCAGCTTGGAGATTCAACGCATTTTCCCCAGGGGGGAAATTTTAGGGGGGGGGGCGACCAATGAGCCCCAGTTACTCAGAAATGGGGACTGAACGACACCAAATTTTGGGATGACATACAATCCTCGTCGATGCTCGCCAGGTTTGTGTTAGATATCAGGTACGTTGCCTCATTTCGGAAATGGAGTGCCTCAAAAAGTCCAAATTAGGCTGAATTTCAACATATTTGACCCCCTGCAATAATTAGGGGAGGTGTGGGCAAAATGTAGGCTATAAGTCAGAACGAAACTCTGCGTTTGGTAGCCACAATCCATCAAAGGTGACTGGTGTCGAAAATCGGGCCAAAATTGTGCATGTTTTGACCCATTGTAAAATTTAGGGGAGGGATGGCCGAAATGTTTGAGTTAATTTTTACGTTTAACCAGGACCGAACCTCTTATATACTTTTGCCAGGTCGCTGCTGCGCAGGCTGGGTCACGGTTGTTATAGATGTAAACAAGTAGCTCAGCTATCGCAGCGAGACCGCGCTGCAGGGTGGGTTAGTTATGGCCAAAAGTGAAAGACTGTAAATGGGAGGCAATATTTTAGGACATTATAGTTCTGTCTTCAACCACTGTGACGTAATTGGCCAGCAAAGCAAATCAAATTCAGTGAAAAAACGCAAAATAAGGGCTTACGCCGCTCAAGGTCATTCAGGGTCATCGCGGTAGGTATAGAAAGTCCCCTACGCGCTTTCCAACGAGCCTAAGATGATCATCGTACGTGCCCCTAAGTCCCCCAAAGGGGGCTCAAAAACGCAGTGTGCAACATTTGAACAATAAGCTGCGATAACTCCGAAACGGCACGAGATAGGATGTCAGTTACATGTACTATTGTGTCAGTTACATGTACTATTAATCACTAATAGGAAGTCGCATACCGGCTTTCGATTGACCGACGTGTGCACAGTGCAGTAAAGTTATGCTTGTGAAAACGTACGATGTTCATCTTGGGCTCATTTAAAAGCGCGTATTAGTGATAGGGGCCTAATTGAACTTTTTTCGCTATGTGTTACGGCTGAGGCAATTTTGCGCCAACGCGGTCAGTTTGACTCAAAATTTCAGGTAGAAGGGGACGTTCCATACCAATCACTTTTGCATGAATATTTAGGCCAATGAATGCTCTACAACTTTGCCGATGACAGTTTTCACACAAAGAAACTCTGTAGCAGACTTTCTTCAAGCCAGGATTATAGCCGCAGCCAGCGCTGAGGCTAGCTCCTCAGCGCAGCCCCACAATGTGTTCGGTGTTGAGTAGTGTATGTGCGAGCGCGACCACTATTGGTAACAGTGGTGTGTATGTGTATTATTTGAAAGGCATTGTGTCCGTATGTTTTAGATGCCCGGCTAGGACTGGGTTTCTCTGGAACACGCCTGTACTTGTGCACCTACAACCAACCAAGCTGAGCGATACTCAAGCGCTGCCTACCCCCTGGCTGGGTAGAAGCACGAGAGGGTTACAGCCTGGTGGTCACGTGCACAAGGAGGCGCTCCATCTGATATCCCTACAGCCGACATCCATTACAAGCTCAGGCGCCTTTAAACCTGAGTGTAATGGCCTGTCACAGTTTAGAGAGGACACAGGCGGACCCTCTATTATGCCTGTACGAGTATTTGACAAACAGATGGACGGACGGACAGACAGCTTTCTCGTAGCTAGACCGCGTTGCACGCAATGCATGCAGCGCGGTAAAAATCGGTCGATTTTTGTCTTACTTATTTGAAAAATAAAAGCGTAACGTTTCCGATGGACCACAATGTATGGTGTGACAAAGTTGATGATTAAACTGGACTTGACTTGACTGGACTAAAAGGTTAGCACACAAAATATTGTCTCAGACAGTATGAGTCTAACTTCAACCAGTTCGACGTAATAGGCCTGGGCCCCTTCACTTCCCATGAAGCTGCCCAATTCGGTGGAATAACGCAAAATAACGGCAAGTACGCCGTTCAAGGCCATTCAAAGTCACTGATTTCCGAGCCAGTGGAAAGCCCGTATGCAACTTCCTGCAGTAGTCATTAATACTATCTAGCAAAGTTTCCAAAAGTTAACGTACTGCTGATTATCGGTCCAATTTTTGCTGTCAACAGAGAGTGAACTAAACAAACTGTTAAATTGGTTCCTTGTTTTACATTCAATAAAAAATGTGAAATACACGTGTGACGGGAA
>Ga0209562_1001059_pt1 | contig 10218 bp, 7 predicted proteins | sample WorMetvacBELIZE2_FD_187399 | JGI IMG/M metagenome (GOLD analysis project Ga0209562, IMG submission 187399) | Marine gutless worms symbiont microbial communities from Max Planck institute for Marine Microbiology, Germany - Olavius vacuus BELIZE.2... | ecosystem: Host-associated > Annelida >...
GTGAAAGACAACCGCGATTGACTGCAGGCATGTGTGTCAGCCAGCGGTGGAAATTTTGAACATGTAATGTGTCATTTCGTATAACAGATACTAATTGTTATATTTAATTAAATGTCATTTGACGTGACTTGTGTTTTTACGAAAAATTCATGAATTTATTAACAAACTAAATTGAATATTTAAAATTTGAGGGGTCACACCGGTAAAAATGATATATTTCACACAAATATTCAGATAAATGGACCAAAATTGGTGTAGACATAAGAATATGTTTGGGCAATAACCAAGATAATTTTCAATTACACAGGTTCACCATGACAGATAATACCGCAAAAAGTTTTAGGGGGACTAATTTTTTGACTCACACTGTATATCCATGTCATTACGAATAACTGATTTTTGACCATGCACCTCAGAAGGGGTGTGGTATATAATTTTGATCGTGTCTCTCTGTTTGTCTGTCCATCCGGTGTATCTACAGGGAATTCGGGTCAAGTTCGTATAGGAAGGTCAAGGACAAGGTAACCGGAGCAAAAAGGTCGAAAATTCCTATTCCCGCAATGTAAAAATTCATCGACAATAACTCTAGTACTAAAAACGCAGAGCCATGAAGTTTGCGTGTAGCATGGGGTTTTCGGAAATGGCGGATTTAATTTTGTTACCGCCATATTTGTTACGTAACAGGAAGTAACCACGCGTAACTAAATGCACGCATTCGCGGGTGGTCGGCCTTAGATTAGAACGCAATCTTGTTACGTACATGACTGCAACAACCAGAATACTGTCAACTTTACATATGTGGTTATACTTCGCTATGTCACAGCTACTGTGAAACGTAGCCTGTGTATGTATAAATGAGCCCTGAATTGGCTCAGCAACTTATAGGGCTGTCTGTCATCACTGACCGTCCTGATTCCCGGATAGAGTAACCTATCATGCTGAGTCCGGTCAACACTGTGTCAATTATTATGCTGTTGCATCATAGTCATATAGGTAGGTTGGTTTTATGCTCAAAATGACATTGTGAGTAGCAGTAGCAGTTGAAGACTGCATTTCAGGTGGCCAGCTCGATGGGTGTTATGCCCTTTCTGGCAACCTGCCACGCATGTAAACGTTTGTACCGTTTGATGTTTTTTTGTTTCTATTTGAGTGGCGAATAAAGTTCTCTCTCTCTCTCTCTCTCTCTTGTTTATCACTTCATTAAGCCCTTATAAGCCGTCAGCCAGTGCGAAAGCGCAACAAAATGTGTGCGATCGGTTGTCGTTTGTAGATCCTGATAAGCCTACTTCAATAGAGGTCGCTGGAATCACAAACACAAGTGTGACAGTATCATGGTCAATAGGAGAGACGCAAGTTGTCAATGCCACAACCGTGTATTACAGAACAACAAGTGGGACTAATGGAGAGTGGGAGACAACATCAGCTCGTACTGCAGTGACTACACATGAGGTGACTCGTCTCCAGCCAGGAACTGAGTACGAGTTCCATGTAGAGATCGACAGCTTTGGAAAAACTTCGAAGTCAGACAATATAAATGCTACGACAGGTATGATAAACTACCATCTTTTGTTTCTTGCTACAACGTTTCGCCTATAATCACATGAAATAAAGAATCAACCAGTCAATTAATCAAACAAATGCTACGGGTCTCAGTTCCCAATCAGTAAAGAGCTCATCACCTTTTTTACCTTTTAAGTTGGCGTGACTGTGCGATTATTTAAAGTTTACCGTATATGCACTTTTGTACTTCGGAACACAAACCAGTGTATGTATGTGTGTGTTTCAACAAGCACCGCAAATTGATGGAGGTTGTGAGTTTGTGAGCGCAACGAGCCGATCTCTGACGTTCCGATGGGAGCAAGCAAAGTCGGCGACACTCTACAATCTTGTCGGTCACTCGAAATCCAATTCATCTACAACGAACAGAATCACAGTGAATGATTTGACTCCGGGATCATACTACACGTTCACAGTGTGGGCTGTTGGCTCTGATGAGCTTGTCAGTAACAATATCACCTGCACTGCATCTACCGGTTTGTTTCAATGTTTCTTATTTCAAAAGTTTTATTTGCCTATTCGATGTATGACCTAGTTTCGATACCACAGTTTTATTTTATGCGACCGTTAAAGCCGATAAAATGCAGAAATCAAGCATGGTTAAGATACTGCTAATGCTACGCTAATGTATTATATAACAATACCGCGTGTGATCAATGCGTTGACAATACTTAGATCCGCGAAGTTCTAATACCAATTTTGGCATTTGCTACGTGGTTAAGTGTTTATGCTTTATCATATTAACACGCAGTACATTGAATTTTTATTATTTAAGCTGGATCTGTATTTGACTATTTTTTTTCTATCCGTCATCTTGTTCTCCTCGGGCCAACTGCATAGGCTTGTATCAAATTTACTCATTTTGCTGAGAGTTTAATTGCTCTTACAGTATGCGTATTTGTGGCATATTTCTTTGCGTATAGCTAATTAACTTATTTTAATTTTGACTAAGATATGATTTTTCTTATTTCAAACGTTTTATTTGCCTGTTCGATGTATTATCGCGACGTCTGCCTTCGCTTGGGACTGCGGCTCTTGCACTAGTTGCAGTTGTTCGGCTATAGCGAGCATGAGCCTCCCCAGGGCGGGCCATGCGGCAGACGCGACAGAGCCAGTCTGGGCCGTAATCTCTACGCCTCTACTGGAATTCACTATGGGTCCTTTGAATGTCTCAGCCAAGGACCGGTCTTCCTCTACTACTGAGCTAGAAGATCGACTACTTGAACTGTTATAATGTGGACTGTCTACTACTTCTTCGTATGGTTCTATCATTACCTCGTCACTGGTAGTATAAGACATCTTGAATGGATGAAACATAATCAAGTTTATAAAGAAACAGAACCGACAATCACTTATCACCCAAATACTAGTGATCACTACTAACCGAACAGAACTTAGTTTCCTGACTCAAATAGAAGCCCTAGTGATCAACCGGTATTGGCTGTTTAGCGGTCTTGGGTGTCAAACGGTTTTGGATCCTAAGCCTTAAGCGTGTAGCTATTAGTCTTGAATGTAGCGGTCAGTCTTGGGCAGCTATTGGCCTAGGGTCCCTATTAGTTATTTCTGTCACTTGCTTGACAAATAAACGTGCTCATTAGTCTTGGCTATCAGGTCTTGGGTAGATAGCTATATGTCTAGCTGTAGTTGTTGGGTGGCTAGCTATAAGTGTTGGGTAGCTAGATATAGATCTAGCTATAGGTCCACTATTGGGTAACTAGCTATAGGTGTGGGTCTTAGCTATGGATCTTGTGTTGCCAGCTATAGTTCTTGAGTGACTAGTTATTAGTTTATCTAACGATAAGTGTTGGATGAATAGCTATAGGTCTAAGCTATAGGTATGGGTTGGTAGCCCTGCCCTGTCCGTAGTAGGGACAGGGCAGGGCCGCCGTCGACAGTGACGGTCAAGAGTCGATCGCTACCGGTAGAGTTCGTCCGTCAGTACGGTCAGGCATCTATCGCTCGGTGACTCGGTCTCGGTGATATTTCTTAGCTATCGGTCTAGCTATCGATAAGTGTTGGGTGAATAGCTGTGATATTCGAGTCTTGGTAACGATCGGTCTTAGCAGTTGTGGGATAGCTAGCTATAGGTCTAGATAGCTATAAATTTGACTAGCTACAGGTCTTGGTAAAAATGCAAAATAAGGGGACAAAAGGGCGTTACTTATTAAGTCACGTGATCTACTTTTAAATTTTCGGGACTTCCTATATATCTCCGAAACGGCTAAAGCTACCAACTTCAAATATCAAGTCCAAGTCCAAGTTTATTGTACAACAAAGGGCCTGAAGGCCTCTAACATGCTGCATATACATAATAAAACAGTGATACACATGTGATAAAACATAATAACATTTAAAAACACAAATCGTTTTACAAGTGGTTAAAATACTCTAACATACCAAAGTATCACAATCATATGAAATTCACTTTACAAAAATTAAGTAGGTAAGTATTTGAAACAGTTTTACAGAAGCTACTGAGACTGGAGAAATTAGTACTACTGGCTGGAAGGTTATTCCACATATTGATTACCCGACTTCTAAAAAACGTACGCATTGCTGAACTAGAACACCGTTGTTTAGTTAGTATATATGGATGTCCACGCAATTGTGATTGAGCCATAGGAGTGAAAAAAGCCTCACTTATATATACTTAGTATTTTATTGTTTGTAGATCCCGATAATCTGTCGGCAATAAACGTCACGGGCATCACGCAGACAAGTGCGACAGTATCGTGGTCAATAGGAGAGACAAAAGTTGTCAACGCCACAACATTGTACTTCAGTGACACAAGTACTACAGCGTGGAACGAAACTTCTGTAACTGGCACTGAGCATAGCGTGACGTCTCTTCAGCCAGGAACCGAATATCAGTTCTTTGCAAAAATCAACAGCTATGGAAAAACTTCGACGTCAGAAAATATTACTGCTACAACAGGTATGGTTAGCTAAGACCTTATGTTTCTTCTGATTTTCCCTCGATGTTGCTTTGATACAATTTGTCGCAGAGTGCATACTACAAGAAGGACAAAGAATTGCAGGTAAGGGATGGTCATAGATTTATAGCTTTCTCACATTCTGCTCATTTCTATGTTTATTGACAGTGCATAATTGCAAATATATTGGACTTTTCTCATACGATTTGTCATCCATATCTCTTATCGTATGAATCTATGATTATCCCTACATTCATGGAAATTTACTTAGAACAACTCTATCCTTCTGAGAGGGTTTAAGCACCATATACACTGTCTTTTTAGTATGACAGGCAATATTAAGAGCATGACAGTGGTTGTCCAAAATACAAACACGTTCTTGCATTGCATGCGAAAAAGGCGCCAGCAACACCATATCATCAGCATAAGCGACAATGTTGCAACATTGTATCATACCCTGCGTGCACTGATAGACTGAATAAGACCACGAACGGTGAGAACAACATGAACTAACGCATATGTAACGAGCTTGTGCTCCTTTCACCTTTTATGTCGACGTGTGCGGGCGATTATTTTATGTCTCACTTTATATGTCATGTGCTCTTTTAGAACACAGATAATGGTGTGTTTGTGTTTCAACCAGCACCGAGAATTGATGGACAGTGTGAGTTTGTGAATTCAACGAGCCGATCACTGACGTTCACATGGATGCAAGCAAAGTCAGCGACAGAATACCGTCTTGTTGGCCACTCGAAGTCCGAATCACCTAGTACGAACATTATGACAGTGGGTGGTTTGACGCCTGGATCATACTACACGTTCACAGTGTGGGCTGTTGGCTCTCAGCAGCTTGTCAGTAACAACATTACCTGCACTGAATCTACAGGTATGTCGATTTGTAAAGCTCGACCTTTTACCTGCTACGCCATTGATTTTTGCTGTTGATTCCTGACAGAGTTTTGTTCTGTCTCCAGACACTGTTTAGCTCGGACATCGCAGCACATAAAATTCAAATTTTGACCCTTCGAGGAGCCGAAAATAAAAAAAAAAATCCGTTAACCAATTTTGAAGAAACTTGGAGTGGTCGACCTTGTTCGGGAGTTGGAACAGTGGCGTAGGGAGGATTTTATTGTGGGAGTCACCACAGCCAGAAGTGCTGCTGAGGCCGAAGGGCGGAAAGCGGGGGTGCGGTTAAGCGATCTTGCCTGTATTTAAATGCACCAGCTAGCTTTCCGGCAACACTATTCGAGTTGACACACTCTTAACTTGTGTAACGAGGTACCAGCAAAGCATACTTAATTTTATAATTTACAAAACGTTATAGTTGCAGCTGTGCTAGAAAAACATGGGGTTGTCAGTGGGCGTTCTAACCACCATTAACCCCTTTTTTGGTACGCTACTGTTGGAACCCCACCCCACATGACAACTTTGGTTGCGTTAGCTTTCGTGGACGGTTGGGCAAATAAATGACTTGTCGCATTTCGCATTTTAATCAGAATGTAATGGCCTGTCACAGTTTAGACAGTACACGGGCGGACCCTCTGTGCCTGTCCGAGAATTTAGAGCGATATCTTGTATAGGATGACGAAAATGAGTGCAGTTTTGTTGCTGTGATTGTCTGTAGATCCTGCCAAGCCTTCTGCGACAAGCATTACCAGCGTCACACAGACAAGTGTGGCTATATCATGGTCAATAGGCAGCACACAAGTTGTCAATGCCACGACCGTGTATTACAGAGACACAAGTTCTAGAGTGTTGAAAATGATAGCTGCCATTAATACTGCACATAATGTGACGTCTCTCGAGCCGGGAACTGAATATGAGTTCTCTGTGGAAATCAGTAGCTATGGAAAGACATCAAAGTCAGAAACTATAACTGCTACGACGGGTATGATTGTGGTTCTTTGTACTAGAGACTGTTTGGATAATCTGGCTACATGTATCATATTTGATAACTGGCTGAAATGACCACTTGAGAGACATGAGAACAACAGGCTGAGAACATGCAGTTATCTATGTCGGCCGTGCTACAATGTTTTGCCGATATCATTTGACCGGTAATAACCCGTCCCCATATGAGCTATAACGTGTTGGTGGGACGTTAAGCTTTACTCTATCAATCTATCGTAGGAAAGGGCGAAAGAAGAAGAATTGTCACGAGTCGTAATTACCATAGAAAAGAACTTGTCATCTTATTTGACCATTTCACATGACGTGTCTGTGCGATTATTAAAAGGTTTACCTTGCATGCCCTTTTGTACTTTAGAATATTAATGATTTGTGTGTGCATGTGTTTCAATCAGCCCCACGAATTAATGGAGGTTGTGAGTTTGTGAGCGCCACAAGCCGGTCACTGACGTTCCGATGGGAGCAAGCAAAGTCGGCGACACTCTACAATCTTGTCGGTCACTCGAAATCCAATTCATCTACAACGAAGACAATCACAGTAAATGATTTGACTCCTGGATCATACTACACGTTCACAGTGTGGGCTGTTGGCTCTGATGAACTTGTCAGTAACAATATTACCTGCACTCAATCTACCGGTTTGTCTCAATGTTTCTGATTTCAGTCGTTTTTATTAGCTTGCTTAATATATCGCGTAGTTTTTATAGTCTCTCAAAGCTATAAGCTTATGCAGTCGTTTACTTCGATAAAATAAATTACACTGACATGCAGCAGGTAAGTTCAGTGGCTGAATTTTTGTGATGTATAAGATAAAAAGCTTCGAATTGTTCCGATCTGTTTCAGAGCCTGATATTCCGACGTTTCTTGGTAGCACCAATGTTCAACAGACGAGCGCCGTGTTGAGCTGGGACCTTGGTGCCACGCACGTCATTAACAGTTCTGTCGTATATTACACTGACATCTCATCTATGTCTTCCGCGGAAAGCACAACCACAATCAATCAGCTGACTGGTTTGACGCCGGGACGAACTTATCGGTTCTACCTGGTGGTGACGAGTTTCGACAAAACTGCACAATCGATAAGACACACATTCATTACACGTGAGTTTAGCAACTTGTCGATAACAATTGGGGTTATATTTGGAGAATGCAAGGATGCAGTTAAGATCAGATTTAGTCACAATATTTCTAGGCAGGGCAAGAGGTCAAAGGCCGACACAACCTGACCTGGAGAGCTTGCTCCATAACTGATAAATGGAACATGACACGTGTGTGGTTGGAAGGTTGAAACTACATTTCTCGCCAGAATTACTCGAAATGCAGAATCAAGCTCCGATAAAGTTGGGCCAGATTCCTTCCTTTCTTTCACGCCTACCGAGTACGGACATGCTGATCCGTAACGTTTTGCTTCGTTCTGCTTTGCGTGAGCTAGAGGTGCATCAAAAGTGTGTGTCATCTGGGCCAACTAGCTGTAATGTGCTATACTTCCACGCCACAACTAACAATTACAGTGTTTCTTTCTGAATGAATTTTGAATTTTCTGTTTAAAAGCCAAAGCTAAAGGCAGAGATTCTTACATAGCGCGACACAGGGAAACCAACAGGGGCAGCACTACCCGAAAATATTGAAACCTCCGCAGAGCTTACCACTGACGTGCTTTAACGTGATTGACTACTGAGACTGGCTGAGCTCGAAGTAAACGTTCCGCCATTTGCAGTGGTAAGCTTATCAGTGGCTACCTGATTTCACATGACGTGAATAGGAGGTACAGTATCTAGAATATATGTGTGTAGGTCTGTGGGGAACCTGACCAGCCGCGCTTTACAATCACCGGAAAAGGCAGTTGATCTGCAAGAGCCAGTGGTGCTGCAGCGCTAATGCGGCCGTCTATTGCACGCTCTAACGTACAATTGGACCTGCGGCAGCAGCTAGCGAATACAGCACCGCTCCAATCAACCACACCAGACCTTCATCCCGTAAGCATTCACGAGATGGCGCCACCAAAACGGACATCCGATTGCAGCTTACTACTCATTTATCGACCCCGGAAGGATGAAAGGCTGAGTTGGCCTAGTTCGCTGACCTGCAGCGGACGATTTACCCATATAACTGGCCACTCGTCAGATGCAGGTCGAGCGCAGGACAGGGAAAGTTCGCCGGCCAAAGACCGACGTTCTACCACTGTGCCACGCCACCAAACATTAACGATAAACGCATAAACTTTTGTTGTTAATTGTTTATATGCCTCCGCCGCCAACAATAGGCGGCAAGAGACATTACATTTCCGGGTTGTCCATCCGTCCGTCCGTCCGTTGTCCGTTAACATCTCTATCACGTGACGCGATGTCTCTGCACTTGATGGACTGATTTCAATGAAACTTGCTACAAGTATTCATCATGTTATTGGGCGTTGTTAGAAAACTTTTCAAGGTCGTACGTCATAAAGTGAATTTCATATTGCGCAACAGCACAATGGTATCAGTCTGCGTTCGATTACTTTTTATTCGGTAATCATCTAGGGTTAAAATTACAGCCTTTTAGTGTTAAAACTCGATACCCCTCTGCGAGAGACATCAGTCCGCATCGCAGCAAACGCTGTGACGGCGAGTTCATATCATTCAGACGGGGAGTGACGCTAACACACCGCAGCGAGGCAGTCTGTACGCTGCTATTGCATGCTGCGGCCGGCCCTGCGCCGGCTGGTCGGGCCGGCTAGTGCTTGGAGGCGGGGCGTCGGCGCGCTCACATCACGTTACCTGCCGCTTGGCGATGCTGGCGACAGACGTCTCCAACGCAGACAGAGTTTCTGTTTAATTTTTTAGAAACTGTAGAATCTAGCTGCTATTACACGTCAGAAGTTGACCAAAATTTACTGTCGCAGTGCACCGTTTAAAGTACTATGAATCTGGCGTAATAAATAGATAGATAGATAGATAGATTGATTGATTGATTGATTGATAACCGGTATATAATATTGGTGCTGATTATTCCACGTCTGCCGCTGTACAGTGCCGTATCAGAACGACACATGTAAAAGTGACTCATCAACATCGAGTTCAATGGCTCTTTACTGGTCAGCGACCGACGCTGCGATCTACTATGAGATATCGTACAGTCGGGTGAACGGCGAGACAGTCATACTGAATGTTACCTCGACTAGCATCAACGTGACTCCGTTAACCCCCGGATATCTCTACACGTTCTATCTACAGTCGTTCGGCGAGGGCGGAGCCAGCGACAAGTCCAACTGCACCTACTCTACAGGCATGTTAACAATTTAACTTAGTTTACCACACCAGGCCTTCCCCCCGTAAGCATTCACCAGATGGCGCCACCAAAGCGGACCTCCGATTGCAGCTTACTACTCATTTATCGACCCCTAGTTGGCTATTAGGTTGGTTGGTTATTTTGTGCATCAACGTCTGTTAGTGCCATTCGGCCTTGGCGTGTTACTCTCGTACTATGTCTGTGTGCTTGTGCATACTGCCTACTGTCTTCCATGTATGCACAGAGATTTTTAAATAAATAAATAAAATATGTGCATTTATCGAAGCCGAGTTTATTCGCTGTGAATGTAATACCTCAGATCTATGTACCTATGTGTGTGTTTAATTAACTACAACTACATCTAGGCGCGTTATTTAAGCACAGCTCTGAGAATTATTGTTTATCTTTCAGTTATATCTTCTTTTGTTTTTTTGTAGATCCAGAAATATCCGAAGCACTGACTGTGACCAACATTACACAGACGAGTGTAAGTCTGTCGTGGTCCATCGGCAACACGCAGCACATCGACCTCATCCAGGTTCATCAGAGAGAG
>Ga0209562_1001060_pt1 | contig 10215 bp, 8 predicted proteins | sample WorMetvacBELIZE2_FD_187399 | JGI IMG/M metagenome (GOLD analysis project Ga0209562, IMG submission 187399) | Marine gutless worms symbiont microbial communities from Max Planck institute for Marine Microbiology, Germany - Olavius vacuus BELIZE.2... | ecosystem: Host-associated > Annelida >...
TCCCCCCTGCCCTGATTTTGCAAAAAACACAAAATCAGGAGTAAAATAATCAAATCAGAGACAAGGGCAAGCATAAATCTAGTCATAATTTGTCCCAAAAACTAAAAATTTTTATCGCATTAGTAACCTTTCAAGTTTTGTCCCAAAAACGGTCATTTTTTCAACAGGCCCATCATGTGATTTTACCTGTGTTCTTCCCCCTTTGATCTACAAAAATTCCGTTATACAGGTCCCGCAGGGTTGACACGGCTGGATGATTTCCTATGCGTCGAGTTTTGAGGCTTTTTGTCATAATTTGCTGGATTTCAACCGTTTAATGATGTTGGCAATGGCTCGCCGAAATTTTGCAAAAGATAGGGTCGCCTCTCACGGCAGGGGGAGTAAAGAAGTGGCGCAAATGGAAACAGTCTTTTTAACCCGTCTCTTTGGTTGAGATGAAACAGAATATCTCGATGACCCTGCAGTCCTGCTGTTGTCCGAAGTCGCATTTAAGCAGATAACTTTCTTTCGAAGAAGGAGAGTGAAAGCACTCGTGAAGTCAACGTTAAGACCGTTGCATAGCATCTGATTGACCAACTTAATGTGAAAAATTATAGGAATTCAAGCGAATGTCCCAACATTTACAGTCTAAGTAAGTTTTTCGTTATAAATTGCTTATACACATTTTCCTCTTTTCTATTTTCGTTGTGTCACATGGCTTAGTGATCAACGATAGGCTCTAAAAGGAAGTTATGCACCGGTCTTACGTTGGTCACAACGGGGAAAGCTTGGTGAGTCGGACGGAGGATGATCGAATCTAGATAAGGAATAGCTGGTGTAATGAGAACCTTCTACGGGGGGGGCTATGTGATTTATGCAACAGCCCCATTGATTAATATCGGTTCATTGATTAGGATGGCCACAATCTGAGAGGTAGTCGTATGGCAATGATGAGTGATTCCAACGATTCTGGTCCGTCTGTACGTCGTCGATTCTTTCCATATCGGGAGAAAGAATGGGTAGATCGCCTAGGGAAGGAGGGATTAGCCGACGCGCTGAGGCAGATGTGGTTGATCCGCCACTTTGAAATGAGAGCGGAATCCGCTTATCAGCATGGGTGGATCGGAGGGTTTTTCCATTCATATATTGGGCAGGAAGCGATTCAAATTGGAGCGGTTCAGGCGATGGGAAAGCAACATCATTGGTGGGTCACGACCTACAGATGTCATGCTCTGCCTCTGCTTCTAGATGTTGATGTGAAGGAGGTCATGGCAGAACTCTATGGAAAAGCCACAGGGAATGCGTTAGGAAGGGGGGGGTCTATGCATCTCTATGCCGAACGTTTATTGGGAGGATTTGGCATTGTGGGAGGCCACCTTCCTGTGGCTGCCGGGGCTGCCTTTTCGTTGAAATATCAACAACAGCCTGGGATTGCCATCTGTTTTTTGGGAGAGGGTGCAGTTGCCCAAGGAACCTTCCACGAGTCTTTAAACCTCGCTTCATTGTGGAAACTTCCATCCCTTTATGTCATCGAAAATAATCAGTGGGGAATGGGCACTCATGTAAGCCGTGCTTTAGTCGCCCAACCAATTGCGGAAAACTTTGCCAAACAGTATGACATGGAGTGCTATGCAATAGATGGGATGGACTACCTCCAATGCCATGCGACCTTTTCGCATATCCATCGAAGAATGGTAGAGAAACCGGGCCCGATTTTAGTAGAGGCGATGACGGAACGATTCCGAGGGCACTCTATTTCTGACCCTGGTTTTTATCGAAGTAAAGAGGAGTTGCAAAGGGCAAAGGAACGAGATCCCATCATTCTGTGTGAGACATTGTGTAAAAAATATCATCTTCTTGAAGAAGAAGAGGTGAAGGCGATCAGTCAAGAAGAAAAAGAGCGTGTGATCGAAGCGATTACCTTTGCGGAAAATAGTCCTTGCCCGAATGAGGGAGATTTGGAAAAGGGAGTGTTCGCCACGTGAAAAATGGGGGTGAACAAATATCTATGACGGAGAAGGAAACGATTTTGTTACAAACTGTGACAATGAGGGAAGCGTTGAGGCAGGCGATCGATGAGGAGATGTATCGCGATGATCGAGTCTTTCTCATGGGAGAAGAGGTCGCCGAATATGATGGAGCTTACAAGGTCTCTAAAGGTTTGCTCCAAAAATGGGGCCCCAAGCGCGTGATCGATACACCGATTTCGGAAAGTGCTTTTTCCGGTATAGGTATTGGGGCGGCGATGACGGGGCTCATACCCATTGTGGAGTTTATGAGCTTTAACTTTTCTTTTGTCGCCTTCGATCAACTCTCCAATAACGCCTGTAAGATTCATTATATGTCGGGGGGGCGATTTTCCGTGCCCATCGTCTTTCGCGGTCCAAATGGGGCTGCCGCACAAGTCTCTTGCCAACATTCGCATTGCGTCGAAGCGATCTATAGCAATTTTCCTGGGTGGATCATCATCTCCCCGAGCAACCCATATGATGCTAAGGGGTTGTTGAAAGCAGCGATTCGTAATCCTAATCCTGTCCTGTTTTTAGAAAACGAACTAGATTATGATAAGCAGATGGAGATCCCTAAGGAAGAATACCTACTCTCCATCGGCAAGGCAAAGGTCGTGCGGGATGGGAGAGATCTTACCCTCATCTCTTATGGTCGTATGTTAAACCTTTGCCAGCAAGTCGCTGAAAGATATGCAGAACGAGGGGTGGAGATTGAGTTGATTGATTTGTGCACGATCAAACCTTTGGATTTAGACACGATTGTTTGCTCTGTGCGCAGAACTCATTTTTGTGTTTTAGTTGAGGAAGGTCACCTTTTTGCTGGAATTTCTTCAGAAGTAGGGTTTCAGATTCAAGAGCATTGTTTTGATGATTTGGATAGTCCTGTGGTCCGCGTATGCCAGAGGGAGACGCCGTTGCCCTATGCGAGGAACTTAGAACAAGCTTCTCAGCCCAATTTCGAAAGGGTAGTAGAGGCGATCGACCGTGCGCTCTGCCTAGGAGGGTAGCCCTTTTTATGCCCACGATGATTACGATGCCAAAATTATCTCCTACGATGAAGGAAGGGACGCTTGTCAAATGGCACAAACGTGAGGGAGATGAGATAAAGGAAGGAGAAGTGCTCTTTGAGGTTGCCACAGATAAGGCTATCTTGGAATATCCTCTACTGGATGGGGGATTGTTGGGCAAAATTCTCGTTCAAGAAGGGGAGACAGCTTTGGTCAACCAACCAGTTGCACTCCTTCTACATTCACAAGAGGAGTCTTCTTCCTTAAGCAGGGAGGTTATCGATCATGGATCGGCTTCTGATGATTCCGCCCGCAGCCGGCCTATTGTGAGCTCTAAACACCCATCCCTTCTACCTCCTGAAGATTCCTTCCTAAATCGGTGCAAAGCTTCCCCCTTAGCGAAGAGAATTGCGAAAGATCAAGGAATTGATCTGGCAACGATTGAGGGGTCTGGACCTAACGGCCGCATCATGAGCCGAGATCTCCCTTCCTGTTCAAAAGGTTCCCAACTCTTCTCTACTCACACTCTTTCCTCAACCACGACGCGATTTGCGGAGGAGTCATTGTCGCCGATGAGAAAGGCACTGATTAAGAATGTAGAGCAGTCCAAGCGTACCATTCCTCATTTTTACCTCCAAGCGGAGGTAGAGGTTACTCAACTGGTCTGTCTTCGCCAACAACTTAAAGATCAAGGGTACAAAATTACGATCAATGACCTCCTTGTCAGGGCGACCGCCCTTGCATTGCAGAAACATCCCGGAATCAATAGTGGATTTGATGCAGAAAATGATAAAATTTTACGTTTTCAGACCATCGACATTTCCATTGCGATGAGAGTTGAGGGAGGACTGTTCGCTCCCATCGTGTGGCAGGCTAACCTCAAGGAGATTCAAAACCTCTCTCAAGAGATTAAACAGCTTGTTATATTGGCGCAACGGGGGAAGTTGAGACCGGATCAATACCTGGGGGGGTCCTTCACAATTTCCAATTTGGGGATGTTTCACGTTCACCATTTCCAGGCCATCATTAACCCCCCTCAGGGGGCCATCCTTGCGGCGAGTACGATTCGAGACACCCCTCTAATACGTCTTGGGCAGGTAGGCTGTGGGAAGGTCTTGATGCTCTCCCTTTCCTGTGATCATCGGGTCATCGACGGGGCGGATGCTGCGCAATTTCTGGCTACGTTGGAGGAATATCTTTCCATGCCCGCTTTTCTGTTACTTTCATCAGATTTTCAGGAGAACTCCTCCTCATTAAGTTCATAGATAGAACGGGAAAGTTTCGATCCATTCTTTCCCCCACATTTACTCTGATTCAAGGTGAAACATTGTGGAATGAGATTCTCATATGACAAAATCAAAAAGTTATGATAAACTCCCCCCTATAAGCGGTTGCTGACCTTTCGTGCCGTTCCGTTTCATCATAGCAGGAGGTTTGGATCATGGCAGTGCCAAGAAACCGGCATTCCAATGCCAGGAAAAATAGTAGGCGGGCTCATCATGCTAAGAATATGAAGTCCCTTACCGAATGTTCAAACTGTCATCGTGTCAAGTTTCCTCATCGAATGTGTATGTTTTGTGGTTTTTACAACCATCGTCCTATCATCTCAGTGTAGTTTTGTCTGGGTCGTATTTATGAAGGGAATCTCTGTCGTTGTGGAGGGCTTGCGACTGTTTCGCCAACTTTGCTTGGTGGCTTGTGATCCTTTTCTCTCTTCTCTGATTTCTTTCAAAGGGGAGGAGCCACCTCCTCGGGCGTGGAGATGGAAACATATAGGGGCAGCCCAGATGGGAGGGATCAGGCCGGCGGTCCGTATGCGATTTTCGCTAGAAAAGCAAGGTGTTCATGAAAGAAATATTATTCAATATTACATCAAAAGAGAAAAGGTGCGCTGTACTGCATCATGGTGAGCTTTATGATCTGACTATAGAACGTAAGAAAAATCAGCCCCTTTCAGGAAATGTCTACTTGGGGAGGGTGATTAACATTTTGCACAACATTCAATCCGCCTTCATCGATATTGGGGAGGAGGAAAATGGGTTCATTCATGTCAGCGATGTTGTCGAGAATACGCAAAAATTGCAGGAGTATTCCGGTATAGAGTTTGATTGGGATCATGATCTAAATCAGTCCATTGATGTTGAAAGTGATGATATTGCAAAGTTTATGGAGGTTGGGCATTCTGTTTTGGTGCAAGTTGTAAAGGAACCTAGAGGTTCCAAGGGGGCTCGGTTAACTTCAAACATTGCGATCCCAGGGAGATATCTCGTGTTGCTCCCCAACACCTCTCATCGGGGGGTCTCTCGGAAAATCTTAAACGGAAGAGAGAGAGAACGGATTAAGCAGACTATTTCTTCTTTGGAAATTCCTGAACATATGGGTCTTGTATGTCGGACAGTTGGTGCTCAAGCCTCTTTTGTCGAGCTATTGCGCGAAGGAAAAAAGCTTGTAGAAGTTTGGAAACAAATTGTTGAAGAGTTTCATCAACATGACACTCCTACTTGTTTATATCGAGAGTCTAGTTTAATTAAAAAAGGGATTTTAATGGCGATTAATAGGAAGTATGATCGCGTATTAGTGGATCATTTCAAAACGTTTAGGTATTGCCAGAGGTTGCACAAACAATATAAAGATGAGCATCCTTTAAAAATCGAGTATTATCGAGATAACCTCCCTATGTTTGAAAGATTTGCAGTAGATAATGAAATCGATCGGTGCATGAATAGAAAAGTTTGGCTAAAGAGCGGAGCCTATCTTTTTTTTGAAAAAACAGAGGCCATGCACACCATTGATGTCAACTCTGGTCGAAGTTATGTCGCCAATATGAAGCCCAATATGAAGCACAATGTCGAGGAGACATTCGTTAGAGTGAATATGGAGGCGGCGGAGGAGATTCCTCGGCAGTTGCGCTTGCGCAACATTGGTGGTCTGATTACCTGTGACTTTATCGATATGCGCTTGCGCTATAATCAAAAGCGTGTGTTAACTAAGTTGAAGGAAGCAATGAAGGAGAATGGGGTTAAGTGCACAATTCTGAAGATGAATGAGTTTTGTTTAGTAGAAATGACCCGGCAGAGGGTAGGGGATTCATTAGCTCATCTCTCCCTGACTCATTGTCCTTATTGCCGAGGCAGGGGGATGATCAAGACTCCTGAGAGTGTCTCAGTAGATATTGAACGCGCTATTATGCGTTCTCTGCAATGCGATAGACAGCATTCCCTAAAGTTGACCATCCATCCGGAGTTGTTCGATTATCTGTCTCAGGAAGGGGACAAGGCGTTTTTAGAAAACTTGGTCAGAAAGAAGAGGGGGAAGCTTCTATTTGCTACCGATGATGCCTTGCACATCAATGCCTATGAACTTTCTCCTATTTCCTCATGACTCAGACACCTTTTCCGGATCGCTCCTTGGGGGGATTGAATAAGAAAATCGATCAGCTTTTTTCCTCGGAGGAAGGTTGGCATCAATATCGGGATGATCTAAAGGTAATCCTCCAAGATTGTCTTCACACTATCGAGTTACAAGATAAAGACCCGAGAGAGTTTTTCCCCTATTTTTCTGATTTTGCAGATTTGGTAAAAAAGCATCTTGTTCAACCTCATCTCTTTGGGATTTATCATCAAAAAATCGTTGAACCTTATGACTATTATCAATTTTCCCTCTCTTTTTTTCGGTTTCTTATCGACTTGCCTCGCTCGACTTTACTGGGAATGGAACATGTCAGGGAGATAGATGGATTGCTGGAACGAGGAGAAAACGTCATTTTATTATCCAACCATCAGATAGAGCCTGATCCCATCGTGATCAGCATTTTGTTGGAACCTCATTTTCCCAATATCGTTCAACGACTTCTCTGTGTTTCTGGAGAAAGAGTGACCGCAGATCCTTTAACGGTTCCTTTCAGCCTAGGATGTAATTTGCTCCGCATCTATTCAAAAAAATATATTCATCATCCTCCTGAAAAAAGGGGGGAAAAGCAGAGACACAATCAAAAGACCATGCAAAAAATGATGGAATTATTAAACATGGGCGGTCATATCATCTATGTTGCCCCAAGTGGAGGGAGGGATCGGCCTAATGCAGAGGGCAAAATAGAGGTCGCTTCGTGTGATTCTCAGAGCATAGCGATGTTGCAGTTGATGGCTCGATCTACGCGTCGGTCGACGCATTTTTATACTCTAGCTCTATCCACCTATCCTTTGCTGCCTCCTCCAAAAGTCACAAGGTTAGAGATAGGCGAAAAGCGGTTGGTACAAAGCAGCGCGGTCCATCTGGCATTTGGTTCACAGGTTGATTTAGACTATCATAAAATGAGTGCAGGAAATAGCCTTCAAGAAAAGAGAAAGTTGGTAGCAGAAAGGGTATGGAGACTCATCAAGGAAGGGTATGATCGACTATCTACGAAATAAAGGGGATTGTTCTACATTCGTTCTAGGGCCGGTTAGAGCAGGATATTGATGAATTTGTATGCATGAGGGGTTTGGTACGCGCTCAGGGGGTAAAAACCTATGCCCTTCCTTCTTTATAACCACCACTAGACCTTCCATTTTTCACTTTTTCGAAACCGCGTTCTTCCAAAAAATTTTGAAAAGAAAGGAGACACTGTAGAGCACGACTCACGTTTCCCTCGAAGTATAACTTAACTTAAATTACAGAACTAAGGAAGGGGGAGGCCTTATCTCGTAGAAAGATTCAAAAAGCTCGGTTAGGAAGAGAAACATATTTTTCGATCTTTGTTGCAAAGAGACGGCTACAGTCATCAACCCTTTGATCAGTCTAGCTCCCCAAGTCAATTGACTTCCTAGGGAAATTTTTCTGAGTATCACACAAGGACGAAGAGCCCTTTCAGCCAAACTATTCGTAGGTTCGACTCTCTCTTCATAAAGAAAAGTCCACAGATGTGAAACACATTTCAACAGATTGTGCGGGCTGCAGTCCTTCAAAGTTAACCTTCCTAACCAAAGAAGCACAGTATATAACAAAAAATTTTTTTTCGTCTTCCTTTAGAAAATTTGACAAGAGTAACAAGGATTGAGGCTCGGTTAGTGCTATTTACTGATCGAAACCAAAAGAATACCGGTTTGGCCTGAATATTTCAGATCGATTTGCTACCCCCGTGAACGTGGATCACTCGAATTCTTATGGTGTTCACATAAAGTCGACCAACCAGAGGTTATGTAACGGTATTAAGTTTAGATTTTTGTTCTTGTCTTGTGTTTCCTAAATTTATGTCTGAGGGGAGATATATAAATCTTTTGGGCCTCATGTTCTTTCAAAGAATTGCACAACAATGTTCAATATTATTGATAAATAATTGTTAGCAAAATATGATGGGTCCTTCGTGGTTTTGACTGAAGTCTGGGAAAGATATGCGTGTGGGTATAAACGGCATACAAGACGGTTTTCTTGAAGCGATTGGTTCTTTGTGGTCAAATTTTTCAGACAGGGAGGAGGTAATGCGTGTAATCGATATTCGTCTAGGGAATCTTTTTAGAATCATTAGATCAATCGGTGGTCATTTGACGAATGTTCGGAGGCATCGGATTGCTGGGGTAGGGTTCGTTGGGGGTGTTGCGTTTTTTGTAGCGGCTGTTTTATTGCGGAGTTTCTCTTCAGCTACGTCTATTATTTCGGCTGTAATTGGCACCCTCTTTTTCCTTTTTGCGGTGAAGTATGCCAGGGGGAATATCCCATCATAATAGAGGGGAAAATAATTTGCCTTAGGGTGTGTCGGGCGCGCGGTCTCCCCAGTCGATGAGGAGGTTCTGTTTTTCTCTTTTTGAGAGAGGGGTGGTCGCGACATAGGGGGTGTTGCTTGGATGAACGGGTCTTGTGGCCTTGGTTTTTTCCCTACGTGACTTTAGTTTGTTTAGCGGGTGGAATCCCTGTAGGTTTCATCTTCGAATCTGTTGAGCATTGCCAAGGGACTAATCCACTGGAAATTTCCTCAGAGGTCAGCCGATTTCGATTTTACACTCTCGAATGTTTGTCATCGCGGCAAGAAGATAGGTCATCTGTGACCATTTTCTCAGCGAGAAGTTACCCCTTATTTGATAACTTGCAATGCAGGCTGCTGCGCAGCATTTCTCCTGCGCAGCACAAGAGCTTCAGGGTCAGTGGGGATAAAGATTTTTCATTGATCCCCGTCGGCACACCGCCCACCCATCTTCTCCGAAATTTTTGCTAGCAGCCAATCCATGCTTTGCTGAAGACATCCCTCTTGAGTTTGGTTTATTGGGAGCCGTTGTACCCCACAATTACCGGGAATCTTTCCCAGTCCCCTGTGAAGAGATGTTATCCAAGAACACATCTCATTTCTAATGCATTTCCCTACCTTCCCACCCTCATCCTCGCTCTTTTGTAGGCAAGAATTTATCGAGCGAAACATCCACTGTTGAAGTGCGTCAATGAAACATTCTATATTTGAGAGTTCCGCTGAGCCTCCATTTGCGGAGGGAAAGGAACTGTTGGTCAACCATCTTGACGTCACAGGAAAGCCTAGCGAATCATCAGCCTCACCAGAAGAGGTGGATAGGGTAGTGCTAGCATTCTCCCATCCACTGATCATTGTCACATTTCTTCCACGAATTGTCCCATTCCCCTCCAATCCAGGAAAATCAGGAGGAAAGAGCTGTTGCCAGAAGTAGCTCATGCAAACACCCACGCAAACACCCACGCAAACACCTGGTATGAAGAAACTCGCCATATTCTTTAACTGGCGCCTACCGCCAACCCTTTCTCCTGTTTTCTCTCTACTCTCCTGCTGCTGTGGTGTTTGCAGAGGTGTAGTTTCGTCGTGGCCGTGCCGTTGTTCTTCTCTCCCATCCTCCCCTTGTGCTTGACGGGAAGCATCGGGCACCTCGACTATGCCAGAAATCATTTTGTTCTCTCATTTCTATGCGATCCGCCACGCAAGTCAGTCTATTGCATATTTGTTTTTGCAACAATAATTTTTTCAAAAAAAATTTATAAAAACCACAAAGAAAAGCTCCTTTCGGTGTGAACAACTTGCATAAAGGGCCTGTTGAGAAATGGGAGATGTCGACAAAATTTTTCAAGACTAACTTAAAATAAAAGGATTTGAGAGGTATAACTCGTTCATAAGCAATTGAGTACAAAGACTATGTTCAAATCCATACGAAAACAGGAGCAAGATATGTTTGAGACACCCATTGATGATTTAGTGTGTAAAGATCACCCTTATCGAAAGTTGCTACGTA
>Ga0209562_1001061_pt1 | contig 10210 bp, 4 predicted proteins | sample WorMetvacBELIZE2_FD_187399 | JGI IMG/M metagenome (GOLD analysis project Ga0209562, IMG submission 187399) | Marine gutless worms symbiont microbial communities from Max Planck institute for Marine Microbiology, Germany - Olavius vacuus BELIZE.2... | ecosystem: Host-associated > Annelida >...
TCTTAGGCTCGTTGAAAAGCGCGTAGGGGACTTCCTATTAGTGTTAATTGAACTTTTTTTGCTAGGTCGTACGGCTGAGGCGCTACGAGCGATTATCGGTTCAAAATTGGCGATTTTGCAACAACGTGGGCCGGTTGACCCAAAATTTCAGGTAGAAGGGGTCGCCCCCCACCAACCATTCTCCTTCTCAGAAAACTAGGATAAATGTTCTTTCATATGACCTAAAAATCTAAACATAGCTTTCTTCCGTTTTGTCACAATGCACGCGTTTGACACACAGACAGACGGACAGAAATCTCATCGCAAGACCGCATCTGCATTCCATGCAGCGTGGTAAAAACCATCCCTACTAGCTTTTTAACTTGTGCAATTTTCCCACTGGACTGTGCTATTACATTTATCGTTTTATTAGTTTTTTTACATCTTTGTGGAACTTGTAAAACTCTGCGTTTGTCAGTGTTCAATAAAGAATTACTTACTAACTTGATGCAGCTATTTGCTGCAGTAAAATGCCGCAGCAAATAAATGAATCGTACCTCATTGCTCATTGCTGAGTTAAGTTAATGTGGCCCTGCTTTGTCTCACCATCAGAAACAAAGCAGAAGTCATTCAAATCAATGCAGTGGAAACATCCGACACCAACAGGTCCCATAAAGGCACTGTACCTTACAATCAACAACGGTAACTGTGTGAAGGTTATTTAGACGTCATTGTTTCTGCCTAACTTATGTGCAGATTTCTATTTCATGACTGAACTACATTGAAAGACAACTACATGCATGCAGTTGAATCGAAGATGTTGCATTTAATCTGACTAAATCATACAGTTACCTATTCAACATACAGTAACTGTTCATCATTAACAACCAAGTATGCTAGACAAACACCAAGTTAATAGCAGTAGCAGTGAAACGTGTTGCTTTCCAGCCACGCAAGCTTCAATGACATGTAACAGACTTGTATCCCACTTATACATGTACTGTAAGGTAAATAAATGGCACCACAACCAACAACCACATAACAAGGGTGAACAAAGTCTAGGCTAGAGATGTCACACAGGGACCCCAATTTTTTCAATGGAAAAATTGTTCAAGTGGTTTTTCATCAGGGAAGCATCCATCCACAGCGGTCCACTGAACAATTCATGTACAACATCATGATTTGAAATAAACAATCGATGAAATTACCGACTGACTGCACACAGCTAATACCAGGGACATTAACCTAGGAGGAGCGTTGCCATCACTAGATTCTGGAGTAGTGGAAACAGGTATTGTTCATGCCGTTAGATTTTTGCTCAAACACAGAACGTCATTAGTCATATTCAGAGGCGTAGTGAGGGCGGCAAATTTGACCACTGCACTAGGCGGCCAAAGGTCCTGCTACGCCACTGGTCATATTCACAGCTGCATTCTTAATATACACTTAAAATGCACTGAATTCAATTTAAGCCGGAGCTTTGCCCCAGACATCACTGGCAGACCTTATCACATGCCCCAAACCAACTGGTTTCAGAGAAGGACAAAAGGAAAGAAGTAAGGTCAGGGCAGAAGCAACAAGGAAAAGGGCAGGAAAGGAAAGGCGAGAACGGAAGACAGTAGGGAAAAAAGCATGGGAAAGTACTTCTCAGATTTTTCACTGTAAATAACACCCTTGGCAGCTGCAGTCAGAGATGTATGATGACTGTTGTGGACAGAGCACTTACATACTTAATTGTTCAATTTTATTTTGTTAATTTCGAATTCGAGTATACTTTTAGGGTTAGCATGCGATGGCAGTATCCCGTCAATGTTATGTATGGTGTTCAGTATAATAAAGTTGTAATTTGAGTAAATAATTACGTTCGATAGTATCCGTCACATCAATACATAACAGCGGGAGTTGTCATGAGTCGTCGAAGCAGCCGGCGAGGACGAGCGTCGATCATCGTCGACCCTGAAGTGACAGTCAACGTGGCCGATCATGAAGACGTGCCAGTATCTGCGAACTTGTCGGACCACGATGAACCGGAGATCAACCCGGAAGACTCAGCGAGCCAGCTGAGATCAGGTACTAGTTCCGTTACTAGTTCTCGGGCCAAGTTAGTGGCCAAAGCCGCAGCGCTTAGAGTTGAAGCCGAAGTCTTGAAGCAAAGACACAGATTAGAAGCCGAGGAAGCGGCTTTACGTAGAAAGCGGGAGGAGTTTGAGTTACATGCGCAGTTGGCAGTTCTGACTGCTGAAGCTAATGCTCTGGGGGAAACTCATCAAGAACAGCCCCAACAGCAACAGGTTGGCATTATGTCAAACTCACAGCAGCCATTTTCCAATTTAAATCCAATGGCACCTCAGTGGACGGCTGCAGAGTACACGGGGTTTAACCGTCAACTTGATGACATGGTGCTAGGTAGACACCAGGAATTGTTGGCAGCAGTACATTTGCCACATGCTGAAATTATGCATTTTGATGGTAACCCGTTAGACTATTGGTCGTTCATCAGATCTTTCCAAAATACCATTGAACGGGTATGTACAGATGACGTGTCGAAGTTAACTCGCTTATTGCAGTACTGCAAGGGCCGGGCAAAACATGTAATACAGTGTTGTGCTGTAATGGATCCGAAGGAGGGATTTGAGAGGGCTAAGAGCCTGTTGAAGGAACGTTTTGGAAATAATTATGTTATTGCAGAGGCATGGGTGAATAAAGTTGCTAAAGGCAAAGCAGTCAGTCCCCATGATAAGGAAGCTCTTCGGGAGTTTGCAGATGACTTAGTAAATTGCGAGGTGACATTGACAGCAATGAACTGTCTGCAGGAAGTTAATTCACAGCGTGTCCTGGTTGAGATAGTAGGCAGACTACCAACCTACCTTCAGAATAGGTGGATACGCCAGGTAAGAGAGGTAAGAACCAATCACGGCAGAGAGGCAAACATGAAGGATTTGGTTTCCTTTGTTACAGCTGCTGCCGAGGAAGCCACTGACCCAGTTTACAGCAAGCTGACATCAGGTAAGGAGAAGCCTCATGGTGAAAAGAATTACCCCCAGCAGAAGTTTATCAAGCGACAGTCTTTCAGTGGTCTCACCAACCACGATAGCACACCGTCACCTATCAAGGGCATGGCAGAATGTCAGAGTAGAACACCACACGTTTGCATTGTCTGTGGTGGTCCACATAACATATTTCAGTGTGAGCGTTTTCGTGGTCTTAAGCCAGAAGAACGTAGGAAATTAGTGCAAAGCAAGGGTTTGTGCTTTAATTGCCTGAAGGGTGGGCACAGAGCTGAGGCATGTGAATTACAACGCATTTGTTCAGTGCCAGGTTGTGGCAGAAAACATACGCGTTACCTACATTTGACCCCTGTTACCGAGGCTACAGTTAGTTCACCAAGTGATGAGAGACCAGCCCACACAGTCAGTGCTAATCAAGGCACAGGACAGGCGTTCTCTGGGGCCGGTATTGCTAGAGTTGCCCTGCCTTTGGTACCTGTGAAGGCTTGGGCCCCTGACAAGAACCGATACATTTCTACTTATGCCTTGCTAGATAACGGTTCCACTACCAGTTTTTGCACGAAAAGACTGGCTGAGCAGTTGCAAGGGGATGGTAAGCCCGAAGTGCTAATGTTAAACACTCTGGGACAGACAGCACACCGTATGGAGACGACGGTTGTTAGTCTGGATGTGACAGATGTAGATGAACAAAATACGGTACACCTGAGTACTGTTTACACGACTACAGAACTACCCATAAGTCCCCAGTGTGGAGCAGTGAGAGATGAGCTTAAGTCGTGGTCACACTTGTGTGATATTGAAATCTGTGATGCTCCAATTGAAAGTGTAGATTTGCTTATTGGGCAGGATAATCCTGAAGCATTGATTCCACATGAGGTGAGAGTGAGTAATAGCCAGAGTGGCAAAGTGCCATTTGCTGTCAGAACACTGCTGGGATGGACAGTTCAAGGTCCAGTTAAGGGCAAGAACAACCAGAGAGCTGTTGTCGGATTTACGAAGAGTGATATTGCCCTACAGCAGAGCCTTCAGAGATTCTGGGAATTGGATTCAGATGAAAAAATGACTGATGAGACCAGAGGTATGTCAGTAAATGACAAGAGGGTGATTGAGCTGTGGCAAAGCAAGTTGCAGATAAGTGATGGGCACTATGAGTTGCCAATACCGTTTAGTAAGAGCCCACCACAGCTGTCTGACAATCGTATTGTTGCAGAACGAAGATTAGAGCTTCTTCGTAAGAAATTGATCGCAGACCCAGAGAAATGCAGCAGCTATAAACAGGGTATAGCAGAAATGGTCAGCAAGGGTTATGCAGAGAAAGTCCCTGAAGCTGAAAGGTGCACGCAGCGGGCAGATTCTGTAGTGTGGTATTTACCACACCACTCCGTTACCAGCAGTCAGAAGCCTGATAAGACCCGAATAGTCTTTGATTGTGCTGCTAAATACAATGGAGTGTCTCTAAATGATGTGGTGCTACAAGGTCCAGATCTTACAAACAGGCTTACAGCTGTGCTGATGAGATTTAGAATTGAGCCAATAGCAATGATGGCAGACATTGAGTGCATGTTCCATCAAGTGCGAGTGACGAGCTGTGACCGAGATGTTTTACGATTCCTTTGGTGGAAAAACGATGACTTGAATGCAGAACCAGAGGAGTACAGAATGACAGTTCATCCCTTTGGTGGGGTCTGGTCACCAAGTTGTGCCAACTTTGCACTGAGACGCACAGCTGAAGATAACAGTAATCATTTTGATGATGAAGTTGTAGCATGCATTTATCGGAACTTTTATGTGGATGACTGCTTAAAGTCTGTTGACAGTGTAGAAAGAGCAGAGATGTTTCTGAAGCAGTTGTCAGAATTACTGTCTTGTGGCGGTTTCCGTCTCCGCAAGTGGATCAGTAATTGCCGTGAAGTCTTGAAGTTAATTCCAGATGAAGATAGAGCCAAAGCAGTGAAGAATTTAGATTTTTCACAAGATAAGTTGCCAACAGAAAGAGCGCTCGGAGCAGTCTGGGATGTGGAAACAGACACACTAGGATTTAGAAGCGTGGTAAGTCAAAAGCCACTTACAAGAAGAGGAATCTTAAGTATCCTAAGCTCAGTTTATGATCCATTGGGATTCCTGAGTCCATATATTCTCAATGCAAAGGTAATTGTGCAAGAGCTATGCAGACAGCAAATAGGCTGGGATGATCCAGTACCACCAGATATTCTGCCACAGTGGTCTGAGTGGGTGGCAAGTCTGACCCATGTAGAGTCAGTCAAAATTCCAAGATGCATTAAGCCACCATACGTGGAAAGTGTGCGATATGAGTTGCACCATTTTTGTGATGCATCGACCACAGCCTACGGAACGGTATCGTATGTAACAGTTTTTAAAGCTGATGAAGTAGTTCCAGTTTCTTGTAGCTTGCTAACAGCTAAGTCAAGACTGGCACCTATTAAGGTGCAGACAGTGCCAAGATTAGAGCTTATGGCTGCAACACTAGCAGTCAGAATGGACAGCTTGATCCGACAGGATCTAGACATCCATGTTGAGAACACAACCTTTTGGACCGACAGTACGATAGTGTTACAATACATTCGCAATGAACGGGCACGGTTTCATACATTTGTAGCTAACAGACTTGCAGTTATACATGATGTTTCTTCACCAAAACAGTGGCAGTATGTTCCATCCGGGGAGAATGTTGCTGATGACGTGTCCCGTGGCCTGGGAATAAGTCAGCTGATATCCAATCAAAGATGGTGGAAGGGGCCACACTTCCTGTGGAGACCAGCAGATGAATGGCCAGACCAGCCACTGTTACACAGCATAACCGACAGTGATCCAGAAGTCAAGAACAGTGATCATGTGCAGGAATTTTATGTGACAGCTAAAGATGTGCTGTCTGATAGTATCACCGACCAGCTGTTTATGAGAAGATCAAGTTGGACGAAGCTTAAGAAGGATGTAGCATGGATTCAACGCTTCATTACTTACCTCAGAAGTAAGTGTAGTCAAGCCATTCCAGAGAATCACAGTCAGCTTTCTGTCAATGAGTTACAGACTGCCGAGCAAGCAATTATTCGGAATATACAGAAAACACATTTTTCTCAGGAATACAGCATGTTTGAAGCCTGTAGTTCCAGTAATGACAGTATGAAGTTTGTTAGACGAGAAAGTGTTCTTCGCAGATTGAATCCATCCATGAATTCCAGTGGAATATTGTGTGTTGGTGGACGTCTAAGACATGCTCCATCAATGTCTTCTGAAGCCAAATATCCTGTGATTTTGCCAAAGAGACACCATGTTGTTGATTTAATAATACGTCATGTTCATGAGAGCAGCGGCCACGTTGGCAGAGAACATGTATTGTCGTTGTTACAGGAACATTACTGGATAATTCGTGCTCGAGTTGCAGTGAGAAGAGTACTCAGCAACTGTGTTATATGCCGCCGTCAAGCAGCGCGATGTGGTGAACAGTTCATGGCTGACTTGCCTGCGGAACGATTAACTGCTGACAATCCACCATTTACGTATGTTGGCGTAGACATTTTTGGTCCATTTGTTGTCAGACGTGGTCGCAGCAGTGTGAAGCGGTATGGCTGCCTGTTTACTTGTCTTGTCGTTAGAGCAATACACATAGAAGTTGTCCATTCCATGGACACAGACAGTTTCCTGAATGCATTACAAAGATTCATGTGCCGTCGCGGTCGACCTGCCGAAATCTTCTCTGATAATGGTACCAATTTCAAAGCCGGTGATCGAGAACTCCGGAAGGCAGTTCAGGAATGGAATCAACTGAAGATTGTAAGTTATCTTCACCAACGAGAGATCAAATGGAGATTTAACCCTCCAGCTGCGTCTCATTGGGGCGGAGTCTGGGAAAGACAGATCAGAACAGTTCGCAAAATCCTCAGCTCACTGGTGAAAGAGCAAGTCCTGGATGATGAAAGTCTGCATACATTTATGTGCCAAGCAGAGTACATAGTTAACAGCAGACCTCTTACTGCCGTGTCAGATGACCCACATGACCTTGAAGCTTTAACTCCTAATCATTTGTTGACATTGAGGAATGTTCTGATGATGCCGCTAGGAATATCCGCCAAGGAAGACTGCTACTGCCGAAGGCGTTGGAAGCAAGTGCGGTATATGGCAGACGTCTTTTGGAGACGATGGTCTAGAGAATATCTTCCATCTCTGCAGCAGAGATCCAAGTGGTTCACAGTGACTAGAGACTTTAAACCTGGTGACATTGTCTTGTTGGTGGAAGACACACCCAGGTGCAGTTGGCCACTTGCAAGAATTACTGCTGTTCATCAAGGCTCAGATGGTCGTGTAAGATCAGTGACTTTGAAGACGAAGGGGACGTCGGTTGTAGAGCGACCTATTTCAAAGGTCTGTTTGCTGGAAGGAGCCAGTACAAGTGATGGACTCACAAGCAGTGGACAGTGAACATTTCTGCTTGGACTTAATGTAACTGGTTTACTGTGACTGGAACTATACTGTTTATTTCATTGTGCAGTTTAATGCAGATTGCATAATATGTTCCTCTTTTTTGGTTTAACTACTAAGCATTTATTCGAATGTTGTGATGATAGGCATGTCTTCTGAATTTTCTGATGAGTGAACATCTTCATTTTGACTATGATTTAGTGATGTGCTAAGTAATCATTTGAGTAACTGAATACCGATGTAATCGATTTTACATAAACGATGCTACTAGGATGTAGTATGCTTAGTGCGAAGGGCTGAGTGTTCCTTTTGTCATAGGTAAATGATTTAGGTCATCATTTAGGGGCCGGTGTTGTGGACAGAGCACTTACATACTTAATTGTTCAATTTTATTTTGTTAATTTCGAATTCGAGTATACTTTTAGGGTTAGCATGCGATGGCAGTATCCCGTCAATGTTATGTATGGTGTTCAGTATAATAAAGTTGTAATTTGAGTAAATAATTACGTTCGATAGTATCCGTCACAATGACCATGCAACTTATCAATATAATTACCTATAAATGTTACACTACACTGTTCACCCAGACGCAAGTATAGCCGCTATGTCAGCATTGTCAGCAACGTCGAACGCACTGCTGCCTTCAGCGTCAGTCAGGGTCTTGTCGGCTCCGTAAGACATGAGTAAACGCACGACTGACACATGTTCACAGGACGCAGCTGACACATCAGCACGTCAGTCAATTATCAACATAGCCAATAATTAACTGATATAAACTACTACAGAATACAAAAGAGAGTATAAATTGTGAAACAGCATTAAAGAGGAGCATCAACTAACACGGCATTGTAAAACAGAATGCTAACAAACAGAGTGCCTATAAACAGCAGCTCATGAAATGCTGCAATAATTTGGTTTCCGTTCAACGGACATGCTCTGGTTCACACAGTTTACAATAATGCAACTTATATATTGTCATCGCCATCATAATTCATCAGTTACATTTGATAAGCTTAAAAGAATCTTTTACACTTTATTACACGACTACATAAAATACACACAATAGTGACATGTTTTGGAATGTTTTGATAAAAGAATTTACATGGCAAATAAAATGACATAACTACACTCCCAAAGCTATGGAATTTGGTGAAATAACGCAAAATAATGGCTATAACGCCATTCAGGGTCATTCAAGATCACCATTTTTGGTACCAATCAAAAACCCTTATGCGACTTCCTATTTGGGAATAACAGTACCTATCTCGCACCGTTTCAGAGATGTGGCGGACTACTGGTCCAATTTTTGCTGTTGATAGGGCTTGCCACTGTTTAACACATTCATTTGAGGTGAATCCCTAAACTTATTCTGCAAAATTTGGCCTCAAGAAACTATAAAATTCACTCTATCATATGACTAAAAAGTATTTTGTTATCATGAACCATTCAGGCGTGGATCAAGAGTATGAAAGAGAAACAGACAGATGGATGGATTGGCCTAGAGACTTTCTGATAGTAAATGCCATGTGTAACTATGTTGTGTGGCCAAATTGTGCTGATTACTGAATGTAGCACCCTACATAAAGAAACTTAAAATATACCATAATGCAATGGTGTTTGACCATCAACATCCTACAAAATAACAGTCACAACACATTTGAAATATAATGACTGCAAATATTTATTTCGTTCACTAAAGCTGCGACAGTTTCTCAATACAGAACAGCAAAGTTACATAGCAACATTATTCACAATACTTAAGCATCTAAACACAGTGAAAATATGCGGAAATATCAGCGTCAGAACTACTGCTGAACTAAACTACTTACTACTGAAACATATTATGATGCATAAATGTCTCACCCGAATGTTAACGTCTGCACCACGGTCAAGCAGACATTTAACCATAGTTTCATGACCTCTATCAGACGCCCAGTGCAGCAATGCCAAACCCTGTAAATCAGCATTCAACATTCAGTTTCATTAAACAAACACGTTTTTTTGGTGTGTGCCCAATACATATGAATGGAGTAAGCGCGGAATGCCATTGTACCAGGAGACTATCTTTTATTAACTCAATAAATCAATCAATCAATCAATCAGTAATTTTTACAGTGGCCTAAGTAGCTGCTGCTACCACTAAGACCACAAAAAATGTCACAGTAACATAGTTGGGCAACAGTTACAGTATAACATCTGGATAGCACTGCTGGAAAAGATGATGTAAACTAGACATCAATTAAGGATGTATTGTTTCACGATGAAAACAAAAACGTTACATAAAATGACTACTGTTTTCTCATTAAAGAATAAACAGAACAAATGTTCCATGTTTTCTGCCGCAAAAATAATCAATGCATGGAACTCTCTGCCATCTTTCGTCAGAAATGAACAGTCACTGGCGGCCTTTCGACAGCAACTGAAAACAGTACTATTCAGGACATCCTTTGGCGAGTGTTGCGGCGGGAGGGTCGAACCCAAGATCGATCAGGAGGCCGTCGGTGGGTGTGCGTACCCCCGGGTTGGGGGGTAACTCCCCCTCGCATTCTGGGAGGAGTCGGGTTCGACTGGGTCCTGCGCGGTGACTGTCTCCCTCCATTTCTGCGCCCGAGCACTCCCTAAGACTTAATGTATTATACTCTCTTTTTGTCCTGACACCACCCAGTGGGTTATTTCAACAGAGCACTGGGACCCTGCCAAGTCGGAACTATAAAGTGTTGGCGACGACTAGAGGGTTGCCTTTACCCGGTATACCCTAAAAACTACGTCGTCGACAAGAGTACCGT
>Ga0209562_1001063_pt1 | contig 10209 bp, 5 predicted proteins | sample WorMetvacBELIZE2_FD_187399 | JGI IMG/M metagenome (GOLD analysis project Ga0209562, IMG submission 187399) | Marine gutless worms symbiont microbial communities from Max Planck institute for Marine Microbiology, Germany - Olavius vacuus BELIZE.2... | ecosystem: Host-associated > Annelida >...
GTGGCGCAATTTATGCAAGAGTCTATTGTATTTTAGTGCGTGTACAATGTCGTCGTAAAGAAAGTTCACGTTCGCTATCTCATCTCCTGATGAGTTTCTTGTTCACCTAGTTTCTTGAGGCAAAATTTTGTGGTCATGAGTTCAGGCATTCACCCCAAATGGGTGTGTTACATGGAGGTACCGCCTGTCGAAAGCAAAAATTTAACCAATAATCTGCAATAACTTAGAAATGGTGCAAGATAGGATGTGAGTTACCAGTAGTATTAATCACTAATTTAGGAAGTTGCATACGGATTTTTGACTGGTATCAAAAATAGGTGACCTTGAATGACCCTGAATGGCGAAACAGCCGTTATTTTGCATGATTCTACCAAATTTGGTAGCATTAGGGGCCAATTACGTGAAAGTGGTTAAGATTACCCACACTGTCTGCAACAAAAATGTTGTCCAAAAAATCTAGTTTTTAGCAAAATATGATTTATGGCAATATCTGCTATGGTAGCTGAGCTTCTTGTTTGTATTCAGTGTGTAAACCTATGGTTCCTGTATAAAGGATGTTGCAAAACACTAACAGAGTCTGATATTACTTCACAATGTATGGAAAGCAGTGGTCATGATGTATAGATAAACAGGCCTACAACAGATGCAGGCCGTGCACCAACAAAAAGCATGAAGCCGGGTGCAACTATCATTACTGGGAGGCAGGGAGTTTGAACCCTCTAGTTCAACCAGTTGACTCACGCTCATCTGTGGGATCTGCAGCTGAACCCCCATATTGCAACCATTACAGAGTACATACATTATATACATTACTACTAGAACAAAGAATGTTGCATTTCTTAAACTTTGGGGAGGAGCCGTGAAGCCACTCTCAACCTCATTCTGAAACCTTTGTCCTTCACCTCTGCCTACTAAGTAGACTGTTCAGTGTCAGGCAGTATTAGTGAGGCACACATGACATCAGCAGAGCATCAAGTGGTCATGTGGCCACATGGCCACATTGCAGTTTGCACCAATCCATTATCTTCAGTTCACACAGTACATACGCAGTTACCTACAGCACCCAGCACTGAACAAACAGGTTGTCAAGTGTCACTCTGAACTGCTAACACTTGCAGATCAAAGTTCAGAAAACTGCGCTGTACACAGCAACTCACAGAGATCACTCTCTCAGTTTAAATTCTCCTCAGCACCATCAGCTATAATGTGCATCAGACTAGTATGCAGTTCTATAAATCAGCTCCCACAGCAGACTGAGTGGGTCGTCTCTGAATCATAACATTCGAGAAACATCAACCTCTTCTTTAGTGCCATGGTAAATTCTTATTCTTAAAACTTTGTGCTGTGCAACTTCCATTTAGTTATGTAAGACTACAGTTATTATCGCTGTCCATGTGTTTGTATTTCAGAACATCACAATTCACTCAGATTCTTCTTCTTTCCTTTTTTCGAGCACCGTCGTTGGAAATCACTGAACAGAACTCAACTAAACTTTGCCACATGTTCATAAGTCAGCCAGATTTGGAAAGGCACATCCAAAAATTAGGTGGTTCTTTCCCCTAAAATGTGTGGCCCCAAAACTGCCCATTTCTGGTTGTCATAAAACCTCATGATTCAACAGCAAGTATCCCCAGAAAGAAATGTGCTACAGATAAATGTAAACGGATGACTAAACAATGAAGTGTCCCTACACAATGTACACATACTCAACATTTGGCAAACTTAGGCCCACAAATAGCCAAGATCTAGTCCCGTTTTCTGACCTACAATTGCATTTTCTTGATTGCCAGCATGTTCACACAGAAATTACCAAACATAACTCAACTAAACACTGCCACATCTCAGAAGGGAGCCATATTTGAAAATGGATGTAAAAAATTTGGCAGCTCCTCTAGAACGTGGGGTCCCCAAAACTGCCTATTTTCGGGTGGTTTTACTAAAATATATGAGCGCAAATAAAACTGGAATGAAAGTGTAACAGATAAATATAAAACAGATAGTAAACTACAAAGTATCCCCTACACATCCTCAAAATTTGATGAACTTTGTTCGGTTTCTGACCCAGTGCACGGACCAACTTTACGGAGATTTTGTGACTTCAACGTGAATACCTTTGGAACAAAAGGCAATACAGATTTTACAGACAAACAGAAAAAGATTTTAAAATAAATTATGAAAGCGTTCCATACATTCCCACAATAAGTTAGTGAACTCTGACCCATAAATGGCTTAACAGCATGCATGGAGCATGGCGGTCAGGGCGGCCATCAGATTGTAGCTGCACTGTGATGCTATGTGTCTAGTTAAGCTGGTTTTGCTTGTGTCCTTTATTACATAAATATTTTTAAACATCACAACAACCCTGAGCCAAATTCACAGATACTGTCTTACGATTTATCCTAAGATGTGTCATAAGATCATCTTAAGACAAAAGTTATGATGTCGTGAGATTATCTATGACATCTTAGGATAAATCTTAAGACAATAGGCCTATCTTGAATTTGAGCCCAGTAATTGTCTTAAGACATCTAAAAGGTGATTGTAAGATTTTGTCTTAAGATTTAGATTGTTGTAAATGTTATGTAAATTCGCCAGTTGTCATAAGATTGTTATAAGTCCGAAAATTGTCTTAAGATTGTCCTAAGATCGTCTGTGAATTTGGGCCCTGGCTCAGCCCGCATAGTAGCGACCCGGCAGGGTCCTAGGTTGAACTTTAAATTCACTCAGACATTTCGCCTATCTCTCCAAAATTTTACAGAGGGGGGTCAAAAACTACAACACTGCTAGATTTTTGACAACAGTTGCTTTTTGGCATCCTCTGATTTCAAAATTGAGCAATACATCAGAAATCAAGAACATCCATCTGGAGCATAGAGATTGTCCCTTGCTTTGACTCAGACATTTTGCCTACCCTTCCCCCAATTTTTAGACGGGGTCAATAAGTGTGAAATTTGTGGACTTTGAGCCGCTGTCATATCAAAATGAAGCAACTTACCTAAATTTGAAACCCACGTAGGAAGCGCCAATGAGAAGCATATCTCCTCCCTGATTTTGATTTAGGTTGCTTTACCAAACTCTGAAAATTAGGCAATACAAAACTGTCCCCCACCCTGCAAAAAAATTGGCAGAGTAAATATGCTGAATCTTACAACCAGTGCAGCAGCCTCGCGCTAAAAGTACAGCAGAGGTTGTGTCTAGGCTAATGATGAAACCTTGACTCAGATATTTCACCCACCTTGCTCCTAATTTTTTCCACAGCCAGCGCGGACTAGCGATGAGAAAGGTGTCCCTCCGTCAAAACGCATACATTGTAATAAAACGGAAAAAAGATCTGTCCAGATTTTTATACCATACGAAAGATCATTTAGACTTTCTTCAAGCGAAGTGTGATTTTACGTGCAAACGGCCGTTTTGCATTTTTGAGTTCCCCTTCGGGGGCTTTGGGGCAACGTATGATGTTCATCTTAGGCTCACTGGAAAGCGTGTTGTCGACTTCCTGTTAAGAGTTAATTGAATTTTTTTTCACTTGGTGCTACCATTGAGGCGTTATGGGCGAATATCGACTGAAAATCGGCTATTTCGGTCAAACGGGGGCCAGTTGACCCAAAATTTTGGGTAGAAGGGGTCGACCCCACCAACCATTCTTCTTCTCAGAAAACTAGGCTAAGTGATCTTTCGTATGGTATAAAAATCTGGACAGATCTTTCATTCCATTTTGTCACAATCCACACGTTTGAGAGACAGGCGGATGGACAGAGAGAATTCTCATTGCCAGACCGTGTCTGCATTCCATGCAGCGAGGTAAAAATATATAAAAGTAAAGATCAGGCAGAATTACAGCGAAATGTAAATAGCCATAGTCTTTTTATGCATCACAAGCAAGATACAAAATAAGCTGGACATATTTCATCAATAGAAGTTATGAAAGGTCACTGGAGTTACATGGAAAGATCAAGTAACTGAATCACTGACAGACTGGACAAACAGGAGATTCTGGCGTGTGGGACACATTATCTGGACTGCATAAGAATGCCCATCCCAGTGTGCCATAGACTGGACACCAGCTGATGGTAAAAGAGGCCAACCAGAGAAGACATGAGGGTCCACATTTCGTAAAGACCTGCAAATAAGAGGACTAAACTGAAGTGAGACTTCAGCAGGCTACTGTTTACAGTGGCTAGACTTACTGCCTACTGTTCCACAAATGCTCACGGCTATATTTAATTATAACAATATGTCAAATAAGTGGTCAATTATCTGGACAGAGCTGGCAACGGCAACATGGTTAAGGCAAACAAGTTCTGGTCCTGGCATAAATGTCAATATGTAAGATGATCACAGTCAGTAACGGACATCAAGCAGCAGTTGGAAGTCATCTGACAGACATGGTGGTACCGGGCTGTACAGTGTCATGAATTCGAAAATGGCAAGCCTGAAGTGGACATGCCAAGGAATGGTCAGCCAACATAGTTCAGTCGAACGTGTGTGACGTTCAGATGCCGACCTGTCCACGTGACCAGCCTTGCAGCTGTATCTTTTACTAACTGCAGTCACTGAAACAGGTAGTCAGTGATAACCTCTCAGGACTCTGACAGTGTGGGAGCAGCTATCAGATGGATGAGACCCAACAGTCATCAGTCTGATCCAGCATCAATCGTTAACTTCTTCACTGACTGACAGTTGTTCAATCAGCCTGGTGTTGTCTGGTTGTTATCTACACATCTACACCAAGTCCTACTTGGAAGTGATGCCAAAATACAAACCGGTGTAATTCAAAACGAAACATACTTAGATAACCTTCTCACCACAACAACTACACCGTGTCTCAGAAAAAACTGAACCCTTTGTTATTTCACATATCTTTGCTTTGACAACTACAAATTGCATGAAAATTTCCAGAAGTACATAGTAGGTGTTGCTTGTTGTGACTATGGAATAAATGTTTGTGACTCATTAACTATTATTTGCTAATATCGCTATAACAAAACGACTGAAAACTGTCATGTGAACAAGCACAAAACGAGATTTATTTTAATGCAGGACATCAGTTTATGTAACAATAAGACTCAAGCATAAAAGCAATTGTATGACATTCACAACAGATGTTCAAAATGTCTGCCATTTGCAGCGACACAAGCATGGAGGTGCTTACGCCACTGCTTCACTGCATTATCAATGACAAGCTGGTTTAGTCACTCCCATTCTTCCGTAATGCGCTGCTGCAACTTCACAGTACAGATCTTCTCCTGTAGGCCCACTGCTGGAGCCTGTGTTGCTACAAACGGCAGACATTTTGAACATCTGCTGTGAATGTTGTATATCTTTTGCTGTTAATACTGATTTTTACTGTCACAAAGACAGATGTTCCGCATTAAAATAAATCTTGTTTTGTGCCTGTTCACATTATTACTTTCAGTCGTTTCGTATAACGACATTAGCAAAGAATAGTTAACAAAGTGCAGCACGTCTTATGTATTTTTCATGCAATTCATAGCTGTCAAAGCAAAAATATGATAAAATAACAAAGGGTCCAGTTTTTCTTAAACAAGGTGTACAATTTAATTGACATCTATGATGCAAATTTCAATAATTTTCCTCGTCAGTTTCCGAGCTATAAACATTCTGAGATATGTACCATAAAACTGAAGTTTCCAATATGGGAAGTTATTCACAAAATTACAATATGCACGCAGTCGAACATGCCACTGTCAAACAGCTTGCTCGATATTCTATGGTCGAAGCAATGCCACCACTCTTTGATAAGACTGATGAAGGTGTTCGAAACTGTTGATCCTGGTATGGTATACTCCTTTCTGCAGCATGTCCCAGACTTCAGAGTTGACCAGAAAGGTATGGGCTGTTGGGTGGGATGAAAGCAGGTGCACAGCGAAACAAATACTCCAGTGTCACGTGCTCAGTGAGAGAGAGCAGTGTCCTGCTGGAATGTGAATGTTTCTTCAGTCATGGAACAGATGGCTGGCAGAAGGTTCTTATCAAGTAAGACGTCACTGCAATGGGCATCATTAATTTTTACACCAGGCTCGATGACTGCTTACTCCCAAGTGTTGACAGCCGACTGAGACCACGACAGACTTCAGAATGTTGAGCGAGCATGCAGAAGTTGCTTAGTAGGTATTTCTCTCTTTATGGTTCAGCAACACTCATACACAGATTCCCAAATCAAAAATTTAGTTTTTACAATATACATTGTTAGCCGTAAAAAAACATGCCACTTTGTTTTCGACTACAGCCCTGGCAATTCTTGAGCAACTTTTACGATTATTGTATCAGTGTAAACAGGAATGAGTATTCTCCAGTACTACTGACTTAATGGCACGATGCCATCACACATGCATCACACAGCATGTCAAGACATGACGACTGTGGCAATGTTATCTGCCTGACTGACTGCTTACTGGAATGTGTTTGGTTAAAGCACAGGGGCAGCACTGCTAAAAAATAACGAAGCCTTCGCAAAGCTTACCACTGCAAATGGCAGAATGTGCAGAATGTTTACTTTGTCCGACTCTGTAGCCAATCACGTTACAGATCGCTGGATCAGTGATCGGCATTCTTTAACGTGATTGGCTGCTGAAACTTGCTAAGCTCGAGGTAAGCGTTCTGCCATTTACAGTGGTAAGCTTATCATTTTGGCTACCTGATTTCATACTACGTAAATAGGAGGTACGGTATCTAGAATATATATGTATAGATCTGTGGGTTAAAGCAGTTGTTTGCAACTCTAGCAGAAAAAGGAACAATGGTTCACTTGAAAAAAGATAACACCAGAGTTAACACTTAATTATGTTAATTAGTATTCATAACCAGCACATGATCACTTGTCAACAGTACTGTTCTTGTTTGAACAAGTGAACTATAGCTGATGTGCTGGTCATGAGTATTAATTATCTGTTAACTCCAGAGTTAAATCCGGTCTAAACTGGTTTAGATTGCAGCTAACACCGGACTTAACACCAGAGTTAACAACAAACTTAATCCATTTTGTCAAGTGAATCAACGTTCATTTTTCCAATTCTTGGTTGAAATTCTTTATCAGTCTTTCGACCAAAAAATCTTATACATTCCTACAGGTTTTTGGTCAAGCTTCGGAAATCAGCATATTTAATTTTAGAAAGTGATTGTATTAAGTAAATTTCATGACATTCGATGTGACGCAGTTATGATGTAACCAAGTTATTAAGTAAGTACATTGTAGAGTACTCACTCCCGTTTCCAACAGTATAAAAATAAGAAAAATTGCCCAAGAAACGCCAGAGTTATACTCAGAAACAAAGTGACATGTTTTTATAGCTCATAGCATATTTTTAAATGTTTGTATCTGGGAAAGTATGCTGCGAATTTTGTTGAAATTTGCAGCACTTACATCAATTAGATAGTAGTAACTATGGTGAAAGTGGCATTCAAATACTATAAGTCTTGTTAGAATAAAAGTGATTTGAAATCTGGCATCAGCGCAATTGGGATACAGACTCCACAGCGACCTGTTGATGCAAACCATCATGGTGCTTTGCCTCTCTGTGTCAACTATGTCAGACCTACTGCCCAGTTCCAACAGCCACGATCAAGGTGCTGCTGGTTGCTCTGGTGCATTCTTGACTGGACTACAGTAATGCAGTGCTGGTTGGTCTTTCAGCCTATCTACACACCTTCAGTTGGTGATACAGTAAATGCAGTGGCACAGCTGATTTATGGCCTTGGATATCGTGATCACATCACTGATGCCCTCATCAGCCTCCACTGGCTGCGAGGTTCAGAATGAGTGAGTAATATGAGTAGTTTCTTAATGCTGTCATGTATGAAGTTCTGCATGACATCATACCTGGGACCTAGCCCACTCCCCTGCATCACTGATGTGCTTGGTCGACCAGCACTCTGCTCTACTGGCAATGACAACTGGTGGTTCCATCTGTCAAACTGTCAACTGTTGGTGGCAGAGTCTTCTCAGCTGCTGTAACACATATCTGGAACAGTATGCCTAATGACACTGTCCCTGCCGAAGCACTGCAACCTTTCACATGCTACTTCGTAAAACATTTCTCATCCAGCAATCATGTGACGACGTTGTTTTCCCATCAGTATGTTTTTCTTATGCTGTGACACTCCACTGGACACTGCAATAGTATCTACTACTTAGGCCACTCTAACAAACCAAGATCAGATAAGGTTATAATCCCAAGTTGCAGTATTCCAGGCTAGATTGAGTAAGGCTTAACGTCCCACCAACACATTATAGGTCATATGGGGACGGGTTTTTACGGGTCAAATGACCCAACCAACAGTGTCAAAGCACTGAAGGAACCAGTATTCCAGGCAATTCTAGATTAAATGTCTGCAACACCCACTGACAGTGACTGCAGTACTGATCATATCTGTCACCAACGGTAGCATGCCATGACAGTCTGATGCTAAATTGTCAACCAGTGGTCAACAACGTGATGTCAACTGCACAGGTCAAGGTCACACAAATACAATTTGGCGAATGGATGCAAAATTCAAGCATAGCTAATAAAGGCAGTGAGTGATCAGAATGTAAGCTCAAATCCAACACATGGCAGGTCATTTCAGAGACGAGAAATGCTGGGCTACTTTAGTGATAGTAAACTTCAGAAGTCAAACTTTAATGTCAAGGGTATAAGGTCACCTCATGTTATGCTAGCTATTAATTAAAACTTCACAAATAGTAAGCTTATTGATCTCGAGCAACAGCAGGATGTTGAACACGAAGCATGGCCCATGCTATACCTATTTATTACTGTTTGTCGACCGTGAAACACCCGAGTCAACCCATGTCAGTCACTGGGTGAATCCACTGTTCTTGTATATAAAGAAGAAATAAAAGACAGACAATTACTATACCGACAAAAAATACAAATAACCTTGTGTTGTTTGTGCCTGCAATGATATAAACAAATTTCAGAGAAATCAAAACATAAAAATACCGATAATAATAAACCGCAGCAACAGGTATAATAGTCTGCATCATATATACAGGACTGCGATCACTGCAACAATGCTGGCATGACAAATCAAATGGCAGTTACAACCATACCACAGATCTGATAGAACGATGCACCACAAAATCGCAAGCCATGGATTTTCACTCTAAAGCCCAGAAGTAAAGTGCCAGGTGAATGATTACTGTGATCGGTATACATCATTTTGCATTCTTCACGTTGCCATCCGGTCAACTACTGTAATAAGCACCTCCTTCCATTTTTGCCACACCCAACACAGGAGATTTATATCGCACACGTACAGAAGATACGGTTTGGCAATTCCAGTTTCCATCATAGTAAAATGCTGTTAAAGCAACAGCTTGCTGTAGTATAGTGTGTAAATAATACACTGCAATAAGACAGCATAAACAGGTGAAATATATCCGTAACCTTGTCTTACTTCCTAATGCATGCACGACTGAACAACAGTCAATACAGAACATACACTATAACTTGTTTCAACACTGTAACATACAAATTGCCAAAAGCACTTAAGTCCAGTATGATTTCATTGCTAGTTCTGCTGCGATAACAGCTACTAGCAGCGTAAAAGTGGCGTCTTTTGTGATTAACAACAGATGGCAATGTTTAATCACATTCATTTTCATGCAATGTAAATCACAATAATATCCTAGAAAATTTTTGGAACACCATCACCCATCAACAGCGAGTTTTGGGGCTCATTTCATTACGCTGCCTGATGAAAGTCAGAAGACTTTCTAAAATGTGGCCGTTCTATTCTTAATCCTGGCTGCCACTGATCAATTGTTTCTCACTCAGCAATCTCGTTCATCCTCCCCAATTTCTACAGCGGGGGGAGGGAGGGTAAAAAGTGTAAAATTTAGTCTTGTCTGAGCCGCTCTAGTTTCGAAATCAAGCAATGTATCGGAAATCTTTCATATGGCTGGTGCATCGACGATTGACTATGTCCTCCCAAATTCCATGCAGTTCGGTCCAACCCCTTTGGAGCAGTAGCACTTAATAATCTGCATCCCAGAAAAAATGGGTGGCAAAAATTTGCTAGCATCATCAGTAACACTCAGCCACAGCACTATGAGTCCTGGAACCAGCTGAATTGTAAAATCCACTTTTGATCCAAATCAAGATGGCAAGTGCAAAATTTGAATTCAACTTTTGACGCCAATCACCTTTCAGTTGCCCTCGTTTCGAAACAAGGTAACATTTCTGTAAC
>Ga0209562_1001065_pt1 | contig 10207 bp, 2 predicted proteins | sample WorMetvacBELIZE2_FD_187399 | JGI IMG/M metagenome (GOLD analysis project Ga0209562, IMG submission 187399) | Marine gutless worms symbiont microbial communities from Max Planck institute for Marine Microbiology, Germany - Olavius vacuus BELIZE.2... | ecosystem: Host-associated > Annelida >...
GTCAGTCCCACAGCAGAAGAAGTCATCGACGTGATGGCTGTCATTAGTCTCGAGCCTCCGTCTGTCTCGCAGAATGTCGCTTCACCTGGTTCAGTCAGTCCCACAGCAGAAGAAGTCATCGACGTGATGGCTGTCATTAGTCTCGAGCCTCCGTCTGTCTCGCAGAATGTCGCTTCACCTGGTTCAGTCAGTCCCACAGCAGAAGAAGTCATCGACGTGACGGCTGTCATTAGTCTCGAGCCTCCGTCTGTCTCGCAGAATGTCGCTTCAGTCGCTTCACCTGGTTCAGTCAGACCCACAGCAGAAGAAGTCATCGACGTGACGGCTGTCATTAGTCTCGAGCCTCCGTCTGTCTCGCAGAATGTCGCTTCAGTCGCTTCACCTGGTTCAGTCAGACCCACAGCAGAAGTCATCGACGTGACGGCTGTCACAGTCTTGCTGTGTCCAATTCTGTTAATAACAAATACATGGAACATTTACTATGTTGAATTTGACAAATAAATACAAATTGCACTGTGGGTGTTGTATGTACTGCATTGAATTAGTCTGACAATGTCAATATGTAAGTATTTCACAAAAAACAATTCAACCTTACGAAAACATAACAAATATAAAAAATAAATAGTTTCTAATTGTTTACAAAAACAGAAAGTGTGAAAGTGATAAAACATTATTTGATCATTGGTATTTCAGCCATTAAGTCAACAAATGGTGTACAGTACTTCCAAAGAAACAACGCTACTCTAACTGTACTTTAAATGTCTATTTGCATTGCACCTAAACCTCAAGACGGTTTTGTAGACATTGAATATACCACAGAACAGTTTCTGTAAGTTCACATGTAAAGTACAGCATATAGTTATAATTTTGTGTAAGATGACTGTACCGGTTCAGATGTCATAAACAGCTTATAATTACTGTATACCCTAAATACCCGGTACATGACTTTAGTAGCTGCCAACTAAAACTACAACAGCATACAAAAAATAACAATTTGAAATCACGGAATTTACCAGTACTCCAATTCCCGTGGACTTTCAGCCTAAAATAATTAACTTACAACATCATATAGTGACCTAATTTTCAGTGACCAAAAATACACAATGGCAGACCAAAAAATCACTATGCATTTTCCGCAGCAGTGTTCCTTTAGCTACATAGTCAAATGCTACAACTAGTCAATATTATATTATTACTATCCAACTGCAGCATCAGGCTATGTAGTTAAGTTCTGTTTAACTTTTGTGTGGTTTGATGCAACCGGAACATTGGCACTTAACTTCTAGCACTGACTAGCAGATTAAAAAATTAAAAGAGAACTGTATTGTTAGGAATGTTAGTAGAACAACAGCTAAAACAAACAGCATAACGTGCTAACACAACTAGCTCAGCTGTTGCTGACAAGCTATGTAACACTTAGGCTGTAACAGCTGTAGTAATCAAAACAAATTCACAAACAATCTAGATAGCCTGCAATTAACGACGTAATCACCGGCCGAAATACATGTGTGCCATTTTAGATTGTTGATACCCGTGTAATTTCGGAAATGTGCCGGTATGTGCGAAGCTACAGACCAAAATAATGGTTCTTGTGAAAAAAATTTTCGCGAAATGATGCTCCCTTATTATTTGTTTGACCCTCACCAAATTCTATATACATATAGCCCTTTGGACGGTGCATATCACTTTTGTTTCAGATTTGTGATAATCTCTTGCATTACGGAAATATGTCGGTATCTGTGAATTCACGAAGGCCAAATTTTGGGTTTTTTTGTCCCTGGTAAATTTTTTGGGGGTACCTGGACGAACCACCTATAGCAAAGGTTCTTTTCCTGACATGACCCCATTGTGTGGTAATAATGGCGAGACCGTCACTTTAGCACGTCGGCCAAAGTTGGGCGAATAAAAAAAAGAAACATTCGCAAAACAGAACACCTTCACCATAGGCTACGCTTATGAGGCGAAGGTATAATTAGCTTAAATACTTAATCTGCACTAAAAAATAAGCACAAACACAAATTAACATGATATAGTGCCTGAAAGTCTGCACATGTATTATGTACGAATTTACAGACCCCACTCGCATTAAGCGGGTTTGCGGGGGTTGCCCCCTTCAAATTTATCCACAATGTTCACATTTGCGTAAACTAGAGTCCAGTCCTGTTGCTATCATGCTGTGAAAACCCCATGATTCCAGGTTCAGATTGATTGATTGATTGAGTAAGGCTTAACGTCCCACCAAACACATTATAGGTCATATCGAGGACAGGTTTTTACGGGTCAAATGACCCAACCAACAGTGTCAAAGCACTGAAGGAACACACAAAACTAAAGTAACTGAACCAACAAAACACCACAATGCATCTTAACTTAGGAATACAGATAACACAAGTAAAACACAAAAAAACTAAAACCAGGTTTGGTCACCTCCTATGACCTCCGGCCTGGAAACGGAGTGGGACTATTCTGGTAGAAAGGGAAGGGATGGACAAAAGAAGAAAATAGGTAAAGCCAATGAAAGAAAGGGAAAAGTAAAGGGGAAAAAATGAGGATGTAAATGGACAAGGGGGGAAGAGGGGTGCCCCGGACCAACACGGGGCTTCCAGGTTCAGTCATTCGATCACAATACCAGCATGTGAACTTGTGAAGCACACACACATGGACAACCATCTGTCCGTATAACGCAGTCAGCAGTGCGTGTAAAAAGCTGTGTATTTGCAGCTTAATACTACTGAAGTCTATGGAACGTGCACACTTTGTACAACTACTACCATGTTTTGCGAGAATCGGTCAAACAGCACGAGATATACTTAAGAATGTCACTAAAGTGACCTTAAATTCATATCTGAAGTCCAACTGACACCGAAATTTGCACATTTCCACAGGGTCTCTGCTCTCACTCATCTAGTTTGGTGAAGACTCATTGACCTATTCTTGAGATAACTTGTGGACAAACAGACAGGCACACACACTGACATAGAGGAATTATTACAACACCTGCTCTGCCAAATGGCGAGCAGGTAATAATAAGACTGATCCAATCAGTTCCACACTTTGTCAGGTAAAAGTACAATACATTTTAAAGTTACTAGCAACCACAAAACTGTAGCTCAATTTTGCAAAAAAAAATCGGTTAGTAAAACACAGCAACATGTTATTTTGTTACAGAGTCAATGAAAATGTATTACACTGACTTCTTTCCTTGTCGTTTCTAAACAATGCAAAATTGTTACACACAGACCTTAGCCAAGAACATCTAAATATGTATCCAAACAAGTAATCACTCGCAGAAATTAAGACCAGTGAGTGCGAGATGTAAAATAATAGGTTCCCCACTTGCAAACCGTTCTCGCTTGCCTTCTTCCGGGCAGGCAGCCACATCAGCAAGGCTTATAGTTGCTTCTGTATGAGACACTACTGACTTTAAGCCCATATACTTCTACTATTGTGTCAGCCACTCTGCTTAGTAGCAAGGGAACACAGCCTTAATTGCTTCTAGGATTCTACAATCAGATGCAAGTTGCAACATATATCATGCAAAGGTGGTGTCAGTTTGTGCAGAGTTGTAGGCAGCATCGACAATATTTTAGCGAGGCCCAATGCTTTATTTTTTCCTATGAACAACATAGTCAGTACTACGAGGCCCACAATAACATCCCATAGGAATTTTGGTTGAGCATAAGCACAGTTGAGAATGGAAACTCCTCTTCACTGCATAAGCCTATCAGTACACCTGTTAAAGGCCCATTAATGTGACTCCAACTGACATCATCTTTAGTGTTGCATCTCGGTCGGTGTCGGTTTTCTGGACCCGCCACCACGGTGGCAGTGGCTTACAGTGTTCTCAGAGGTCGTTTGGGATGCTATTTTCATAAAACCCGTAACTATTCTGACAGCATGCTTTTCGCTATGGTGAATAATTAAATGTGAATAAAACTAGGGATGTTAAATTCGTTTATTTCTGATATTCAAACTTCGTTTGTAAAATTCGAATCCGCATTTGAATTTGTTTTCTTAGACAAGTATCTACGGTCGTTAGGCCTATACACCACCGCTGACTGGACTGATGGCGCACGTTGATCTTGCGCAGGTCCATCATCACCGTCCTACGTCGATAGCTGTGAGCAGGGTCACCGGTGTTTGACGCGTATATAGGCCTAGACTAAACACGATCGGTGGTTCACGGTAACCAGTTAACGACGTGTAATACACATGACAGACGGCCAAACATTTGCCAAACATTTTGCCAGGCGCTGTCCAGTAGGCCGTAGCTGATGTACCTGTTGATAAGGCAGATAGGCGGGTGAGAGCGTCATGGACCACTGGTCGTGCTTCAGTGGACACGCGGCCTTCACTCGCTACATGCTGCTGCTAGCCTTGTTTACTCCCCTGCCCCACTGTATGGATGAAAGAAAGTGAGAGAGATACAACTGTACTGGACGAGTCACAGCACGCAGTCGGTTGACCATCGCATTACGTAACGCCGCCTGCATGCCGCCGAACCAAGTGAAGATCCGCCATCTGAGCAACGATCATAAAGGTGCTTTGAAATCTGCTTCACACGCACTGTATCGTCTGGCTTGAGTCGAATTTTGCATTTGATTAAAGATTTGTCCGTAAGCCACTGTGTGAGGCCGTGGGAAAGATCAAACAAACAGGCCGGTGAACGTCTCTCTGCCCTCACCCTCTCTCGTTGCCGCGTCGGTGCTTCTCGGGTCACATCTGCAGTCAAGGCATGCGTTAGTGTAGGCCCAGCAGCAACGGCCAGCTTCGCAAGTTCCCACGCCTCGGCCTCAAATAATCAATCGGGTTTTCGGGGAAACAGTGCCCAGAAACACCGCTGAGAACACTGTACACCACCGCGGTGTTTAGGTGGTCACCAACCATTGCGGTGGCGGTGGAATTTCAGTGACCGTAACAACACTAGCCCATATATCCACTTAAACCATGCACTTTACAGGATACCCCTAGTTTATTATGCATGGGACCTCCCTGCATCAAAAATATACCATTAAGGCCTACTGTTGATATAACGGGACCGCTAAACTGTGAATCCTGAACTACAGATGGTATCTCAATATGTCCAGTTGGCCAGCTAACCAACCACCCAGCTGTGCAGACATAGGCCACAATAGTGCAGATCTTGCTGTGCTGTGTGAAAACTCTCTTTTATTCTTTATCCACAATGCTTGCTAGTGATGTCCACCCAGTGACTGCCGGCACCTGTGATTCAGTCATCATTGTTGACTTTGTGTGCCCAATCATTATTGTATTTCTTGTAACAAACAATAGTGTCATGACAATACAGTAGTAAACATGATTGCACAACATACCTTTTTCACACCTGTTCCTGTTAAAAAGTTGCCGTTGAAGATCCGACAACTGGGAAAACGCACACGCGATGTGCGTTCCGCAACTTGCTCACCGTTCGCTTTCATTCTACAAAATGCACAGTACAACATAAAATAATTTCTAAGTCTATTTTGCTAGAAAATTTCTACAATAGTATACTGGCAGACTGGAATTAGAGTCAGCCACTTTTCAGACACAATGCACGCCATTTCAGCCACATCAAAATGTCATGTCGGCCACATGCTATGTCGGCCACGAAACATAAAGAATGGGCTGCATTTATTAGTTACTGATACTTTGCTAACAAAAGCCCAGCAAATCCTCAACCAACACCATCAAAATGCCTATCCCAGTTTTGGAAGGACAGAGACGCGTTTTTAAGGAATTTTACTGCTAGTGGCTGGCCAGTGGCTGCTGTAGGCTGCCGGCAACAGAAGTATGGTGATCGCCATCGTAATACAACAGCCGACCACGCTTACTACCGCCAGTACGTTTTAAATGTTACTGTACGCGTACATTATTATTACTGCATTATTACAGTTAATGTTAGTAATTAATATCCTTCAACAGTCGGCGTAATTAATGTACAACAGTGCATGAATTACATGTTTTCGACATAACGTCGTCTGCCATCGCCATCTTGTTTCTGCTACGGCAGCGTCTACTGAGAAGGCTGACGACGATTAGCAGCGGCTAACGAAAATACGGCACTAAAAACACGCTTAAGGGAGCGCTCACACCGGATGCAGCTACGCACGTCTACGCGCGTAGTGCTACGTTCTATTCAAACCGAGCTTGAATAGAACGTAGGTTCGCGTAGTTTTTGCTGCTTTACTACGCAGGACTACGCGCGTGCACGCACGGCTACGCACGTGCCCGCATCGCCGCAGCCAATGGTTGCGCTTTTATGTAGTGCTGAATATTAATGAGAACTTAGCGATGGACAGCGAGAAATTAGTAGAGGCTGTTAGGAGATGGCCGATTTTATACCAATCAAGTAGCAAAGCGTACAAGGACGCCGAAAAGAAAGCGGCGGCATGGAGGGATGTTGCTGCAGAGCTTGGCTTCACTGGTACGTTAAATCATATTGTTCAGTAAACTACTACTACTAGCCCCATACTGCATACTCATTGCTGTTCATTTTTGTCGACTGCTATTACGTCGTCGTCAAAAAAACACAAAAAAGATGTGGCTGCAACGACATCGTCATCCGCCATTTCTCGAGATTGAATAAATTTATATAATTATCTCATAATTCAGTAGTGCGGACAACTGCAGCGTTGTGCGGCTACGCACAACTACGCACGTACACGCGCATACACGCACGTGCACGCGCGTGTACGTGCGTGTACGCGCGTGTACGCGCGCTGTGTGAGCAGGCCTTTAGCGGAAACTGCTTCTCAGCCGCTGCTCAGCCGATTCCTTAAAAACACGCGCCTCAGTTCAGCGACCAGCTGGGCTAAAACTGTCAAAAGGTTTCATGACGAACACTGATAAAGTGTGTGATGCAGTAGTTAGACATGCCTAAGCGCTGGCAAGCACTGACGTCATGGGCGGCGACATACATAGCATGGTGTTAATTTGTGTTATCCACCGTGCGAGTGCGCACGGTGTATGGAAAGCCGCTGTGGACGTACTCGCGTAGATTGCGACGCGTAGTAATTTTGTACAACGTGTTGTAATTGTTTTGCTACGCATTGTAGATATTATCTAATCACACGGTGTGTTCTACAACGCGCATTAATTTTCTACAACGCGTTGTAATTATTATACTGCGCGTTGTACACATAAACCAATCATTCAAAATTTTCTACAACACATTGTATGTATGTATGTATGTATGTATGTAGATTTATATCGCGCAACCCTTACAACCTAAGCAGTCACGAGGCGCATGACTGCTTAGACTGTGACCACAACACGTTGTAGATACTAGATAGGTTGTCCAACTGGCGGGCCGTGGGCCGCATCCGGCCCGCGAGGCGAGTTGATCCGGCCCGTGAAGCAAAGTTAGAGTTTTATAATATTGTTAAAATGTTAACAATAATACAGTAATAAACGCATATTAGTGCAGTTAATATGCGGAAACGATCACATATATGATATAACAAGCAAAGTTGTTGTCACCAGACACATTTTCGGAGCTAGAAGTGTACCAAAATTCGTTTGCCGCGCCGGGGCTATGCCCCGGACCCCACTGGAGAAGCTGTTATCTACTAACTCCGAACAGTATCGTGCATGATCGGGTGCCTTGGCTCTCTGGCTGTCCGAACTTTATTTGTTATAAACGAAAGGAAGGAACACAGCTTATTTTAATACCGCCCTGGTATTTTCAATGTCATATTTATCTTAACGTTAAAAATATCTAAGATACTCAGTAAAGTTGATATGTTTAATAATACTTTGCTAACTTTACAAAATGAATAAAAGTCTACTGTGCGAAGTCAGGCATGACGCATGCTCTGTTGCCCTAACAGTGGTGCCGCCAGGTGTGTGGCACTGGGAGGCATGCCCCTCGACTTCCAATAATTTCCTTTTTAGTTCACTTCGGAGTAAATCTGATACCGTATCCAACTATCCGAGTAGCATTCTAAGCATTGAGTAGTCTGCGAGATCTCTCCCCTTTCCTTCGATACACAACATCTGAGCTATGGGTGTCTCACTCTGGAGGTGACAGGGCGGAGTACTGTCAGAACTGTTCTGTTCTGTGTTGTGTATTAAAGTTGTGTAGTCAATTTTATGTTTGCGTATTTTGTGTTTATTTGTCTAATACTGCATGTTGTATTATTGTAAAAGGGTGGGTGGACCTGATGGGATTGAAGCCTGATCCTTAGGACCCTATCTTCCTTGCTTTGACTCTGTTGGTTGGGCCACTTGTCCCGTAGAATCCCGTCCCCGTTATGACCCATAGTGTATAATGTGTTTGAAGGGACGTTAAACCTTACTCAACTCAACTGTAGTCTGCAAGAGCAACTGGTGCACCTCACAGCCGTTTCGATCAGTACTGCAGCCACTGTGCTATTGGTCATCGAGCGGCTGCTGAACTTGCCCTGAAATCCACCGTGAATGCCCCATAACATCCTATGTAAAATGACTTGACTTAAAACAATAAAATCAGCTACAATATCTAAGTTACTCGTTAAAGTAGACACGTTTACATGTTTTGATACGACATTACCTATAATGTCCCTTTCTACTGTAATGTAAAAAAGACCACAAGTTTCACATCCGGCCCGCAGAGACAGTCTGAAAGATTATAAGGCCCCTGCCTACAATAAGGTTGGACAACCCTGTGTGTGATGTAGAATATAGCCAGTGCAATGCGCTGCAGTGAAGAAGGCCGTTTACTTCCTGTTGACTACAACGCGTAGTAGAACACACCATATAATTGGATGATGTCTACAATAAGATAATTACAACGCGTTGTAGGTTACGTGTCAATGAAAATTACTGACAGCCGAACTACAACGCGTTGCTAGTCACTTACATAGCAATGCGTTGTAAATAAGTAAGCGTGTCATTGGCTACATTCTACAACGTGTTGTAGAAGATGTGGGATGATTGGTGTATGTCTACAACGCGCTGTATAATAATTACAGCGCGTTGTAGGTTACACGGTACATACGCAACGGCTTTCCATACAGTGCGGAATAGTGCGCGTGCACGAAAAATTAGCAAGGAACAAATGTTACCCACCGTGCGATTACCAAAAAACAAGGCTTTAGTGGCTACCTATTGACAACTAACAAAATCACTCACCGTGCAGAGTAGCAAAGTACGCTATAAGTTACTTGCAAGGCATCAACGAATATTAACGAATATTTAACGAATTAACGAATATTTAATAACCTTTACATGTACCATAGATATATTTGCCTATGGTACGGAGAAAAATTGGGTTACAAAAGTTACACAAGTCCCCGCGTTACAGACGTCCAGTTACACAAGTACAATGACGGTTACACGAGTACAGCCTATGACATGTGTAACGTGCAAGTGACATCTGTAACGTTACAAAAGTACACTGGGTTGCAGAAGTACCAGATTTGCGTTGCAGAAGTACCCGACCAATGACTTGAGGTTACACATTTGGCCTATGCAAATTATTATTATTATTATTTTGGCTCATCTGAAATGGCCTTATGTTTAGCTCTGCAATCATCTTTTGACTTCACTGTCGCCGTCTTTTATTTACATTATTACAGAAAATAGCGTCCGGCGAAATAACGTAAAAATAAGCAAATAACACAACACTGTCGATTAATCTTTAAAAACAATTTTAATCGTTAAAAGTTGTTAACGATTAATGGCTTATTTATTATTAAGTATATTTGTAATTATTATTATTAGTATTTCTATTATTAGGCCTCATATTCATCTTTAGTCACCATGAGTGGTAGCAGACGAACGCAGGAAGACGGACAAAAGAGAAACCAAACTACGAGAAAAATACAAATACAAACTCTCGAACTAAAGTTGAAATTTTGCAAAAAAACTGCTGTTACATTAAAAAAAACTGTTTATCTGTTGTTGTTAACTTACTTCTAGAATAACTGATAATCAATTGAATATTTGAAAAAAGGTTAAAATAATTGAAATCATCAGACTAACTAAAGTTGTTAGATTATTATGAGAATAACTGATAATTAATTAAATACTTGACAATGGAAACGATGGAGATTGTGTGGCAGGCGAACACTTACAAGCTCGACCACATCGGAATGAACCCATCAGCGGAGTCGTATCTCGTTCTGCACAGATTCGGAGTCAGTATTGTTCTGCGCTGTTTATTTGCTCTGCCCTTGTACAATGATACGAGTAGTTGCTGTTCTTCGCTTCATAGGCTATTATAAGG
>Ga0209562_1001066_pt1 | contig 10206 bp, 9 predicted proteins | sample WorMetvacBELIZE2_FD_187399 | JGI IMG/M metagenome (GOLD analysis project Ga0209562, IMG submission 187399) | Marine gutless worms symbiont microbial communities from Max Planck institute for Marine Microbiology, Germany - Olavius vacuus BELIZE.2... | ecosystem: Host-associated > Annelida >...
AGACTAAATTATCTATCGCGTGGTATAAAAATATGGACTGAGTTTTCTTCCGTTTTGTCACAATGCACGCGTTTGACAGACAGACAGACGGACAGACAGACGGACAGACGGACGGACAGACAGACGGACAGACAGAATTCCCATCGCTATACCGCGACTGCATTCCATGCAGCGCGGTAAAAATTCAATTAACACTGGTAGGCAGTCCACTACACGCGCTTTCAAATGAGCCTAAAATAATCATCGTACGTTTCCCCTAATGCCCCCTACGGTGGCACAAAAACACAAGACGCCCGTTTTCGGAGTAAATAGCACTTCGCTTGAAGAAAGTCTGCTACAAAGTTTCTTTGTGTGAAAAGTGATAGCGACAAACTTGTAAGGTGTTCATTGGCCTTACTATCCGTGCAAAAATGATTGGTGAGGGCAACCCCTTCTACCTGAAATTTTGGGTCAGACTGACCGCCTTGGAACAAAATCGCCGATTTTCGATATATGTTCGCTCGTAGCGCCTCAGCCGTAACACCTAGCGAGAAATTCAACTAACGCTAATAGGAAGTCCACTACGCGCTTTCAAATGAGCCCATGATGAACAGCGTACATTGTCCCTAAGCCCCCAAAGGAGCACTCAAAAACGCAAAGTGTCCAAAGTTTGAACATAAGCTGCGATAACTCCGAAATGGTACGAGATAGGATGTCAGTTACTATTAATCACTAATAGGAAGTCGCATACGGGCTTTCGATTGATATCGACTTCGATGACCTTGAATGACCTTGAACGGTGTAATAGCCCTTATTTTGCATTATTCCACCGAATTCGATAGCTTTGCAGGCCGATTATGTCACAGTGGTTGAAGACTGACCTATAATGTCCGTATAATATTGTCTCCCAGTTCCATTCTTACACCTTCGGCCAAAACTAATGCACCTGCAGCGCGGTCTCTCTGCGACAGCTGAGCATCTTGTTAGACTACTGTTACCACTCCCACCCTCTCCGTCTTGCCAGAATATCATTTATCCAGTGTTGTTGTAAATTCATCAGCGCAAAAAATATTTACACTGTCCTTAGGGTGTCACCCCCTGTACGGTGTCACGCGGGCGCTCCCCAGTGGCGTGACGCCACTGCACCGTTGGCTGACATACAATGCCCGCTTTGAAGTCTTTACTATAGCGTTCTCAATGTCTGTCTCCGATAAAGCAGGCCAAATCAGTCTGAAGTACATCTTTAAACACGGTTGCAGCTTGTGATAAGACTCCAGCATTGCCTACAGAGTTGATAATCCAGTGGATTGAGGTCGGTGAACTGGGGGCCATTCATCATTGGCGACGAAGTAACTGCAATTTGACTTCGTGAACTCAAAACTTGAAATGGTAACAAGAAACTCATCAGAGGAGATGAGATAGCGAACGTGAACTTTCTTTACGACGACGTACACGCACTAGAAAATACAATAGACACTTGCATAAATTCCGCCACAGATCGTTTCCTGCAACGCAGGTTTACCAAATTCAGAGAAATAACGCAATGTAACGGCCATTACACCGTTCGAGGTCATTCAAGGTCATCGATTTGGGTACGAATCGAAAGCTCATATACAACTTCCTAGTGATTAATACTAACTTGCCTCCTATCTTGCGCCGTTTCCAAGTTATGGCTGATTATTGGTCAAATTTTCGCTAGCGAGAACGGAGTGTCTCACTTTAACGCTCTCGCTGGGGGTGATTCCCTGCCAATATCGCCGTAGGGCCTAAATGATAAAAAAACTAGATTCTGTGGCCTACATTTCCGCTGCATAAAGTACTGGTGTATCTTCACACACTTTTACGTAATCTGCCCCGAAAGCTACCGAATTCGGTAAAATTACACAATTTTACGGAAATATAATTATATTGCTTGAGTGAAAATATTGCAAAAACGTTTTAGGGGCTAGTTTTTGACTCAGACTGTTGGATGATCGATCTGTTACATGGAATAAGAATGTGGGTAGAATTAAAAGTTTCTTTCGTTTAATCACAACTCACGCGTTTGACAGATGGACAGACAGACAGACGGATTTGCGATTGCCAATTCTCACCCTGCATCGCGGTAAAAAATTCGAGTAGTCGAGACCGAGACGAAGTCTATTCAACGGCATGTAAAAAGAAACAAATTGACATGCTTTATTATCTATTACATATTTGAATTTTGAAACAAAAAGCTTAGCTGTCGCAAAAAGATCGTGCGACTGTTGCATGGTCAGTTTTGGCCAAATATAACTGCAGGGGAGACGATATTTTGCAGACATTATTATTATTATTATTTATTTGCCATAAAACACACAATCATAAAATATACATGTAAAAATTACAAAAATAGGCAGGACAACAAGGCATTTAAAATGACATTATATCTATCTTCAACCGCTGTGATTTAATCGGCCTGAAAAGCTATCGAATCCGGTGAAATAACGCAAAATAAGGGCTATTACGCCGTTCAAGGACATTCAAGGTCACCAATCATGACCAATGTCGGTACCAATCGAAAGCCAACTTAGCCAGTGTATAGGGCTAATTAACTGACGTCTTATCTCGTACCATTTCGAAGTTATTGCAGATTATTAATTGTTTAAATTTGGGACACTTTGCGTTTTTGAGCCCCCGATAGGGGGCTTAAGGCAGTTAGGAGCAACGTACACTGTTTATATTAACCTTACTGTGGTTTGACGTAGTAGTGGCACGCCGTGGCATGGCACGGTGAAAGAAAGTGGCCATGCATTAATTAGGCAACTGGCTAATTTGCAACCACTCTGTGATAACTAGTTTTATCTATGGTGGGCGTGGTTGTTTAGTTTATGACAGCGAGTTACGTGATGATTTGCGTAAATTGTAAACATTACGCATTTCTGTGATCTTTGGAGCTTTGCTTCGTCAACGCCGTGTGGCAAGACGGTCAGACAGAGGTCTTCTGTACACGTGTCGTCGTGTAAGGTCGTACGAAACGTCGCAGACAAGCGGCGAGCTATAGGCAAAGGTCATGGCCGTTTGCTGTGGCCGTCTGCATAGATAAGAGGACCCTAGCGCGATCATGAAGCCGGCGTTTTGAAGTGGTTATCGTAAGCGTTCTGTTTTTTTGCTACTTGCATTTCTGTCATCTCTGCGCGACTGTTCAATGTCTGCCCACAGGCTGAGCTGGGAGTCGCTCGACTTGCAGGTGCTGGTGAAGAATTTCAGCTACGAAGACAACTACCATCGTAAGTTCTACTACCCGAAACTGGTGTACGACCGCGTGCGACAGCGGCAGACGGTCAAGCAGAGCAATGGTTCTGCCGGGTCTCTGTCTGGAATCAGCTCAAGCTCCAGCGTCCCGGACCTCCTCGAGGCGTTTCAGGCGGAAAGCGGTGAAGTCGGTCTGCCCGACGTAATGGCGTTCGATGATCGGACTGATAATGTCGGTGACTTGTCGTCGCAAAAAGACCGAAAAACGAGACGAGTGCCGTTCTCTCTCGGTGAATCGGTCGACGAAGAGGACAGCGCGGCTACTAGTCAAATGGTCGAACATGAGCACGATGATAATTCATCAACGACGTCGGGAGACAGTGATATTACCACCGGCATTGCATCAGTGAGTTGCTGTTTGTCTGTCTGATGTTATATGCAGGACCGTTGTGCTTTATAGCCGATTGTAGAAGTGTACCTAATTATCATCTTATTCATATCCCTAACCTATCCCTGGTTATAGCCCTAAATGTGGCCTATAACCCAGAACCTGAATTTCATCTAGAACTCATGCTAACCATAACTGTGACAAAGTATACAAAGACTGCAGTGACTACACAGATGATTATAAAATTTATTTAAATATTTTGCAAGTTTCAAACAAATTGTAACAGAAAACACGATAAGCGCCATTTTGACATTGCGCCGCTATTTACAAAGGTCAAAGCCCGGTACACACTGCCCGTGATCACGGCCCATGAACGCGGTTCGTGGCTTGTGATTGTGAACGTGGGTCGTGAACATGGGTAGTGTGTATTGGGCTTAAAACAAGAGTATGACCATAGAATGTTTGCTTCAGGTGACGTTACACCATACTTGTATTAATTCTGATGATTTTTAAATACAAGTCGAGGACTAAGTATCGTCAAGTCTAGAGTCCTCTGAAACCCCGTAGACAACTCACTTCATATATACTGAGCGTGCCAATGACTGACACATTTATCACTTAAACCAAATAACAAATGTCACAAAATGTTATGCTGTCGTGGTTGTTGTTGCTAAAACACATTGTTTGATGGTGAATGAATCGTTTATGCATTGATCGGTCGGCAGTTAGCTTAATGTTGTTAGCATATTGATGAATGGTGTATAAACACTGGACATAAACAAGTAGCCCATGGACTGCGATGCTCAGCTGGCATCTGGGGAATTGTCTGTGGGATTTACTTTGTGGCAGATTTGTCTGTGAAATTTACCGGGGAAATTATCTTTTTTATTCTGGAGGAATTTTACGGGACAATTTGTCCGGGGGAAAATGTTTGGGAGAATGTTTGTATCTCCATGTGGCATTACAAGTGTGTGTGTGTAGTGGTTATGATTCGTGACACTCTGGTTAACACACACACACAGACAGACAGACGGACAGCTTTTGACCGGCTAATGCTGAACCAGCTGAGCTAAAAAGGACTTGTTGATGGAACTTCCAAGCCTGAGTCCAGCATCGTCATGTCCAAGTCCAAGATCAGTCCCGTTCAGTCTGATGCAAGTTTTAATCCATGACTCGACTCGCAACTGGAGTCCATATCCGGACTTGAGTACTACAACACCCTGCAAGTAGCCCTTTAGTGTAGTTTGTGCAGGACTGACCCGCATATACCTCCATGTACCAACTCTGTAGTTCCATATTGGGACAGTAGTAATATTATGTGGATTAGAGGGATAGTGATATAGCTAGTGATAGTGAATATACCAAGTAGCAAGGTACGGTAACCCTAACTCTAAAACCTAACCTTAATAGTAAGAATAACCCTAATATTGACTGTAACCCGAAACTCTAACCATAACTGTATTAAAACTGTGCCAATATTATTGTCTCTCTTTTCTAGAAGAAAGAGCTTATGTAAATGATAAGTAAATTAGTTGCATGATCATCATCATTGAGTCCGAACGAGTCACAGAACTACGGAGGAAGAGATCCGAGCATAAAGCAGGCGAGAGACCGACAACTGGCGGCTTTACATGTGACACATGTGGTCACGTCTGCGCCCCAAGAATTGGTCTGCACTCGCATCGCCGAACTCATTATCCGTGACCAGAGATCCGTCATGTTGACGACTCAGTCCATGATCATCACTGATATCACTAACTGACTGCCACTTATATTTAAATCTTAACACGCCACTCAAGTTGATTCTGCTGCATCAAAATATTTTACTGTATGTTGACATTGCAGCGGTTGTTTATCACAAATTCACAACCCTTTTTATATTGGCCAATGATGACATAACTTTGATGTAAATATTTAGCTGATAACTTGTGTCATAGCAAAACAACCTTAATTGCAGAATATTAACATTAATAGATCAAAACTCCTGTGGACAGTTTTGCATGTATCATCTCCGCAGTTAAGTGGCATGTTACTTTGAGTGGCTGATTTGGCTAGTCACCATTAAATGTTGCAGTTAACATTTCAGGCAGTGATTTGTATGCCTCTGCCTCTGCCACCGACACTGCACCAGAGGCATTAAGCTGCCAGGTTGTGCTGACATGTATCTGTACGCGAGTCCGCTATTTAGCATTATTTCACCAGAATCGGGATACAGTATTTGAGAGCTAGTTACATCACAGTGGTTGAAGTTAAACCCATACTCTCTGCAACAAAAATGTAGCCCATAGAATCTAGTTTTCGGCAGTAGGCCTGTGTGACATTTGCAGAAGTTACTGAGAAATTGTGTGTGAAACGTATTGAAAATTCAAATTGTGAAAGATTGTACAGTCATCTCATCAGTAGCTGAATTCTTGTCTCTCACAGTTAATTGTAAATGGTGTGCTGAAACTCTGACGTTGTCTTCTTGCTGTTTGTGTCTGAAATATTGTAAAAGTCTGGGCAGTAGTAAAAAATTTTAAAACATCTCAAACAGCATTAAAAATAATAGCAAGATCATTTGTATTTCAGTAGTGCCAAGTTTAGCAGGTGCTAATGACGCACGCATCCAGGTAGTTGTGATAAGAAGCACAGTGGCGTCACTAGGGGGCGTGGGGCGGACCTCCCGAGTGACACCCTCTACAGGGGTGACCCGCGAATGAATAAAAAATTGTGGCTGAACAATGGACAAACTTGTGGACAAGTCAGACAGCCAAAAAAGGTTGTCACTTTGCAGATGGCGCTGACTAAAAAAGGTCGTCAGTTTTTTTCGGGAAAAAATAGGGGTAACACCGTCAGTTGTCACCCCGGGTGACACCAACCTTAGTGACGCAGAAGCGGAGTCAAACAGACATGTTCTGAGCTGGTGTTTGAAGGCTGTCACTGATGGAGTTTCTGAAACTGATGAGTTCAGGACAGCAGGTGTAGAATAGCGGTACACATGGTGGTAAACCTGGAAAACTGGGGAAATTTGCGTTCTTTACTGTGGTATGTTACTATGTGAAATACGATGGACACAAAAACAAACGTCAGAAATGGTGATTTCACGGGACATGGAATGCAGCAGAGTGTGGATATGCGTGTGATGATTCGCTCAGGAGTACAGCTAGAAATAATGTATTTTGTATTTGCATACATAATTTTGCAGGCAGGGGCAGATCCAGAAGTTGTCAGTGGAGGATGATGGGGGGATGATGCAGGGCCTTTCTGGTGGGAGGTTCGCGGGGCAAAGCCCCGTTCTTTCTCCTGAAAGCTGAACACTTTTGCACAGGTAACAGTGAATTTTACTCCCAGTTTTGGGCATGAACGTTCTGAGTATGCGGAGAAGTCAGTCGGTCTGCTACCATTACAGACACCCGGGGATGCATACCCCTCATCCTTCCGCTGCATCCGCCCCTGGCTGCAGGGTCCATAGACATAGCTTGAGCTGCCTGGAAAAAATAGTTAGATGGCAGTGGCGGCGCTACACCAGGGCACGCCAGGTCTAATGACCTGGCTGGAAGAGCGCCCTGGCTCCGCCCTGCCTGTTGTTTTGCTTCGGTAATAGAGTGAACAGAAAATAAAAATATTACCATATCTGACCGCTTTATTTGTTTTATTTTGACAGTGAAACAGTCAGCGGCTTTGGCGGGCGGCCAGTGTTTTGAGGGCGACGACTAAAAAAGGTCGTCGACTTTTTTGAGGAAAAAAGTGCATCCGGTGACCTGGCTCGAGGATTTTCTGACCTCGAAATGACTGACTCCTTTACTGCGCTGGCGTTTGCACCTGATGACTTGTCTCACGACCTTAGTGACCTGGAAATGTCGTGGCTGCCCTGACTTCCTGGCGCTGCCACTGTTAGATGGGGATGGGAGAGTCCCCCCCCCTCCTGTGTAGCTTAGCTGTGATGGGCAAAGTCTGTTATAGATGATGAGTTGCTAGAACTCTAGGCGGCCTGACGGCAGTGTTGCTGATAGTTTGACACACAGTTGGATGTGCTGATAACACAGAGTTTGAGATATGCCGCAGTTGACGCTGTGTCGATAGCGGGTAGTCGACTATCTCGAACTAAAACTTAAAAGTTTTCAACTACCGGTACTGTTTGTAACCTAGTCATTGCAAAAAGTAATGTAAATTAGATTGAAAGCCTATTATCATGGATGTATTAAGGAATTTTTAGGTTATGATAGAATGGATAGTGTAACATTTACGTTGCTTGAGCTAAACCTGCCTAGCTTTAACACTGCTATTCATAACGCTGCCGTGTCCTTCAGTAAACACTGCTCAGTCATGTTATTTCATTGTTACTGTTATGTGTATAAATTAGGCCTGTGATAATCGTGTAGCGTATGAACTGTTCTGTTTTGTTTTTCTCCTTTTTTTCTTCTGTCTTTTGGTTTCTGCTCTTGTCTTTGTTTTTTATCGATGGTTGTGGTCTGATAATAAACTGTGATGATGATGATGATGATGGTGAATGCTGGAGTTTAAAACGGCAAACTTGGAGAGCACTTAACAATGAAAAGGAAAATATATGACAGAGTCATGCCAAAAAACAGTCGGATGTCGCTCTCCGGTGTACCTTTAAGCAGTAACGTTTCTAGTCGTTGCTAGAAGATGGGCAGTACTGTTTGTTAGCATGCACTTATTAACATACTAACTTGGCATAACACTGACTCCATTGTTGCCAGCCTTACTATCATTCTACCGCACATGTGCACCTCGCTTGTGGAACTCTCTTCCGGTCCAGCTGCGCAATCCAGACATCATCACGGACTGTTCAGACGACAGCTGAAGGGACACCTTTTGCGTGAAGCATGAACACGGCGCTCTGTGGCGCCTTAGAAAAACACTTACTTACTTACTTACATGTACTCAGTTGCGTTCTGATCAGCTGATTAATAAAGCATGACGATGATGATGATGATGATGAGTGACGGCGATGTAGTGACTTCTCTGGTGGGGCAAGCTGTTCACACTCGAGTGGCAGCAGCATGCAGACCGTAATGGCCGTCGTGAGTCGGTGTTTTCTCACATGCTAGGTATTGCCGAGCTGTACCGTGCAGGCAACGGACGCTGAGGCGCGCCGTAACCAGTGAAGCTTACTGCGGTGTGATGGGCTCGAATTTCCATGCCGAGCGTACAACTCACGCACTAGGCATTCACCACCGACTGTAGACTGTACGTTGAGCTGAGTGCTAGGTAGTACATGCCAGTATCCACGCGGGGTCAGTTCGTTACGGACAGGGGAGACGCCTATAGCTTCGTCTGCTGCAAAAATGTAACAGTATTGATTTGGAATTACTGTATAAAAGTTTTGCCATTTGTCACGATCACAGTATCATTTGTTTCTTGTTAAGGGAGACAGTGTATATAGTATCATCATATTGAAGAATGACCAGTTTGTACATCATCAGATCAGCTATTCCGAATTATGGACTGCTTGCATGTTGCTACAGTACGACATTTTAAGTGCCACCAACGTCGTTATTTCAAGCCAAAATGTGGAGAAAAAAATCGGCGGCGTACGCGGCTCGGTGTCGGACCCCCTGGAGAAACTTGGTGTTTCTTCGGCTTCGACCTTGGATCCTCTAATCTGCTGGGGTGTGTGCAAGTCCCCCGCCCCTGGACCCTTGAGCGCGAAGGGGGCGGGGAGGAGGAACAAGGAACAGTGACCAGTAACCATTTATTTCTGTATGTAACCATACCAAGACCAAGTGGCCAACTCAGCCTTTCATCCATCTGGTGTCGGTAAATGAGGACCAGCTTCGGCTGGGAAGGCAAAGGCAGGTATGGTTCATTCCATTAGCGTATGAACGCGGGATGTGCAGGTAAAACTGAGATCCCTCGAGAACGCGTGGCATACCTGAGTGCCTTAGAGGTGTGATCACGACGGACGAGGCGCTATACAAATCCACGTTTACCTTTATCTTTACCTTTAACGATACGTGCCTTGCTAAATGCAGGATTACGCTGCAGATGGACGCCATTGCCAGCGTTGCATATTGCCGTAATGATGGCGTAACAGTAGCAGCGATACGACCAACGACTGTAGAACGTGCTGAAGCACCAACCAACCTATAATAATAATAATAGGCCTAATATTAATAATAATTTGTGTGCTAATAATCAGGAGGACATTTATGACGCTGTGTTCGTGACTGTCATTGCGAGAGTGCACTCGGTTCATCTGATAAATGTAGAACAGCACTATGCGGCTGCCGACCCTCATAAAGTTATGAGTCCACCTGTAGGCGGCTGTCGTCTACTTCCGCCATCACAATTTAGTATTTACTATACTAGGATCCGGCGTACAAAGGCAAAGCATGTGGGCAGCTTTAGCGAAAGATAATCATCCAGCAAAAGTCATCAGTGTTACGTAGTTTATTTTGTTTGTGTTATCTGTATTCATCATCATCATCATCATCATGGAGAAGACGGAAGCAGGCCATCAGTGGCCTCTATATCCGAGAAATACATTTGGAATATAACTTTAAATTACATACAATTATACTAAAATACTACGGTTTCCGATGCCATGGAGATCTGATTTGTAATCATATAACACTTCTTGATCTGACCAGAATTTGTCTAGACGGTTTTTAAAGCTATTG
>Ga0209562_1001067_pt1 | contig 10205 bp, 16 predicted proteins | sample WorMetvacBELIZE2_FD_187399 | JGI IMG/M metagenome (GOLD analysis project Ga0209562, IMG submission 187399) | Marine gutless worms symbiont microbial communities from Max Planck institute for Marine Microbiology, Germany - Olavius vacuus BELIZE.2... | ecosystem: Host-associated > Annelida >...
AGTCTGTTGTGAACCATGCCATCGACGAGTGGAAGCGTCGTCTGTCGGCCTGTGTCAGCGCTGCAGGCAGATATTTTGAGCATTACTTACGATTGCTACTTTCAAAATAACAATTTCGAAATGGCAGCACTGGAAATTTGATAACTGGAGATGACTTTTAACTGAAAAGTGTTGTTTTTATAAATTTACGAAGTAAGGTGCATACACAATTAAGGTGATGTGGTAAATTTTATTACAGTCGCTCGTTAAAATTTTTCACGATTAAAATGATATGAAAGTATAAAAATCGGTTAAGACTAACCAAAGTTATAGTCAAAAATAAAATGTCACGTTTTTTATGGTTCACTGTGTATATGCAGTATGCACGAAGGTTTACACGTCGTATGTTCTGAATAAATTACATATTGTCATCCAATTCAGTAATGATTTGTGGTGAATTGCAGTGTTTAAGAACACCGGTGTCTACCCCTGTCTCGGGCCAGCACGCTACTGTGATGTAATTAGCAATAGCGTGCTGGCCCGAGAGAGGGGTGAACACGCTGGCATAGAATTAGAAATCTACACTAAACTAAAATGGTATAAAACTAATCCTTGTCACTATCTATACACAGTAACGATGGTGCTTGCATTGGACTTGTTTTCACTCACATACCCTACCCCGTGCCTCTCTCTTGCAAGCTTTGAATCAATAAATGCCAACAACGATGTTAGTATCAAACAAATATCAGCTGTAATAAATTATTAGGTTATGTTAGCTCACCTTTAGCAATACAGCAGTAGTCACCTTCAGGATGACAGACAGCTTCAGCTTCTTTGATTATAGAGTCGACCAATCATTGCTGGACAGCATCTTCAATACCAACAGAAATGGGCAGATCATCTTCCAACCATACAGATCCGTAGTTGGGCTCAAGCAAGCTTGCCATCGGATACACCAGGTCCACGAAGCTGTTGTTCTGCGCCTCATCCAGGATTCCAACATTTGTCAACAAGCCACCATATCTAATCTGGAGTGACTCCATCAGTTCACGAACAAGTGGGCCATGTTGGCTGTCGGTATTAACTGTCCATGATACTTCGATGACTGGAGGAAGTGGCTGAGACATTTGTAGAGACCAATAATGCATGGGACAACATAACCAATAGTACTGTACTTTTCACCCTGTGTTATCTCTGTAGCTTCCGCAAATGGCTCAAGTATCTCAACCAACTCCTTCAGCATGGCAGACTCACAAACTGAGATCATTAGTTGGCCTTGCCCTGTGCTCGCAGCACTGACTCCAGCTGATTCCGATCCAGTCTCGCTACTGCCTGCAGCTGTGTGTATGTACTACTCCAGCATGTTGTGTTGGCTGTCGGTATTAAATGTCCAGCTCTGAGCTTTTCTTCAAATGCCTCCCGGAACTGTGCACTCCGATGGCACAAATTTGCTAGCTTCACACACTTCCCTGAAACTGTCTTGATATTCTGGCCTTTGCTGCTGTTCAACTTCTCCAGACTGTCTGTTACAGTAAGCTGCAAGGTGTGTGCAAAGCAAGCTAAACGAGACTGAGAGGTGCTACACTTTGTCGTTGCCTGTTCAATTAAGTGGTCGTTGTATTCGTCGAGGTCTTGCCGAACAGTGTCCTTATCCAGGCTGACTCTCTGAACATGAACTAAAAATCCTGGCACACTAGGCTGTGATGGATCTGACAAAACTACAATACAAACCAACACACAAAGGTTGTTCACAGTGTCTTGCTGATGCCATATACATGTATGTTTGGGTTTCTGTTTGGCTAAAAATAGTGTTGTTTTTTTAGATTTCTGTGTTATTTCAAGTGTTATGTGTAGCCTAGACCTATACGTATGCATGTGTGCACATGCAGCTACAATACAAATGACTGATCCTGTGATCCATGATTCATGATCATTGATCCAATATAATCTAATTATGTTTATCATGTTTATCATGTGAATCCATGATTCACCTTTTGTTTTCTTGTACTTGTTTAAAAGTTCCATATTTTGGCATTCCAACTGCTTCACGAATCCCGAAGACGTGCCACGGGTTTCTGTAATCCTTTCTCCGCAGTGATTGCATTTAGCACACCATTTTCTGTCATTTACTATAGAAAATTCTCCGTATACAAACTTCACAGTTTTACTTTGATTACATGACATTTTGTTTATTTCTTCACGTGCATTACACCGAAGAATATGGCATCAGCATGCTGCGTTTTAACAATAAGTCCATTCTGTAAGTAAGTCAATAGCAACTGATTTTTGTTAGTTGTATTTATAAGTGCAAGCTATTGACGATTATACATGCAAGAACTGGCTCCGACGCCAAGGCCAAAGCCAAGTACTTGACCATCAAGGCCGAAGCCAAGGACTTGAGTCTTGAGACCAAGGCCAAGGACTTGAGCCTCAAGGCCAAGGCAAAGGATATGTCATATTGTCCTCGAGGTGCCTCAAGGTCAAGGACATGTCCTCGAGGACTCCCAACTCTGGACATGTTCATCGAATGTCAACTAGTGTTAACATTACATACGGTATCGTCCAATCCGGTTTGCCTAAACTCCTGTCTACATACGGTCTGACCATTACAGCTGTGGTATCATTAGTCTCTATCTCCCCCAAGTCTTTGGCACTGTGTAGTGCACAAGACTGACATTACAAGTATGTATCGACCCTATGGGGTTATAAACTGTTACTTATCAGTTGTCACGTAGTCTTTGTGCCATGTTGGTGGTCAACGGTCGTGTACAGAGTGCTCAGCCTTGGAAGTAGATGGTGAAGCGGGAACGGCAGCAGGTGATGACATTGGATCGACCGATGGTGATGAGCTGGTCGGAGCACGATCCGCTGAAGCCGATGTCGGCGTTGGGTTGATCGACGGTAGTGAGGTAGCTGCAGCGTGAGCCGGTGAAGTCGATGTCGGTGACATCACTATCTGTGTGGTAGGATGTGGTGGTGGCGGATCATCCGATGGTGGTGAAGGAGCTGGATGGTGTTGTTACGGTGTGACATTGTTCAAGGTCGGTCGGTGTTTCCATGAAAAAGTCAGTGATTGGTTGGGTTTCGGTGTTTATACAGGTGCTACTAAGTGCCACTGTACAGCTTCCATAACATAGGCCTATAGTTAAGTGCTCTAGGGCGGCCTAGTCGGTGAGCGTGTGGTGAGCGTGCGTGGTCCATACTGCCCAGCATGTGAGGTGGTCTCAGTTAGCCGGTGATGTGAAATGCATCTGTAAAGATCAGACCTTGAGTCAATTGGACGTTCACAGCTCAGAAAATACACGTATTAGTCTGCCGCAGACATTGTAGCCATCGTGACTGGCAGTTAAAGCACTGAGTAATAACTATAGCTGACGATCACACAGCAAGCCTTTTGATTACGCCACCTCTGCCCTGTCCAGCTTTCTCGGTTTAATTAAGCTCATGCAGATATGGACAGCCTCGGTGCTGGACGTAGTCCACCCAGAAGGAAAGGAGAAAAGAAAAGCTCATGCAGATTGTGTAATTCACAGAGCAACAACCGTCAGCTGGGCCGTTAAGTACAGCTGCTAGTGATGATGAGCTGAGGGCACCCATGCAGACCATACAGACCTATATTATTAACAGTTAGGACCTAGTATACCAATTGACACTACAGACCACCAACGAAACTGACTATCGCCGCTACTGCCACTACCGCCGGCTTGACAGTGACAGCAGGACAAGAGCGGCAGAGCTTCGTTGGTGGTCTGCATTCACTCGCCAAAAACAGTATGGTTGGCGGGCGTTTCTTACTGTACGCAGCTGTTTCGTAGGCTGTGTTGCAAGATGTTCCGAAAGACTGGCATACGCAGATATATGCAGCCGTTAGCTGAGTAGAACCGAGACGTCTCATTGCCAACCAGTAAAATTGAACTATTATGTGCATTAGTACTCGTCTCTCGTACACTGTGATCAGCTGGTGTTGGCTCTTGCAATGGCACCGACAGGTCCACGATCCAGGAACTCTGGCCTCACACGAACGCGCGGATACACGAACATTGGCGGAATGTTGTGTCCTGATGCAGACACGCAGCAAACTGCGGTCACATTCTTTCCCTTTTCCGCACTACGGAGAGACAACTGTGAGTTCCATCGCGTTGAACAGTCTTGCAGAAGTTTGTGCAGAGGCATGTTAAGCTGTTTCTGCACCTCCAAAAGTTTCTTGGAGGCTATCGGACTACGGTGGAAAATCGGAAATGGCTGACAATCGTCCTCACCTTCTGCAATATCTTTGGGAGCTCGGTGATGGATCTGTGCACTAGGGCTCCGTTCACGCACAGTTGCAGAGTGTGGTTGAAGCAGTCATCCCACTTCTCGATTGAGAGCTGACTAACCACTGTCTTGACAGCAGAGTGGAGAGACTGAGATTCCACTCTGTTGCCATGGACGTCAATTTAGAGACGACGAAGTCTGCAGTGTAACTGCTAGGAGCAGGACGGACAGCCAAACATCTGCTATGGAGACTGAAGTCTTGGTCAGTCTAGCGGCCTGTGATCCCCATATAGGCCTCGTTCACAGATGATGTCCACATGTCATTGGTGATGGAGACCGACTGCGCTTGATCAAGAGACTCCTGCACTTGGGCCTTTGTCTCCTCGTATTTGCTTGGGATTAAAGCGTGGGAGCGTCTTGTCGGGAGGGCATATCGGGGATCCAGTTCATGAACAAAGACTTTGAATGCCTCAGTCTCGACTAAACATAAAGGCAGGCCTTCACAGCAGACAAGCTGGACTAGCAGGGAATTCAGGCGGGCAACTTTCTGGTTGTCGCCACTGTATGGAGCCACACGAGTATAGGTAGCCGTCAGTGTCGGCTGCTTTCTTTTTCTCTCTTGATAACACAGTTGTTCAATAACATACTAAATTAGATTCATGAGATTGTCTTCATACAGTACCTTCAGATGACAGCGGAATGATAGGAATAATACAGACGAAATATATGATGATAAACACACCTATATACACAATGCTAACACAGTCCGACAATACTAAGAAAACAGTTTGCAGAACGTCGTGCTAGTACGAGAGTCCGAATACAATAGTCAAAATCAATAGTCTTTTTGTGCCCGTTAAACCAGTCACTGCCTGCTGATTTTTTTGCCTTCATTAAAGGTATACTGAATATTGTTTCTTGTTGCCAGTTCATACGCCAATCGACACAGTTCAGCCTCAGTTATTCCATAATAGAGCCCACTCATCTTTATGGCATGCTCATGCAATTCACGTTCAAACTTAACACCTAATGTCGGCTGGCGTCCTATTTTTCCAGATACGTTATCAGCAATCAGGTATGTGAAGATGGAGGCTATGCGAGTTCTGTACTGCTGCTTTGCAGACCACAGCCTGGCATCGTTGTTGACGTAACATTGTCTGCGCAGTTTTGGCGTTCTGCCCGTCTGCAGCTGTATCATCTGTGCCTGCACCTCGAACTGCAGCTTCTACAACCAATTCAAGAAGGCATGCAGACACGGATGTGGCAGCCCAAACGGGGTGTTGAGGCTGCTATGAAACCCTTCCGCGTGGTTTGTAGTTCTGGGCCCTAGGTGATCGTAATGCGACCACAAACTCGTGGAAACTTTGCCATTGATCCAGGTACGGCCGAAGTAGGACGCTAGCGACAGTGAGTACACTGGTAGTAGTCGCCTCTGTAAAACGTTAATTCCTCGACTATAGAAACCTCGCTAGAAATAACTAAATCCAGTATATTACTCTGTCTCGTAGGTACTCTTACATGCTAAAATAAAAAAAAATTATCTTGTATTAAATCAACAAATTCTTCATGTTCCTTATTACATTCCCAATTATCCCAATTAATACTGGGATAGTTGAAGTCACCAACGACTAAGCATCTACCACTTCCTGCCTGTTTAATAGCACTGAACAGATTCTTTAACTCTTGTTCTGACACCGATGGACTTTTATAGCAAACTCCCACTATAACATTTGCTTGTAAATCTTCCTGCAGTTTTACCCATATTGATTCAAATTTAAATGCATTAAGTTTATCAACTTGAACACACCTTACTTCATTGCTTACATATAACAACACTCCACTACTCTTACCATCTCTAACATCACTTCTATCCTTGCGAAACAGAACAAACCCCTCTAATCCTAATTCGCAATCACTAATTTCTGGTGTGGCCCAACTTTCAGTAACTGCAATGATTTTATACCCGTGTAACTTTACATAGGTTTCCACTTCTAGGCGCTTTTCGATTTTAATAATACTCCTTGCATTTAAAACTAACACTTTTAGTTTACTGTCCTTACTGACATCATTGATTGTTTCATGTTTGTGTACAACCTTCTTAATCTCTGTATTAGATTTATTCTGAGTTAATGGCGTCTTTGTTGAACCAACTTCCAGTGCCCAGGAAGGCCCCGGACTTCCCCCCAAGGCACTTTTCACTTAGCTTTAGACACCAGAGCTTTGCACTATTTCCTTTGTTTCTTAATCAAGTCATGCCCAACTATCACATCCTTATACTTAGCACTGAAGGACTTCAGCTTGTACACGGATTCCATTAGTAGGTTCTTTGCATGCAAAGTGCTGAGTTGGACCAAAAGAGGTCTAGGCGATCCTGTTTCCATATTTCTTTTTCCCAGCCTAAATACCTTTTTATATCCTCTGGATCCACACCTGATCCTGCCTGACGTAAAGCAGCCAGAAACTGTTCACATAAACTAACATCCTCTTTACGTCTCTCATCTGCTAAGGCTTGGCTACTCTGAGGCACTCGATATAGAATAATATTATTCCTTCTCGATTCAATGTCTGCTTTTTCAGTATTTGCTAGTACAATCTTATCTAACCTTTTCTGACTTTCCTCATTGTTTTTACTAACATCCTCAAATTCATCATTCATAGGAGTCATAAACTCCCTGTAACGTGTCGTAAGTTTATGGCACTAAACACGTTATTATTACACTAAGACTACTGTGCTACGTAACTAGATTACGATCACATCGACTGCTGCACAGTGTGCATAAGTGAGCGAGTCTAGCGAATGTCAGTGCTTGTCAGCATCAGCAGCAGCAGCATCACTGTCCTGTAGTGGGCCGGCTAAGTGTCTGTCAATCACATCACGTGACACTCCCTTCAGAAAGAATCTTCAATTTCATCTTTAAGTTGTTGTTCCATGATATCTTTAAAGCTTTTCACCTTCTTTTCTACATCACCTACTGTTGTTCCAACCATACCACGAACTGGCTTATCAATTTCCTCAATAGATACTCTAACTTTACTCAGTTCACTATAATCATAATCATAGATATTATGACTATCTACAGCGAATAACCGGGCCAATAAGGCATTACAATGAGAGTACACATACATAAACAGTTCAAACGTTATAACATGAGCTAAAAAGAATAAATTTATCCATTTCCTTCTTTTGGTGCTGCATCAAACACTCTAATTTCTTGAGTCTATCATTCAGCTTTACACACTCACCCTTATTCACTTTCAGATCCGTCTCCATTTTGCTCATTCTATCACTGAGTTTGGTGAGACTTGTTATTACTTTCCATGCACTACTATTACACGCTTCACAAAACCAATGTAACTTGCTCATCTTTCCAAACATCCTCCGGAATCTTTATGCACCCTGCATGCCACCACTTCTCACACAGTTCACACTGAATACCCAAATGTTTATCTGCAACGACTTTATCACAAATTCCACACTTGTCTCCTTCTTTAACAGAGCCCTTACGTTGCGGCATTGTCTTTGTCTTTACCTAAAATTGACGTTATTGTTAGTTACTTAACTAACCGGGAGTGTTAGCCAAGACTTAACTAGGTGACACCACAACCTCTTCGTCCAGTGGGCGACTCACCGGCACTGGGAATTAAGGCTGGGCCAGCCGGATTAGTTTGGACACAGTGGAAACCGTAACACTGTTAGTATTGGTGATAGTATTAAACTGTGTTGTACAAAAAAGCTTCTTTCCTCAAATACAATGCTACAAAAACGTTTTTCTATATTACAACAACAACAAACGTCTATCCGCCATCTTAACTGGAAGTCATATCTTTCTCAGCCCTTTTTTCCTTAGCCCAACCCGGAGAGAGGCGACAGAAAACTTATAGCTTTGGGCGCATTATCTCTCTGTATCGGTTCCTGGACATGGTTTGCCTGAAGAATGGTGGCCCCCACATTGTATCCCACGACTGCTCAGCATCGTGTTTGCTACTTCCAAAAGCACCCCTTGCTATGATAATGGAGAGGAAAGCGTCATGATATTGTCCACGACTGATCACAAGAACGTTCTCTAGCTTCTTCCTGCGTGCAAGCTTGAATGTGCTTGATCATGCTGTTGTCTACGATCAGCTTGAATGCACTAGTGAAGGTTGCTTCGCAGACTTTCTGTCTGGCAATTGCAGATGGGCCTGGGATTTCTTTCAGCACGTTTTGCTGTGCCAATCTTCCAGCAGACAAACCCGGTGAACAGAATGCCACTGTGTTCTGTGTTCCATCTCGACCAGTTTCCATGCCTGCAGCTGGTTCTTGTAAGCCTACTGTCCGACGCCGCAGCTCATTTGCGTTTTTTACTTCCTGCTTCTGCGCCCTGCTTACTCGATGACTTCAAAGACTGCGACAAATTTTCCTCTGCAACAGATTCTTCTTCATCAGGTCCACTCTTAAGGGTCGCTCGTACTGGTACTGCCGTCTTCTGTTTGACGTCTGGGCGATTCAGTTCATCATCTGAAATATTTTCACTGTCGCCAGATTCACCAGAATCATCAGATGGCAGCTGTGCCATCAGCTGCAGACACTGAATGCCTGATAGGCGCTGCTGTTTGTATTGTTTTAGTGTAAGTTTTTCCACACTAATACAAAGTAATCGTAACAAGATAACACAAAGCCACGACGCATAATACCTCTGTTTCTATGCTGTTACTACTACCACTATGGTACTGTATAGTGAAACCACCTTTCGCCCTTAGCAGCGCTGGCAGCAGCACCAGCAGCCACTAACAGCTGTAGTCACTCTGCAGGCCAGTGCTGATGTAATGCGATAAGTGCATGGTGTATTTAGTTCTATGACGAGCAAGTAAAGCGACAGTCCGCATATAGCACTGAATCGCCTCCTCTGTCTGCGTTCGTCCACATGTCCTGCGAGTCCACACACCAGCACACAGTCACAAACATTCATAGTACACCAACTGCGGTTGAACACTGCAGTACCGTTCCACCAGTCAAAATGACGTAGGACATTTGATATCGGATGTTCTGGAGACTTCGTCCCACAATTTCTCAATCATGACTAAACGAATCAGTCGACTATACAAGCAATCGCCTCGTGCTTCTTCTAAAATGTGATATGAATCTTTCAATTGAAATATCACTTAGCAACTGCTTTTCGTGTGCCAGGACAACCAAGTGTCGTAGACGGTCATGCGTCATCGACCGTCTGTTGTCAGTGAGAAGACGTTTCACAGTTGAGAAAGTTCTTTCAGCTTTCGCGGTGTCTATAGCCAGCGTCCGAACGAATTTGTATAGAGTCAAGAGATTGGCATGCGACGGTGGGTGCAACATTTGTGCGGCTGAAGTTGTCAAAGTCAGAGATCTGTCATTTGAACTTTGACGCGTCAACAATGCCTTTGCAGTTGGTATCTCATGTGAGAGCATTTCATAATCTATTACGCAACCAGCATTTTTGGCGGCTGTCACAAGCAGTGCAAGTGTTGCTTGTGTGAATTCAGCAGTGTCTAGGGAGGCAGCTGCCAAATACACTGCTCGCTGCTCCGCACTGAATCTTACGTCCAACTGATGAAGGTACACGCTGATTGGCTGACAGATAGCTTTTTATTGGACGACTACGCGACAGCGACGCGCCCCCAAGGTGATGGGAGCCCCCGCCGGTTAGAATCCCCCTGTTAAACCAAAATTACCCCTGGAATATTGAAAGGAGGGTATTGCTGATGGAGCCCCCGCTTTGTTGTCCTTCCGGCGTCGATTAGGCGGCGGTTAGGTTATTCACATTAACCGTCGCCTCGTCTGGAGATGTCGTTGCGATGAGGCACCCAGACATTCTATTGAGGTCGCTCAGTTCTTGCAGGACCGACTTGTCGCTCTGGGCGGGGGCGTGTACCGCTGTCGCCTCTGCCAACCGCGCCGCTATGATGACCTGCTCCAGTGTTTCTGCGCCGCGGAGCATTACGAACCTCTTTGTGTC
>Ga0209562_1001068_pt1 | contig 10204 bp, 9 predicted proteins | sample WorMetvacBELIZE2_FD_187399 | JGI IMG/M metagenome (GOLD analysis project Ga0209562, IMG submission 187399) | Marine gutless worms symbiont microbial communities from Max Planck institute for Marine Microbiology, Germany - Olavius vacuus BELIZE.2... | ecosystem: Host-associated > Annelida >...
CTCTTGTAAATTAATGAACATGTCCGAAGCTATCAGATAACCACCATGTCATCTTGCCTTCATCTCCGTAACTTGAGTTGGCAGCAACTTAAACTCAACTCAGACGACTGGCAATGAGTCGTCACTTATGGCGGCCTACGACGACCCAGTGGCTTCACTGGGTGGCAGCATAATAGTCCGGCTTTGATCACTCGATCACGCTTATACTGCGTGTCCGAGCTGCACTGTCCATCGGGAATGCTTGGTGATCATGGATGAAGCTTCATACTGCGGGCCGGTGCAGCCGGTGTGGACGGTGCAGTGTTTCTACGGACCTCTTCTCAAGGACTGCCTAAGACACACAGCAGTATGTCTAAAGCAAAAGTGCAAAGAAGGTAGGCAATAGGCATACGCTCATTGGTGACATATCCGCATTGCCACATCCGCATTTTACCCATAACATCCGCAGATATATCCGCAGTATTTCTGCGCATTTTACCACTTCGAAGATCCGCACATCCGCATTTTACCGGAGCCCGTGCGTGTACAAAGCTGGCGGAACTATAACAAGGATGGCCGCATCGGCGCCAACATTTCACCTGCGGTCTGCATACTACCATAATTTTAATGGCCTAAACTAGTTCATAACATGTTTCGCCATCTCAGATAGCCTTACCTCCTCTACCTTTCAGAATACAACAAAAACAAATAAAATTATAAAACACCAAAAAACACGGATGTAAACACTGAATGTTTTGCAGTGATGGGCAAAATCAAAGCGCTATTCGATTCAGTAGCGATTTAAGACTCATCGAGTCATCGACACTTTGAGTACATGACTTCCGATTCAGGTAGTGAGTAGCTACTGATTCGATTGAGAGTTTCTACTTCTTAGCGATTTAAGAGACACGCGATTTGTTCAAAAATTGCAACATACTCATGACACTTGAATGTAAATTTGTCCTTGCTGTTGCCGTGATAAATTTGTTTGATCAGTTGATACATGGTGGATGTTTTACTAATCTGCTTTTTATCTCGTTATAGTATTTTTGTCAGTTGTGATTTTATGTGTTCAGTGTTGTGTGTGTTTGTATTTTCACTTTATCATTTGTCTTCATTGCTGCATTTGATTGCGAAATAAACTATATCAATTGTCCCAATTTGTCCCTGATCGGATCTGTAACACTCGGGCTGTAAGCTCGGAAATTTATTTCGATCTTTTCGGAAATTTATTAAAGAATTTGTTCTACTTTATACGTTTTAATTATAACCATATAAAAATAAATAAGCATATTTTTGACACACAATTCTCCAAATCTTTGTTTTAACCTTATGCATTATGTTCAGAAAAATAACTCGTTTTTAGCACAGCTCCGAAGAATATCAGTGAATTCGAATGAAAAAAGACCTTATAACTTCCAGACTTTAGCTAGTATTTCTCGAAATTTCCGGAAATATTAAATTTCCTGTATTTACAACCCTAGGTTCTTTACGATAAACTGCAATTGTTAAAAAGTTACCGCACTGCATTCATATATTAAAGCATGGGTATTACACTTTCATAATATAGTCGGAACAGATAAATCTATTTCGTTATTGGTGGCATTTTAGACTTTATTTAAAATTTGGTCATTCAGATCTGGCACTGCCATTAGACTCAAGAGTGGAGATTTAAATTTGCTTCATGTTCAAACCTTCAGACCTTACTGTCATTTTTTTCGTCACACCATCATTTGTTAAATGCATATGAACAACGCTAACAATTTGGATGCTTTAAAGCACTTCTAGAAGCTTTCATAGGCCTACACCCAGTACACTACACTACACATGACTCAAACAGTGGATACAGTTCTTGGCCTTGTTATGTCACAAACGAAACCACGTACTCGCAGAACAGAAGTTAAGCATTCTTTCCACACTTCCTACTGGAAATACAAATGCCAATTTGCCAACAATAATTGGCAATAAGCTCAGTCTGTTAACTCTGTATACAGTACATAAACATTTCCAAGTCTGTTTTAATACAAATATAACAAAAATACACAAAGACTTGACCAATTTACAAGTATCAATATTTCATTTAAATGTGCATGAACAAAAATATCAGTCTGTTACCAATACATCTATAATTAAAGACCATGTTCAAAGTAAGCTAGATTAAAACAGAACTAACAAGAGAGAGACCTTTGCCAAGGAGAATCCAGTCCAGAGCCCGAGTCTGTATGACTTACAAAATTTAATGGGGACTTCCTTGTTGAAAGATATATCTATGATAAAATTTTAATGAACCAATCAGGTTTTTCAGAGACAAAAGCCAACTTGTGGAAACATGCCATATCTCGAAATGTTGAAGAATCCTTCAAAAAATTCCTAAATCGGGATGTAGAGGCGGACGACTTTCAAATTTTAATTCATTCTTCCTTCTCTGAAGATACATCTCTGGCACAATTTTCATGTAAAATAATGAATCTAAATATCAGCAGTTTCTATGTCAAGTTGCTAACAGACAAACAGACACACAGAGAAATGCCAGGTAAAACATAACCTCCTTGGCAGAGATAATAAATCAAAATATCAAATAAAAAATTTGGCATCAACTTTTAATCATTAATCGGCACTCTTCAACATAACTGTACGTGAAGGCAGTACTAGAACTGCCACGTTTACTAACAGTATTTTATGAATCTGTGAACAATTTTACAAACAGTTTGAGTCAAGATATGTTTGACACTGTGAAAAGCAATTCTAATGGTAAACAGTTAAATAATGAATCTAAATACCTACTTCTGTTGCTGTTGATTAAGTAGCAGCAAATCTGACATTGGTTCAACAAGAGAAACTGTATCCAATTACTAGTAATATGACAGGTCTATTAATTATCTATCGACTCTAACCATTTATTTTGTCAGCAAGAGACACATAAAAAATAAAGTAGAATCACAAACATACGATATAAATAAAATAGTAAATCTATTATAAACAAAATTCAGAAACGAATTCTCCAAAATCTTCATAAATACACCATAAGCCAGCTAACAAATAATAAACTCACGATATGCTCCATTAATGTGAATAGTGGCATCATGATGACATAAAAACACACATATAAATAAATGATGCAAAAATAAAGAACGTATACTGCAATGAAACAGAGAATATCACATAACAGAGTAAACATGCAGTGTTGTCATTTCTGCATGACCCAGTTGAGTCTAGCAGTTGTTGTTGATGTCTGGTTCATGATCATCGTGAGTGTGGCACTGAGTTTCAGAGGCAGTGGAGTCAGTAGCTGGCAGCATCACATGTTTGCATGTTGCCACACAGTCCTTGATGTCATCATGGCTTTTTGACGCACAGCCCTTGGTGTCATCATGACATGTTGTCATACAGTCCTTTATGTCATTATGACTTGTAGTCACACAGTCATCCATGTCATCATGACATGTCATCACACAGTCCTTGATGTCATCATGACATGCTGTCATACAGTCCTTTATGTCATTATGACTTGTAGTCACACAGTCATCGATGTCACCATGACGTGTCGTCACACAGTCTTTGGTGTCATCATGGCCTGTCGTCACACAGTCCTTGATGTCATCATGACGTGTCGTCACACAGTCTTTGATGTCACTATGGCTTGTAGTCACACAGTCCTCCACGTCATCATGACCTGTCATCACACAGTCCTCCACGTCATCAATCACAACTAGTCGTCTGTCTGTAGCATCACTCAGTGAATGAGTCTCATCACCATGACGACGAGAGGCAGGTGGAAGGCAGCAGACATGCTCATCCTGTGCTAGTGACGGCTGCAGCCTGGTCATCACAGTGAATGAATGACACGGCTCATCAGTGTTTGAAGATCGTAGCCTCAGCATCTCATCGCTTGAACGATGCAGTTCATCAGTGTCCTGATGACCTGCTGTGTCAACTGCTGCTGTGACGAGACTGTGTTGATCGTCACATTGTGATGCCACAGAGTTCAACAAGCGCTGCTGATGCTGACCAGCTGACTGAGTGTCAGTCGGACTGTATGAGTGACGAGTGTCTGTATCACGTCCAGCGAGTGATGATGATGACATGCTGCTGCTGCTGGTGACTGAGTCCAGTGCAGTACGACACACTGGACACGTCGCATGCTAACAACAACCAACATGCTAACTGCTTATCACTCGTGTATACAACACATACGTATTAAATGTTAAACTAAATATTAGATATTAGTAATAAACACAGTATGCAACGTGATACATTTCCAACTACACAGATGATGTAAAATGCTAAATTTGTTTAATGCAATACCAACAGAACCGCTGTTATGATTGACTCAACTGCATCTTACTGACATTTTTTTCATAAAGGCACTCTTGTCTTCACTGGTCTGCAAACTACTAGATTAGGACTGTAACTATAGGGATAGAAAAATGCATCATTTCTTAAAGTATGGAGTACTGCAGCATGACATTGCGAATGTGAATGCCATCATTTAACATATTACGTAAAGGTCTTCCTGAGGCATTTTTGCACTTCTTCAACAAAATATGCATATTTTTATGTGTTTCATAACGTGTCTGCAAGTATGTCACAGCTAACATGCTGTGGCCCTTCACAACAAATGACACTCTGGACAATATTATGTCCACTACCAGACTACAGACTGCTCAGCATTGAACGTACCAGCTGCAGCCACCTGACAATGCAGTCATTGTGAAACAGGTGTGTACATGGCAGGCAGCGAACTTGCTCTGATAACGTGAAATCCTCCATGCAGATTGTACACTGACTGTTACGTGCTGCATTATTCCACATATATTCACGTACCAGTGTCACATGCTACTATCACTGCTATGCCTGCAGTTCTACTACATGTATGATATACTGTCCCTCTCAGTAACAACATATGAAACATAAAAGACCCGTTTGCAAAAGTAGCTTAAAATTCACCATTTTATTTGCATATTTCCTCAATAATTTTAAGAGATACAACTAAAACAGCCTACTTTACACAACGTATGGTACAAAACATATGGTTCAGCTGTGTCGTAAACAAAGCCCATAATCTCAGTAGCATTCATGGTGGCATTGCACCTTGTGAACAATATGTTTATACTGCTCAGAAGGTGCAATGCCACTCTGAATGCTACTGAACTTATGGGCTTTGTTATTATTGACCACCCCCGAAGAGGCATGGTATATAATTTCGAGGGTATCTGTCTGTCAGATGGTAACTTTTGAAAGCCTTGATGTAGGAGGTTCACTTTCACTCATCAGGTACATCTCCATGGAATACGGGACAAGTTCGTATATGAAGGTCATTGGATCAAGGTCAAAGTCACAGCAGCAAAAAGGGTTAAAAATCCATATTGCACTGTGTAAAACTTTGATCAGCAATGACTCCATTTTATAACACATAGAGCTGTGACGTTTGCATGCAGCATGCGGTTACATCTATGGCATATCAAATGGTGTGACCGCCAGTCTACCATCATCGTCACGTGACCAGAAGTGACCACGTGCGTCTCGTAACTAAATGCATGCATTCGCAGCTGGTCAGCCTTAAAGTAGAAGGCAATCTTGTTTGTTACCATATTATCGTTATTACTGCGATTCAAGATGAGTTCAGCAGAAATATAAACCTGAAGGCTAAAAACTCCAAACCATACTAACCCAGCTGATCTGCACTAATACTGATTGTTGACACGGCTGCAATTTCAGAAGCAGTAGCTGGTGGCGTGCTGCCCATTTGTCTCACCAACTGCACACAATTATTATTATCTTTATTTGTACCAAAGGTACAACAGTTCACTAATAACATACAAACAGACAAACACAAAACACAAATACAAAAAGTGCAGTGATTGATAAAGTGCGTGTGCATTAATACAGAAAGAAAAAAAGCATGTGCATAATAGTGTGCGTAGGAGTATGAGCGAGATGTCATACATGCATGCAGAGAGTCAGAACACTCCATCAGTTAAACAGTAGTACTACAACTTGCTTTCACAGATGTCTGAGCTGCTTCAATAAGTGATGTGGAGCACGACTTGTACACAACAATGACATTAATAATGTCACTCATACAAAATGATAACATTATTTAGACAAAACTGCTGCCTAGAATAAACCACAACTACTCAGAAGTCTCTCATACTGTTCTGATGCAGCAAATCACATAAAGTTACATTCGTTACATATGCATATTGTAACCAGTGAAAAGAATTATTATTTCTGCAATGAAATAATAGAGTGACAGCCTTATTCATCATCGCAGAAACATTCACACATATATTAGCAACAATAAAATAGTAGTTTTTTGCCTCATAGAGCATACTAGTTTATTCAAACTGTTACAATTTTTTGTTTACTAGAAGCAAACAAGACAAAAAACTGTAGTCAGAAGTAGCAGTGGTTCTACTAAATCAACTGCAAGGTAACATAACTGACCCGTGTGATAATTTCATCAATCACTGCTAGTGATGTGTGACTATTCCTTGAATATCCAGCATCACTGTGACACATCCATCAATGTTACACACATGGAATTTGCAAACAGAATATCAACTTACAGAGACATAACAGACTCAATGGTGTTCGATGGTGGTAGCCCCAACTGTGTCTGCAGTCCTCTAAAGTCTAACAAAAAGCCTTTTATGAGGGCTACTGCTACATGGTAATTTGAAATCAGCTGTGTTGGCATAGAATGCCAACTGTGATTTCATGGTAACATTGACACTGACAGAATGTGTGTGTGAATGTGAACTCTGCACAGCATTCATGTAGTTGTACTAGCCGAAGGGAGGTGACGCCTTGCTGCTGGGAGTGAAGGCAAGTATGGTTCGTGTGAGGGTGGCAGGTAAAACTGTGCGATCCCCGTGTTATACATGGGTCATATCTAAGCGCTTTAGAGATAAAGGGCTTATATAAAGCACTATATAGGTTCATCTGTTTTTAGTTTCATTATACCATTTATTGTATGTGTTTCTGTGTAATATAAGTATTCTTTTAGTCTTCACGACTTCTATTTTCTTTGCTTTTACTTATGCTCACATTAATGTTTTTAAAAACAAGTTTTATATCCTTTGTAGCACCTCCACTGCCCTGCAACTACTACTGGAGAAACGGAATTCACTGACAAAGTTAACTTTGCTGACAATCATGTCAGTTCACTAGATCAGATGGTCTAGTGGAACTGTGAAAGCAGCAAGTAATAGACAAAAAATCCACTACAAACTTCCATACTTTGTGTCAAACTTTCACAATGACTAAGATTACACCCAGCAACAACACTGCAACTGGATGATTTAGTAATGCTTACAACAAGTCGGAAAAAGACACTTTAGAAATAAACCAGAAAAGGTGAAACGATGCATTGCAACTTGAGGGCACCTGCTGCATCAGTCTTTTTGGCTTTGATCACAACACCAGCTTCAAGGACCCATAATGCACAAGTCTACCAAATTTCAGTAAAATTGGACAATCCGCAGCTACTGTGCTTCTTAAAATTTCCAATTTCGGCGGCGCCATTCACCATCTCGTATTTCATTGTAAGTGGATTTCTACCATTTATAGCCTATGTGGACCCACAATGCAGCAACATATTGAATTTCCATGGGCTGAGCGATCCACACCTCTCAGTTACAGTGATTTAACCATTTAAAGTTTGAGCATGTCCAGTGTTCACCACCTTGGCTTTGATCAGAAGTGGATTTCGACAATTTGTGGCCTCTGGGGATCCATTTTTCAACACAATCGCACAATGTGAGGCTGAGCTAATATCTTCTCAAATTTTTCCCACCCTTAAAAGGGCCACTTCCAGAGGCCAGATGGACGGGACGAACTGTACCAAATATGGGGTGGATATAGGTCAATCATCTCTGTGTAATAGGTTTGTTTTAGATTCCGACATGATGCCTCATTCAAAACACAGAAAATTCGCAGGTAATTATGGTCAAAACTGAGGCCAAATTTTGCAACTTATGACACCGTAAAAATTAGGGAAGGGACGAGCGAGATGTCTGCATAAATGAATCACGTTGAGCCTGGGATCCAACGTTTGGTATACATTTTATGGGCAGCTGCTGAGTGGGCTGTGAGATATGAAGCCTGGTAAAGAATCACAACAGCAAACCTAAGGCCTTCAACATACGTCAGACAGTCTAGATAAGCAGTGATATTTACTGGTGCACGGTGTGATTGTCAGCTGGAACATGCAGTGGTGCACCACTCAGCAGCAGACGCTGCAGCAGTCTAGACACAACACATGTTCATCATCAACAACAATGAGATCGTCTTTATCGACCCAGACTGACAGAGATATCAGCTGTCAGCAGGTGAAAAGTCAATGTTATCAGATCACACAAAGTTCATCACCAGAATGCCTTACAGCTGATCTACAGACAGCCACAGTGTCTTTTAAACTAGTTGGGAGAGTTGCATATAGTGCAGTCTCGTGTGACATCAGCTGTGCATCATAAGTTGCATGAAGTTCTTAAAAAGTATGACAGTATAAATATTTGGCGACAAGACTGCATTCTAACCCAAGGCTGACCACCTGCAATAAAATGTGTGCATTTAGTTACGTGTGGTCACTTACAGTCACATGACAAAGATGGCAGTCACACTAATCGATCTGCCATAGCAGAAGACCTAATGCTACACGCAAACCTCGTAGCTCTATCTGTTACAGAATGGGAGTTAATGTCAACTGAAGTTTTACATCAATTGCAAAATAGGGATTTTCGACCTTTTTTGCTCCTGTGACCTTGACCTTGACCAAATGACTTTCATATACGAACTTGACCCGTATTCTTTAGAGATATACTGGATGTGCAAATAAGAACTTCCTATGTCAAGGCTGTCAAAAGTTATCATCTGTCAGATAGACAGACAGACAAACAAACACAACCGATCGCTTCGTGGGTGGCCAATAACAACTTTTAACACTCGATAACACTGAAACTGATGTTACAAACTACTAATTGACAGGATATGATAACATCATACAGTAATCAAAGCAGCTCAATGCTAAGCAATAAGCATTTGCAATTTAGCACCATGCTATTATTTTCTGTTTCATAACTGAAGCAGTTACAATAAATAAATCACACTTTGTATGAGGTAAAATCGTAGTATAATACACACTGTCTGAGTGACGCAAACGTTGGCAGTGGCCTTGGCACAGTATGTAGGTGGTCAGCATGTCTACGTTCGGCTGGAAACATCTGCCAGTCAAACGATGGAGGCTCAACTCTCACCGGAGGATTAGTGCGGACAATAGACTCAGATTCAGCAGAAGAGATGGCAGCAGTAGGTGCTGTGTCTTGCACTGCGTGCTGCAATGATGGTCGCACAAATGGCAAACGGCTCAGTAAAGAAGCTAACTCCGAGGCTAAAGGGAGAGTTGGTACGGAAGGACGGACTAGAAACTCATATAATGGTGAATACAACATTGGCGAGGCTGCAGTGTGGTCAGTAACAGAAGAACGAGAGCGAAACTGAGTCTGAAGTAAAGATGACAGAATGCCAGGAAACCGTGAACCAAATGCCGGTGACTGTGCATGGCGATGAGCTTCGTGGTTGTCAAAGGCCGTGTCATTGCTTGTATCTAATGGAGACACTGCTGAATGTCGAGACTGATGGAACCACTGAACCAATGCCCTTGTCAGCACCATCTACAACACATCACAACCAAGTATCACTTGACCTCCATCCTATCACCAGTCAATGTAAATATGCATTTCTTTTTGCAGTGAAATGCCAAGAAAGCAATTTTGCACTGCTCAAATTAAATGCTAATAATTATCGGCAAGTTATTTCTATGGTTGTTGGTTACAAACCTAGTCATGATATATCTAAACTTAGCCATAATTCACTTCACACTTAACCACTTGTTATACAGCATAACAGCATACAACTGTTTGTACTTTATTGATTCATGCAGTTACTGTGCAGCTTATCATCTTAATCATTCGTGAATGTAAGTATGCAAGTTTATTAGCATGTTATAAGCGGAACTTATGCTACAGTTCACAAAGTTGCAGTTATTACGTCCCATTCTAATACAACAAATGAAGACTGTGACTAACTTAGATTTCTCTGCTAATATCAAGTGGCGTCGTGGTGTTGCGGTAGAGCGTCGGACTCGCGATCGAGAGGTCGTGGGTTCGAGTCTCGACCGCGCACTGCGGCGTAAAAACTCTGGGCAAGTTTCTCACACCTAGGT
>Ga0209562_1001069_pt1 | contig 10200 bp, 5 predicted proteins | sample WorMetvacBELIZE2_FD_187399 | JGI IMG/M metagenome (GOLD analysis project Ga0209562, IMG submission 187399) | Marine gutless worms symbiont microbial communities from Max Planck institute for Marine Microbiology, Germany - Olavius vacuus BELIZE.2... | ecosystem: Host-associated > Annelida >...
GCACTATTCTCCATGCTGTGAATTGAGTTGTATTATTGTATTCTGTCCAGTGAAACAACCGAGTTATTGTCTACGTGTGACAGTTGAGTAGTTTCTCAGCACGGCTGGTGAATGGCAGCTCGCGGCGCAAGTCTGGCCCGAGAACTACCGAAGATCTGCTTGGATCTATGTGGAATGCCGTACGTTCTAACAATGGCATCATGGTGAGATGATATTATTCAGTTTGCCAGAGTTGTGCATTTCTAATATGTGTCGTATGTTATGTACCAGACTGCAGCATGGGGCACATTACTAATGATACAATACATTTGTGAATACTAATTTATAATTTATAATTAATTATATTGAAGATGATCATTACTAATGTCTCGTATGATATCCTACAGCGAGGTATATCGAATGTTGAGTGACCTTGCATCATCAGTAAAGTATCGGTAGGTGAAAATAGCAGCAGGAGATCGAGAAAGATGGAGAGCTACAAATAAAAGGAGAATGCCATAAGGCTGCTACATAGCGGAATATTAAACGAATGAATGATCTCACACGGAGTCCTGCACAGTGGAGAATTGGACACTGATAGTGTTGCAAGTCGTTTGTAACTGCCAAAAAATAATCACTAGGTCTAATGTGTTTCATTTTTTGAGATCATACTTTGTTGTATTGCTGCTGTCTGTTCTCCTGCCAGCGTTGTAGTGCATTGTGTGGGTAGAAATTGGCATGTGAACAGCTTTTGTCAGTCATGTGACACATCAGTAAGAAAAGAATGCAGATGTGCTGCTTTAATATGTGGACCTGTGGCGTAGTTATATGCATAGTGAACATATAGAAACCCAAGCAAAGGTCCAAAACCTAATGACTGCTGTCCATTGTATACATGTTATTAATAAGAGCACATGAGATTTGATTGGCTTGAATTATATTCTATGGTTGATCCATTTGTTTCTGTGAGTAGGTTGTAGGTTATCTTTCTCACATACGGCATCTTGGCAGAATTTGCCCTCCTACTGGTGCCGGTATACTCACTCACCTAAGGCATATCTATTTCATAGTGTTCTGATTTCGTAATTTCATATAGAACTTCTAAGTGGAATTGTTATTTTTATTTTAATGTGTGTGTGTGTTATTTGCCATTTGAGCAGAAACTGAACAAAATAGATAAGAACAGATGCTATAGAAAATACTGCCGTTAGTATCTTTATTTGATCACATTTACAATATGATAGGTTTTGATCAAGCTGATGATGGTGAAAATTCCCATCACCGAAGCCGATGCTATTCGTGCTCTGGCATGCAAGGCTAGTTATCATATTATTTATATCTGTTAACGTGATGGATGTGAGTATTGATGGATCACATTGTACTAGAAGTTGCACTGATTGCTGTACAAATCGAACTTTGCACGGCATATTATTGGTTTTCTTGTTGTTTTGTGCAGTATTGATGTCAATAATGTTTTCAAACAGTTATTTCTGTTGGGTTCAGTCATTGCATCTGGTGCAGTTTAGCCATTGAGTGAGGGTGAGTGAGTAGTATTTAACATCCCTCTTGATGCGTTCTAAGTCATCTCCTTGATTTGTATTTTCAGGTTGTTAATTGCACTGGCACCAGCAACTAACAGAAAATAGACAATTAAGTACAAGAATAACATTGAGACAAACAGACTGGCAATAATTAAGGAAAGGACACACAACACCTAAGGCTAAACAGAAGTCAGTACTGGGTCTATTTCAGTGGTAAGATCTTGCTTATGACTGTGCACACTTGCAATACACAGTACTTCACAGAACAGTTCTGATAGTCTTCCATGTTATTCTCCAGACTGCAATCACAGCTCGTACGTTGTTTATCGGAGGAGAGGGTGGGCAGATGAACCGAAATTGTGTTATGTGTGTTAAGTGCAATGTCTGAGCTAGACTGGAGCAAGTTGGCAAGTGTTATTTTCATCGTCATATTTCTCTGTGTTGATGCAGGCTCTGGTGGGTCTGTCACGCTGTGACACTGTCAAGCAGATTGTTAGCAAACTTCCGCTCTTCAATAGCGCTCAGTTACAGCGTAAGTAGTATTTGGTTTCATGCAGTGTTCACTATGTCGTTATTTTGTTTGCGTTACCTGAATTCATGACAGCTGCTATGCAAAGATGTAAATTACTTGTGTTTTGTGAAACTTATTTTTTTTTGTATTTTTCCATATACTTTGCAATTTTTATGTTCTGCTTAAACTTCAATTGTAAACTAAGGTTTGAAACTGCAGTTTTGTTCAAAATGTATTCAGTGGAGTGAGTAAACCATTTTTAAACCAAGTTTAAAACCAAAATTAATTTAAACATTGGTGTTAAAGTGAATTTTAGGGTCTTGATTATGCTTCATTTTAAAACTTTAGTTCTAAATTAGGTTTAAGTGAAAGATAGTCACCCATTGTTTCTGACAACACCTGTGATGCTGCTTTGCAATTAAATAACATGCTGAATTTTGTGAATCGAGCTGCTCTTTTAGTTAGTTAATGATCACTGTAGCTTATGTCTGGTCTTGTTCAGTTTATTGCATTTTAATGGCCTTATATCTGTACAGAGTTGATGTGGGAGCCAGTGCTTCAGGACAAGCGTCTTGAACACATCAAGTTCTGCAAGTATGCAACCGAGTTGATAGAGCTGGTCTCTGGAAAGCCTCCACATACCACTGTTGATCCGTCGCTTGAGAGGATCAGACGGGTATGTTAGCATGATGATAGGAACGTGATTTCTGTGAATGTTGAGTGCTAACTTCCGTTTACGTCTACCTCTAACTCATCGTTGTTGATGTATAGCCAAGATGGCTGTTGCATGCGACTCCCACATAGATCGATTTGTCACTATTTTTACGCTTTCATAGCACCGAGACAGGAATTATTGCTGAGAGATGTAGGCACGTGACGGACAGACATTCTTACAATCTCTCCCAGTCAGTCACTGGCACCATCATTGCTGTCACGGGATAGTCTTAGCTAGTAACTGGTTGTTGGGAAATTTGGTTTTGGTGGTGTTAATAACTTTGTAGACAAATAGTTCATATCTTGCAGTGTTTATGCATAATAATGTTGACAAAGTAGCAGTTTATTGAAATATCTGTTTCACTAAAATGGCATACATAGTGAGCTTTTGGTTGATGTGAAGCAACTTAGTTCGACAGATATAAACATGCAAGAGAATTTATAAACAGTGCTTCAAACATAATTACACAGCCTCAGTTAAATAGTAGCAGTGTGCTTTTAATAGACTTGGCGGAGGCCTTAACTGCATATAATTGTCTGCCGCACATAATAGAGCTGGCATGTGTGTGCCAAACCCACACATTATCAACAGCTAATGTTGCTGAATTGTGTTGCATGTGAGTTCATTGGGATCACTTTCTGAGACGACTAGAAAATCTTGGTTCTTTAGCATGTGATTGATGTACATAGAAAATGCAGTGCTTCTGGTTAATGACAAAAATTAATAGTGGTCACCCAACTGATTATGGTGACATTGAGTGGTTGATTTCTTTGATGTATCTCACACTGGGCATACCTTCATTGTCCTGCAGAAAGTATCGGCTACATTGATGGCAATTTTCACCATCAACAGTTTGATCAATCCCTTTCGCATTGTAAATATGCCGTAAAATAATAATACGAGTTTTTCTATAATGTCTATTTATTTTTCTCTACTTTGTTGACTTCACAGCGTTGTTGGCAAATACACTAAAAATAGCAACTCCACTTAAAAGTGGAAGTGAAGTTGTTGTTATTGTCGTCGTGGTTGTGACTGAGTTAGGTGATCTGTAGCTGTTGTCGTTCAGTAAGTACTGATTGTGTTTTGTGTGAAGGCCGACATCGTTGCACAAACTCGTATTGTGTACCACGAGAAGGAGCTGTTGCAGCTGATTCATGAACATCTGATGAAGGAAGGTCAGAAAACATGATGTTTAATTAGCTTGTTTGAGAACAGTCGACTTCTTTTACTACAATCCACTGCAGTGCTTTACCATTTGTCAGCTCTCTTTTTTACAGCCACCTCTTACTTTCTCCAGCTGTACCAGAAATTGCTGTTGACATTCTTTAGTTCTTTTATACCTGCTTGTGTGCCTGCTTTGTGTTGGCATTGCTTATTCTGGTTGTCGGCTATGAAGTTATTGTAAATATGTGGAAGAAGATTGTTTGCATTAATCCTGTAGAAAAAATGTCTAAACGTTACTAATTTTTGTCTAAGCAACTTGCACATTTCTGGGTTTTTACTCTTAGATATATCTGCTAGAAAACGTGGTAAATGCTACTATGCTTTTTTGTGCACTTATTTACCAGTGTTAATTATACAGTGTGAGGTTGTAATTTTCTGTATCAGGCTTGACAGATACTGCAGCCACTTTGCAGAAAGAAGCAGAGCTGCCACCACGGCCTTCGACGCCACCACCAGTACCACTCCATCCTACACCTGCTCAACGTCCGTTATCTCTTAACACCCCAAAACAGGTATTCGGCATGAATTGCATCTAATTTGGTGTTGCATTAGTGTTGTGTTTAGGTGTGCTGCATGTTTAGGTGTGCTGTTGGCAGTCCTTTTGTGTTGTTAGAATACTTGTTGTTTTCATTAGTGCCGGTTTTGTAGGTTGAGAGGCTCCAGAAGATTTCAGAGGTACCTGTCTATCTGTGGTCGGGAATCTTTTGTGACACATGTCTAAATAATCCAGTCGAGTCCGGTATCAGTGTGTCACTATGAATGTGTAGCACTATATGAGACAGACGGCCTCCAGAAGCAAATCATAAATCCTATGTTATGCATAAAATCCTGCAGCGGTGTGGAGAAAATGACACCATGAACGAGAAAATTAAAAACTGAAATAAAATACAGTGCATGTTATTTGTTATTCCTGCTCCACCTGTTGTCAACGGAGGCATTGTGTCCTTCGGACGTCCATTCAGCCATCATTGTCAATCCATAAACACCTATTTCATGTGACACGATATCTCTTAACTTACTGGAGTATTCATCATTATTATTATTTATTATTTATTATCACATTGTACACAAGGCACAAACACATAAATACTAATCAGTCTTTCAATCAATCATTGACAAACCGCAACGATTCAGTACTGTACACAATATAAAACGTAAGATGGTGAGTTAAGTTAACAGAACGGTAATACGCACAAGTCTAATAATGGTTGCATACACTGAAATAAAATACAGCACATGTTATTTGTTATTATTCCTGCATACACTGGCTGACTGATAGAAGTCGAAAAGTATGGTTAAAAATACAGTTGAAATAATAATAGTAATAATAAATATACAAATACAAAAGTTAAACAAAGTTATGTGCAAGCACCTAAGCAATGCTACTGTAGTATGTAACTGATAATTTGATAGCGTACTAAATAAAGGAAAGTTTAAGAAACTATGTGTGTGAGAGCCTTGGTCAGCTGTTGGATTGAGCCACGTCCGTCACTGTTTCTTACTTTCTGTGTGCATTAGACACGACAACAGCTGGTGACACCTACAACAGTGAATGGACCCGTGCACACATCACCGCAAGCATCTACCAGTACTGAAGTATCCTCGGCTGACTTGGTGGCATCGTCATCGACAAAGTGTCCAACGTCAACACCAACCAGCAGCGGCCTGCGGTTAACCGTCAATAAGAGGACGCCTACTACGTCACTGACCAGTCACACACTTGTATGTGAAACATTTGAAGGCTCTGTTGAGTGCACGGTCAAGTGTTCGTTGAATGCATTATTGTTTGTTTTATCGTGTGTTGTCCATCAGCTGCAGTGATATGCTATCTTAACGACACAGTGCCTTGTACATCAGTGATCGATTTTGACTTCATGACAGAACGATTTTGACTTATGACAGAACTCTACTGTTTCAGTTGTTGTTGTAGCTTTTGGTGCTTTTGTTGTTTCTTTTTTTTAGATATTATGAAGTGCTTCTGGCCTGTAAAAGTACTCCTCCATTTTTTCCATTACTTTACACATCGAGGGACCATTTGCTAACTCCAGTCAGCCTGGAAAATGGCTATAAAAGTGACCGTATGTTGAATGTGTTAGTAGTAGTATTGTTATTGTCATTGTTGTCATCATCATGACGCTGCAGAAACGCTGGTTAGAACTACTCAGTCACACAGATTGATGCACTGCCTAACATTTAGAAACACGTCCGTAGAAAAAGATATAACATATGTGACTGTGTTCCATTAGCAGTCAGTATCTCACACTGTATCTCTCCTGCTTTGTTATTTCTCATATATAACACCAAAAAGCAACGATTTTTTTCTTTTGACCATCACAAACAAGCACATGTTAGTGAGAATCTTAATTTGTCCATCTATTACAAACGGTAATTTACGAATATTTGTAATTTTCGACAGCAACCAGCGACAAAGGCGGCGTTGCATCAGAAGTATGAAGGCACACTTGCTCTTGGTTCAGCAGTTCAGTCAAACGTTCAGCTCACACGGCGGACGCCCAGCATCAAGCAGGATTTCTGCACATCACTAAGTAACATCGTAACGTCATACCTGCAGCATCAGCACTCCAGCTGCCGCAACCCAATTGTCACCTGTCCGCCGTTTTCGTTACTCACGTGAGTGCTGCTTATGCTACTGTGTATTTGCATACGTTGTCTATGGCAGCCTTAGCATGTTATACAGTAGTTGTCTGATATGTTTTTTTCTTTTTTGGTCTTTTGCTGTTCCAGCAGATTCATGACAGACTTTTCCTCGATTCTTGATTCCATGCTCTTCTGATGCTCCATGCTCTTCTGATGCCAAATCTCTCTGTTTTGTTTTCCACCATATCATGTAATAATTCTGTTGTTTTCCTGTCATGAAGAGTTCTGTGCATCATTTCCTTATGGAAAACTTTAATCTCCGAGAGTATGCCCAGTTCCAAGTAACTATGTGTTTCCAAATCAGAATCATTTTCAATGCTGTCTTAGTTTCGTTGACAGGCATTAGTACCTCTTTGTTATTATTTCCTGATTTTTTAACCTTTTTTGCCATATCCACAACTCAATACCTTCTAGTGTGATATGTGTGGTATTGATAGTTGTCATGACTTGATGTGTGTAGGCCACATCGCTGTCCTGAACCAAAGAAACGAAACTCTGCGCCAACTGGAATTATGTCCAGACTGTACCGAAGATCGGTAATTATTTTGTCACTTGTTCCTCGTGGTTATTCTGTGTCATTTCAACTATTTTGAACTTTTCTGAAACTTTTCTAACATGCTTCTCATCACTAAAGCACCTCCAAATTAGTACAATGTGTCGGTGTACATATTGTGCACACATGGCTTGCATCTCGATGTCTAATATGGCCAGTTGCATCTACACAGTGGACACAAGGCTGGTTATCGTCTACTGTTGTCAACCACGGTCTTAGAGGTGTACTTGTACACGACAATGCGCTATATAAATTGACATTTTACTTACTTACTTACTGTAACTGACACTGGAAGTCATATGTGGTCTCTTATTGGCACCACTGCTCATGATGACCTTGAATTAATGTTAAGGCAAATTATTTCCACTTTCAGGGTCTTTTCAAGTTTATTTGAGCATGTCATCTATAAAGCTGTCAACTAAAAGAAATTCTTTTGAGAGGTCTGTGATCTTGAATGTCTGTTCAGTTTTAATCCAGTTCGTTATGTAGAATGGCGAGTAAGTTCAGTAGAAAGTGTATAAAGATAGTGTGTATATTTGTAGTGGTATTCTACATGTGTGTGATATTGCAACACTAATATGTGGCATTGATCAGTTACTGTGCAACAGCTTAGCTTTTTTGTTAAAGTAAAATGGAAGTTGTGTTTGTGCAGATGTTTCCTAGGTTTGGTGGTCCTGATGGAATGAAGTTTGACCGAAAGTTTGTCTACAGTCGGTAAGTTGATAAAATGTGTCACCACTTAGTCACTTACCTGAAAAACCCAGAAAAATCAGAGACTTAAGAAAGGGGAATTTGTCAGTTATGGAAACCTGTGGGTGGTTTGGCAGTTTGAATGTTGGATGATTACATGTCATTGCTAATGCACCATAAAACCGATGTGTATATATGATGCAACTTATCGCAAACAGTGGACTGGACAAATCCAAGAATCTCCTACGGTGTGGAGAATGGTTGCTGTGTCATTGATGAGCAAATTCCATTTGCAACTTTTTTTGATATGACAACATTCGGATTTTAACTTTTGGATATTTGGATAATCGCCTGAGGTTTGATTTGACGAGCTGTAATTAATATTGTATTATTTTTGTAATTTTGCTGACTAGGTTTCGTCCGGTGAAAAGTTATCGAGACAGTGGTGAAGACTGTTTCTCATGCTGTGCATTCTCGGTATGTTGCTTGTCTACTTACTGGCTTTTTTCTTCAGTCTTTGTCAAGTCATCCCGAAAACATGAATGCCTTCTTCACATACGTTTTTCTATACAACACAGTACGACAAATTGATGTAGATAGATAAATAAGCTTATTTTTATAATGCCTATAAACCCATTAGAGTCATTAGGTGCTTGAATGTGAAGAAGGCGCTTGACATGCCAGCGCTTTTTCTGCAGAGACAACACATTACACTGCTGATGCTCTGTAGTTGTTAAATATGAACTTATTAGTTAAATTACTTATGAGTTGTGTACAGCTGTAGCAAATATTACTTTAATTTGCTGTCAGAAAGGTTCATTGAACTGTTCGTATAGTATCGTGGCCAAGTGATTGGCTGAAAAGATTCCAAAGAAAGCGTAACCCGTAGCAAGTCGAGATCATCTTACAGTGACTAATGCAGGCAGACTTGTTTTGACTTTTGGTGTTATTATTTCGTTTATTAGATGTAACCCTGGCATTCTGTACTTTATTGGTGCAGTATTTTTTGGAAGTGCCATTAAATGCTGACCAGCCTACCTTTGCAGCTCTTCAGGCGCTGCCTCCCCTGACTACATCCACCCTTGTTCTACCCGAGAAGTGACACGTCATTTTGGATGCATGAATTGTTTAATACTTCCTTGATTGCTTACTTTGATTACTTACTGGGCTGGTGTGTTGTGATGGTATAGGTTGATGAGCAGTATTTGTTACTTGGTACTTACAACGGTGAAATCAAGTTCTACAATGTCCAGACTGCGGAGGAGTACATGTCATCAACCTGTCACATGTCAATGATGACCAACTGTCAGCCGTCGAGAGTAAGTCGCGGAAAAACTAGCACAATAGGGCTTCTAGAAAAAGAGTTTGATGACACACTTCGGCATTTTTACACTGCATGAGTGTGACGGACAGACGGAGAGTTGGAACTGCCATCTTTTGTTTGAAGCACCGAACGAATATTGTAGCTTTTTGGTTTTGTTTGGTTTTCAGTGTCTTGCTGTTTTGTGTGATGTACAGTACCAATGATTCATTGGAATGTCAAACAGCCCAAAATAATGCCTGTTATATCAGGTCTAATAAGATTATGCAATCCAGGAACAAACTTTGTGATGTACGGTGCAACAGTTAAGGTGCATTTTTGACTACAAGGTTTGCTGTGGTAAGAAGTACTGTGTACACTGTGTATTTTGTTACTGTGAGCTGTTTCTGCTTGCACTGTTGGCAGGATGGCAAGCTGATCTTGTCATCAGCTGCCTGGGGCACTCCTCTCTCAGCCCTGTGGAAAGTTGGTGATGGAGTACTGGAACAAGTGTAAGCTGCTGTACATGAATATTTAATAGATTGCTGTCTAGCTGCATTACAGAGCTTTATTACTTCGTTACTCTTTTGTGAATATTCAGTAGATTGCTGTGTAATACAACAGGATTCATGTTTCAGAGATATATAATTGGATCACTGTCCAGCTACATAATGTTATTTGTGCTTCATGAATATTCAGTAATTGTTTGGCTGTATGACACCATTACTATTAAATTTTCTTGTGCTTTTCTTGTTGTACGTAAGTTAGATAATTTTCCTACTGTTTTCATGTATTCTGTTCATTTATACCTTTTATACAGTTACAAAAGGCAATATTTTGGTCCGAATACATGCAAATTTAGTAAGAATACAGAAAGTATTTCGTGTGTCGATAAGCATTAACAGGCATTGTAAAATACGTAAATTATAAACTGTAAAGAACAGATGAAGTGTTTGCAAGTTAGAAATGATAGCAGGAAAACAAATCATCACTGTTGTATTTGCATGCAGACATGACCTGTCGGAAGAT
>Ga0209562_1001071_pt1 | contig 10196 bp, 6 predicted proteins | sample WorMetvacBELIZE2_FD_187399 | JGI IMG/M metagenome (GOLD analysis project Ga0209562, IMG submission 187399) | Marine gutless worms symbiont microbial communities from Max Planck institute for Marine Microbiology, Germany - Olavius vacuus BELIZE.2... | ecosystem: Host-associated > Annelida >...
CGCTTGCATTCGTGCTGGAGGCGTACATTTTGAGTACATGCTGTAATAAAGATGATGTGATGTGAAACGTGTGACTTTGTTGAGAGACAATAACTGCCAGTCGTGTTTGTCATTATTCAGTTAATCATTCAAATGTACACTTAATTATTGTGTTGGCGGCTGAGTCTGACACTGCGAATTACCCAAGGTAGTGCATGCACATACGTTAGGTGAAGTGGGCATTTTAGGCACAGTTTTGTTAAGGGTTTATTCCGGGACGATCCTTCAAATTTTTACTGAAATCGGTTCATATTCAACAGACATGGAGCAAAAGGTAAGTTGGCAGTTTTTTTCTGAGACACAAGTGTCTTTTGACTACATGCGCATAATATTGAAAATGAAAATGATTTGTCCTTTGCTTTGCAGTAGTAGTGGCCTGTGGTTTCGTTCATTTCTAAATATTTCAGTTGTTGCAGATGTTAATTATTTAACCCCATTTTTTGCTCTATGTAATTTTAATATTTTATACACAGTTACATTGTAAGGTGTCCTAAATGTTGTAGATAGCAGCAGGAGGTAAATATTATTTATTTAATTTAGGTGTATACAGTGTGAGTCAGAAAAAGTAGCCCCCTAAAACCTTCCGGTATTTTCTGTCCTGGTGAATGTGTGTAATTGAAAATTACCTTGGTTATTGCCAAAATTCCTATGTCTACAGTACTTTTGCTCCATTTATCTGAATATTTGTCTGAAATGTATAATATTTACCAATGAGACCCCTCAAATTTTAAGAATTCTATTAAGTTTGTTCTGAAATCCGAAATTCATGAATATTTCATAAAAACACCAAGTCACATCAAATGAAATTTAATTCAATATAACAGTTTAGTAGCTGTTATATGAACAGTCACATTTTATGTTCAAAATTTCCACTGTTGGTTGACACACATGCCTGCAGCCAATTGTGGTTGTCTTTCACATCGGCGTCAATAGCTTTCTCTGGCAAGGCAGACCAAATCAGCTGAAGTGCATCTGTAACTGTAGCTTCGGTTGTAGACAACTCATTATTGGTGATGAAGTCACGGCGAATTGACTTGATGAAACTTGAAACTGGGAACGTTAAAAACGATGCGTACTCCTAGAAAAATAAATGCCATTTTATTGAATAAATCATCCAAAATTGGTAATTATTTGTAGATGTGAATTGGCAACCAACTGGCAAAATTGTATGGAAATACACATAACTTGAGTGAAAATATTGCAAAACGTTTTAGGGGATACTTTTTTTTGACTCAATGTAGGTAAGAATTTGGTTGTCTGTACCGTATATTCCTGCATATGAGGCGATCCGCATACAAGTCGACCCCCGACTTAGAAGTTGAAAAAATGTCCAAACGCAAGTCAGACATTTGTACAGCTTGTCATGCCTAGTAACCCACACAGCACCACAAAATTTACTGGCAATTAAAGCATCTTTCCTGACTTGTCTGGACCGTTAATGTATCGGGTTTCGCAGACCACACAGTGCAACGCACCACTCGCTGACTCAGCTGCCACCGTCTGCTGTCTACAGCTAACTCAGAGTGAGATCTAGGCCTAGATGGCAAGCCTAAATGCAGTATATTCGGAACCAATGACGCCACTTGTTAATGCGCAAAGGTTTCTTCAGTGCAGTGTTGATCATCTCATCAGCTGGCGCAGACTGTGATGGCAGCAGTTGATGGGTAATTTTACAGACCCGCGTATAAGCTAACCCCCTGACTTTTGAGAGCAAAAAGAAACCAAGTTTTTGACTAATACGCATGAATATAAGGTACTGTTTTTACCGACGTTCATAACATTGTTAGTTGATGTTTTTGGAATAGTTAAGTTCTTTTCAAGTCACTAGTGTAATTGTTGTTTTTGCAGCACAACACCCTTCAACTGACCAGATTTTACAGAGCATAGTCTTACTTTGGCTTATTCATTTCGTTTCGTTACTGCTGTAGTCGCTGTAGATTACAGACACTTGACTGCACTTTGTCAGCTTCGTGAAGTATTTGTAATCAGCCTTAGTAAATTTTGGTATGTCGACAATATGATTCATCGTCTGCTGTTGGCCGCAGTCTCATGTCTGTGATTTGATCCCATTTATACAGCATGCCATGGACCCTGACCTGTGCAGCAGCAGAGACCGTGTCTGACGAGTGTGATTGAAATCAGTTCCTGGATAGTAGTTGTTTTTTGACGGTGGTGCCCAGATGGCAATTACCAGAAGCCTTGAGACTTTCATGGAATGCAACCAGCCTCAAATCAGGCACATGGTACTATGAGTATCTATGCGACTGGTGTAGGTGTAAAACCAGGCTGCAGTATTCTGTGAGCCATTTCTTAACGTGCAGAGAGTGCTTGCCTTGGCATCCCGTGAAGTGCCAGCGAGTTTTGCAATGAAGTTATTGAAGTAGTCTTTAGCTTGGTAGCATGGCATGTCATGTGTGACAGGGTCTGGTTGAAAGTGACAGCCAAACAAACTGGGTGTGGGTCATGTCTGATGTTATGCAGGTGAAAAACACTTAGTCTAGGATGTGCTGAGTTTCAGATGCCACAGCTGACAGTATTCGGCAAGATGTGCCGGCATTAGAGTGCACTGTCACAAAATGCTTGAAATGCATGACAAATATCGTCCTGCTTAGATAAACATGTGGCTGAGTGGGACTGGCTGCCTTCGTTGGTATACAAGTTGAATAGTGAGTGTTGTCTCAATGAACTGCAACATAGCAGCTAGCAGGCCAAGATGCAAAATGTCCATGAACTGAGACTGTGACTTGAAGCATGGATATTTTAAACACTCACAGAACTAAGGACATAGCCTACCTTCATTTATTTGATATTTTTATGCTGAGGGTATTTAGTTGAAAACTGAAATTTTGCAGCTTGTGAAGTCTGCAGTTCATAATATATAGTAGTAAAGAGGATATTAAGAGTATTGCATTTGTCTTAAATTGCTTGAGTACCGTAACTAAAGTAAAGTAACAGTGGTATTTTTTTGCTGTATTAATTTATTTTTTGTTTTTTTTGCAAGTTTAGTGGCTCATACAGCCTGCAGTATTAAGCTGCATAGCTGTCTTCATCATCAGATTTAGACATGTTTGGTATTATATTATATTATATTTTGTTATGTTAAAGGTACATTATTCAGTTGATGCTGTCTTTGTCAGCTTATGTATTGTTGATTTTAGAGAAAGGAGGGCGATTTTATTATTGATGATTTTGATTTTTGCTGGTTTCAGGTTTTACTGATCCAAGATTCATTGGCAACACAGGTAGTGAAAAGTGTAATCCATTTTTTGTGATTGTGTTAAGCATTATAAATGGTCTGGCGAAAAAAAACTACACCATTTTATTTTTGCAGTAACTTTGCCAAACCTTTGTATATTAAAATAATTATATTATATATATATATACAATGGAATAATATGAACATAAACAAGACAGTTCAAAGTGACAAAGCTACTCGAAGGCAATGACTACATGCGCCGCATATCGGCTGAGAATGAGATTGGTCAGGGAAAACCAGCGTCACTCACCGAACCTGTTACCGCAAAGCTGCACTTAATTGTTGCAGAAAATCATGTCACTTTTACAGTCATGTTTGCTGGATCTTTTCAGTTGTGAATTTTTAGTTCTTGCAATGTTTGTGCAGTTTGTCGTCGTTTTACCCATTTACATTTAACATATACCAGTCGTTCAAATTATTAGGCAACAGTCCACCAATATTTACATTACATAAATTATATAGTATAGAAATGTCATGTAGTTAGCTAAAACTCGACGTTTTAGTAAATTTGTGGAACGAATGGATGTATTGCATTGCTGGCTGGCAACCTGAAAAAATTTACTTTTTAACATTTCAGACGTTGTCATTTATACACAGGTTAGCGAGACTGTCGTAATATTTGTCATTTAATCCAGAGGCAAACCTTGTGAATTACTGGGAAAATTTTGAAAAGAAATGTCAACTCACTTCTTTTCTGAATAATTGCAGTTTTTGTCATGATAGGCCTACGTTTTTTTTATAATCGCACCCTGTATATATTCTTCTGAATGTTTCGTGTGACTCTTGCACTAAATATTATAATTTTGTATATTTTGCCTGTCTACTCTCTGTCCGTCTGTTCATTTATGGACGTTTTCATTTGTCTACCAGAAATGGTGAATAAAGACGAATGTAATGGCTGTGTGCACTGCATATTCAGATCCTCCGGGACCACCGCGAAACCTTAGAATCGAGAACGTGACAAGCAGTTCGTGCACGCTGGTATGGGAACCTCCGTCATTCGACGGCGGCTCGGAGATCAAAGGCTACTACATCGAACGATCATCGGGCTACAGCTCGCGCTTTGTCAAGGTGAACCGCGACCCAGTCAGCAGGACCCAGCAGACGTACAACGACCTCATCGAGGGTACCGAGTATGAGTACCGCGTCCTCGCCAAGAACGAGGCAGGAATCAGCAAACCGTCCGAGACGACAGGCGTCTTCGTTGCCAAGGAGCCGTACGGCAAGCTGGGCAAGCCGGGAACACCCACCGTGAAGGAGATTGTCAAGGGGTCGGTGACGATTGAGTGGGAGGCACCGGAGAGTGACGGGGGTGCTGATATTACCAACTATGTTGTGGAGGTACGTCATGCATCAGTACTTTTAGATGCATAGTATTAACGCTAAGTCGGGCGATCAACTTAAAATATACTCCTAACTTTGGGCCATCAGGCAAGTGGAATATTTTCTCGAACGTTTACGTTGTTAAAAAAGTTATCGGATGTCAGATTATTTGAGGTGGGCGGATTGATGATTAATTACATGAACATTTGTTTACAAAATTTAATGATTGAAATTTTGGTCAATAAAATTGAATAAATATCGATTAAAGTTACATCTGTTGATTGTAAACAATTTTTTTATCTCAGCTGGATACAGCGGCAAAAACGATCATCTGTTTCTCCAGAGAACGTTAATAATTTAGTTTGGTTTCGAGAATGGATGAAAATACACTCACTAATTGCGTCTCATTATTTAACTTAAGCATTGTTTAACTTCCAGCAACATGTTCAGGTGTGACTGGGAGTGTTACGTGCGTTTTATCGAAAATTTAGCATCTTTCCAGCAATGAGTTGGGGATCTGTATTTGGGGGTCAGTGTATATTTACATCCTAGACAGGGATACTAACAGTTAGCAAGGCACATCCACAACATTAAGTTTCACTTACTTATTTACTTGCCTACTTAACGCGCTTTGCACTTAACAGGTGCGAGAGAATGTGGGAAAGTGGATCGTGAAGAGTGACAAGGTGAAGGAGAGAACATTCACATTGAGTGACATCAAAGAAGGTTCTTCGTACGAGTTTAGAGTCAGCGCGGTCAACAAAGCAGGACAAGGACCCGCCTCAGCTTCCTCGGAATCAGCTAAATATGGTCAGCTGCGTTTTTATCTGATTTTATTACTCCGTCGTTCTTTAGAAACACTAGTATCAAAACTCAGCACGTGCCGTTGAAGTTAGACGAATTTCTCGTAGGATTGGATTTTATTCTGAGTAACTGGAGGAAATATGGCCGTATGCCTTGCCTGAAGACTGGCAGTGACTTACGCATGTCTCAGGCGGAATAGAATCTGGATCGTTAGACACGACACCATTGAGACGCGGCTGTTGTAACGCCAAAACTAAGTAACATAATATTCCGTGTTACTGCAGTTGCGGAAATACGATTCACAAAAGAACTGGAAGACGTCAAGTTGGGCAAGGTAAACGTGGACGTCTGTCTGGAGTGCGAACTGTCGAAAGACGGTCAGAAGGTGGAATGGTTCAAGGACAGCAAGAAACTTCGACCGGATCTGGAACACGACATCCAGGACGAAGGCAAAATACACAGACTTATCATCAAGAAAGCCACGCCCAAGGACATCGGAACCTACCGTGCCGATTACATGCACCTCAGCACTTCCGCCAAGTTGTCGATCGAAGGTAGATAACGTTTGTCTTATTTGATCAGTTGCACACGATTATTATTATTATTATTATTAACAAAGTACTGATTAAAGTGACACTTTATAAAGTTATTGCAGGGACACTTTACACAGTCAGTGTAAAGTCACGATTGTAGTAGAAGTGCAATTTAACGTTTCGTGCTCAACTGTTTCTTTTAATTTGTAGTTCTTTATCCGTCATTTTATTGTTTTTTTTTTTTAATTTTACACTTGTTCCTTTAGTAATTATAACTTGATAAATCGGTTGGTGGCGTGGCACAGTGGTAGAACGTCGGTTTTTGGCCGGCGAACTTTTCCTGTCTAGCGCTCGACCTGCATCTGACGAGTGACCAGTTATATGGGTAAATCGTCCACTGCAGGTCAACCACCTAGGCCAGCTCATCCTTTCGGGGTTGATAAGTGAGTAGTGAGCTGCAATCGGATGTCCGCTCTAGTGGCACCATCTGGTGAATGATTATGGGGTGAAGGCCTGGTGTGGTTGATTGGGACGGTGGTGTGTTTTCTGGCTGCTTACCATGGGTCCAATTATTCATTAGCAGTTTAGCATGTGCAATGGACGGCCGCATTGGCTCTTGCCGATCAACTGCCACTTAGCTGATTAAAAGCGTTGCTGGTCAGGTTTCCCTGTAAGAGGCGCTATATAAGAATCCCTGGCTTTAGCTTTTAGCTTTAGTTTCTGCCAACACTTTAGATTCACAAGTGAGCCTTGAGTCGACGCCACGCCGTCGAAATGTATACCTCCGCCATTATAAGCTGATTAGTCTGATCATGGCCTTCAACTTTAAACTTTCGCCTATTGTTGAAGAATTGATAAAATCGTACAGTGTTTCTAATTAGACTGATAATAAACCTGATTTGACGTTATTTTATCGAGTTATGCAGTCATTCAGGGAAGTAATGTTTGCTAAACCATGCAGTTTCTGCTGAAATTTTGTTTATAAATGGCAATACCATATGATAATAAACTTTTTTTTCATTTTTATGGAGTGATACAGTCATTCAGCGAGCTTATAACGACATGTTTGTACAGTGGCGCCGACACTCGGAAAACACGACTACGGCGACGAGTTGGTGCTGAAGGCTCAGACGTCGGCCGTGATCGAGATCCCGTTCTCGGCGAGTCCGGAGCCGAGCGTGGAGTGGAAATACAAGGGCGGACGTCTGACGGACACGAGGAGGTTCCGCGAAGAGACGGTGCCCGGAATGACGTCGCTGTCGATGTCCAAGGTAACCAAGAAGGACGCAGGGGACTACTCAATGACGCTACAGAACGCACTCGGCAAAGCCACGTTCACCATCAAACTTATCGTTCAAGGTCAATTTTTATTTTGTAAGTCGTAAGACCTAGTCGTAAGTAAGTAAGTAAGTAAGTAAGTAAGTAAGTGAGAGTTAATTAACTGTGGCAGTCGCACGTGTTTACAGAATAAACATAAAAAATTGTTAACAATTATTGGGCAGTTGCTCAAATACAAGATACAGTCTCAAACTCGACTAGAGTTTGATCATTATGGTGGTGGTCTGGCGTAGCGGTAGAGTGTTGGATCAACGAAGTTAACCTATGTCGGGCCCGGTAAGTACAGTACTGAGATACAACCATGCAGCTACCCAGGCCATATCAGCCTTCCATCCCTCAGAGGTGAGTAAATGAGGACCAGCTTCGGCTGAGAAGGAAAAGGTAGATATAGTTTATTCCATTAGCCGATGAATGCGGGGTGTGCAAGTAAAACTGTGAGATCCCTTGAGAACGCGTGCCATGCCTGAGCGCCTTAGAGGTGTGTTCACGACGAGGCACTGTACAAATCCACGTTTACCTTACCTTACCGTTTATTTACACCGTTCAAGATGCGTATCTCTCTGTGTGCAGATGTGCCGTCTCAGCCGCGCAATGTATCGGTGACGTTGGTGAGCGAGAAGTCCATCGGACTTTGCTGGGACGAACCCGAGTCCGACGGAGGCTGTGACATCACGCAGTACGTGGTGGAGATGAAGAAGGGCACTCGACGGAGCTGGCAGCGGGCCGGGGTGTCTTCGTTGGCCGACGAGCGACGCTACACCGCCCTGGCTCTCACCGCCGGCCAGCAATACGTGTGCCGCGTCGCCGCTGAGAACCGCGTCGGAGTCGGCGACTGGGCGGAGATGTCGCAGAGCGTCACAGCCAAGAGCGCTCACGGTATGATCTGTGGCTGCAACACTCGTAAAATCTGTGGAGTTTAGTGAATTTAGTACATCGAAATCTGTTTAAAAATCAATAACTGTCCATAGATAGTTGTCAAAGGGCCGGTTGCACGAAAGTCACTGAACAAGTACGTAACACGTAAATCCAAACTGTCTAGTTGTATTTATCTGCATGCAAAATAGTTTTAAAGATTTTTGATAATTTTGATAATTTTCATCAAATTGAAATCTTTTACGTTTAAAAGGCATGTAAAAACTGCTCATTATCTACCTGTATGCGCATTTTGTTTTTCTTGTTCCACTTTGCAATAAGTTCAGTTTGAGTTTTAAGACCTGCTTACAGTTAAGTGTTACATAACTTTAGGATGATGCTCATTCAGCTGGTCTTAAGTTTTAGGCCCTAAGTCTTAGACAATGTTATCAGTGGTTCTGTCGATGTTGAACTGTATTGAATTTCACTCAATTGACACAGTTCGTTGTCTGCAGATCCGTCGGCCACGACAGCCCAGGATGTGTGCAAGGACTCACGCGAGCTGACATGGCGACCGCCAGAAAACGACGTAGGTAGCAGTTCAACCACGAATGAATCAGATCATCCAGAACGTCAACCCACGTGCTCATCTCTGCTTCGTTGTCAAGGTCGGTTTCGTAATTTGTAAATTTCTGTGGCAGATACAGAAATCGATGACCTTGAACGGTATAACAACCCTTATTTTGCGCTTTTTTTACCAAATTCCTTGCCGACCAATTACGTCATAGTGATTGAACATAGATTGATAATGTCGGTAAATATTGTCTCCCAGTCCCAGTTCCAGTCTTCCATTTCCACCCTGCAGCGCTTCCACCCTGCAGCACGGTCTCTCTGCGATAGCTGAGCATCTTGTAAAGTGTATGTTCATAATTGGACAATTTTTGTGGACAGATAGATAGATAGATAGAATAAGGTTTAACGTCCCACCAAACACCTTATAGGTCATATTGGAGACGGGTTTTACGGGTCAAATGACCAACCAACAGCATCAAAGCACTGAAGGAAGAGCAATTTTTGTGGAAGAACCTAAATTCCACGGCTTGGCTCATTTTCGTGGCAACACAACAAATTCATGGCTTGATCAAAATTTCATGGGCCACGCAGAAGTAGTAATAGAGACTGGTATGAGTGAGTGGGATTGTAGCTATAACAGCTATATTGGTCTGTTTTTGGCAGATGATGACCTAGATTGTGTGCCGGATTCATGTGATTCTGGATCTGATTCAGATTTTGATTCAGACAATTGTGTCAGCTATCCACGTCTTGAAAAATTTTTGAAGCATGTGCAATGTAAGTAAATTTAACTTAGTAACATTTTTGTTTTGTTACGATATGCACCTTGCTGTTCTATTCCTGAGGCCTTTTGACAGTCTGATACTAGCAGAATTCAGCATAGACAATTGTTGAAAATGTTTGTCTGTTTGTACCTTGACTCATTATGGGTGCTGTCTAGAAAAACTCACGAAATACTCTTGCTTGCTTTCTTTCATCTAGGCTATTTGCGTACCTGCGAAAAGTTCATTGTCAATACTCTTGAGTTTACAGTTGTTCTGTTGTTAAACTATAACAGTTGTCATTGGTAAATGATAATATTACTATAGAACTGTGTTACAGTTATGTTCAACTGCACTGGTGTTCTTCTGTAGATTGCCCAGTAGATTAATAAGCTTAGGGTCTTAAATTGTCCCATTACATACAAACTATTATTTGTTTTTTTTACACTCTGTCAGAAAAATGCGACTTTCGCGTTAGTGTGGCAACATATTTAAGATATGGTGGGTTATATTACACATAGTTTTTGTAGCAAATTGAGCAGGATTTCTAGCGGTGAAAGAATTGTGGAAATCGGCTAAGATTTAACGAAATAGTCGTCACACAAGGTGGTGACATGTTTTTTTGACTGTGTATATGTGTGATGAACTCACTTGTGAGTTGGGTCTGAATGTGAATTGTAATTTCATTTATGGTAGTAGTTAATATATTGTTATTAC
>Ga0209562_1001072_pt1 | contig 10194 bp, 5 predicted proteins | sample WorMetvacBELIZE2_FD_187399 | JGI IMG/M metagenome (GOLD analysis project Ga0209562, IMG submission 187399) | Marine gutless worms symbiont microbial communities from Max Planck institute for Marine Microbiology, Germany - Olavius vacuus BELIZE.2... | ecosystem: Host-associated > Annelida >...
AAATGGCACGTTTCGGTATAAAATCGCAATTTGCTTGAAGAAAGTCTGCTGCAAAGTTTCTTTGTGTGAAGACTGTCATCAAAAACGTTGTAAGGCATTCATTGGCCTAACTATACGTGCGAAAATGATTGGTGGATGTGAACCCTTCTACTTGAAATTTTGGGTCAAACTGATTGCGTTGGAGCGAAATCGCCGATTTTCAATTTATTTTTGCTCGTAGCACCTCAGCCGTAACACCTAGCAAAAACAGTTTAATTAAAACTAGTAGGAAGTCCACAACGTGCTTTCCAATGAGCTCAAGGTGAACATCGTACATCGTCCCTAAGCTCCCCCCAAAGGGTAGCTCAAAAACGCAAAGTGTCCAAAATTTGAACAATAAGCTGCGATAACTCCGAAACAGTACGAGATAGGATGTCAGTTACTATTAATCACTAATAGGAAGTCGCATACGGGCTTTTGATTGATAATTTGATACCGACCTCGATGACCTTGGATGACCTTGAACGGCGTAATAGCCCTTATTTTGCGTTTTTTTACCGAATTCGATTGCTTTGCTGGCCAGTTACGTCAGAGTGGTTGAAGACAGACATTATAATGTCTGTAAAATATTCTTCAAGTTAGTCTTCCACTGTGACTTTTGGCCATAACTAACCCACCCTGCAGCGCGACCTCTCTGCGATAGCTCAGCTAGTTGTTCAGTGTTGACCTCGACATCAGTCAGTATTTTATAATGTCAACCCCAGTACCGATCCTCTGTGTGAGTGAGAAATATTGGCTGGCCACGAAGCAAACACTGTAAAGTTTCAGACGGAGTGTGAGATCGATCTGGTGCATCGCCTCGTTAATCGTTCTATTATTTCAGTCGCTCGTTAATCGCGGTTATAAAGCAAGAGTCGGCAAACGACTAAGACCCTGCCCGAGTCAAAGCGAAAAGCGGACACTTTGAACACAACATTATGGTGAGCCAGTAGCGAAGAATGTTGTTAACAATTGTTGCTTATAACAGCATTGTCTAACAGTCGTTCTGTTAAATTTCATCAATTTTTGATGTAAATTTCATCAATTTTTGTGTCCATTTGTTCACAATTACAATAAAAACCGAGGGGGTTCGGTGATTATGCCTCACCGTGTATTATTATTATATAGTGTGTCCGGAAAAATGAGACCAAAATGTCTTTTTTTGTAATATCTCCTACGAAATTCGGGCGATTCTGGTGAAATTTGGTGTACCGTTTCCTGTATAAATTTGCTGCAAAATCATGTAAATAATGTCTACCTTATTATTATTCAGGCGAGGGGAAATTGTCTAGGCCTACATTTTTGCAGCAAATATATTCATGAAATGGTGTACCGAGTTTCACTAGAACTCTGCACTAGAATCGCCCCAGTTTTGTGTAGGAGATGTTACAAAAAACATTTTGGTCTCATTGTTTTCGGACACATTGTAGATTGATTGATTGATTGAGTAAGGCTTAACGTCCCACCAACACAATATAGGTCATATGGGGACGGGGACACATTGTAGAAGGATCAGCAGTGTGATGCAGTGCTGATGTGTGACTGTGCAGTGGTTGTTGAGTGAGACGCGACGCTACAAGATGTGTGTCAAACAATTCGCCGTGCTGCTGCTCGTCATTGTCAACTTCGTCTTCGCTGTCCGTTCTCTTCACTCGCTGCTTACAATAAGCTATTGTCTTTTTTTCTCACCGCTGCAAACTGCATGTTACATTTATTATCTACACCGTTATTAACGACTCGTTGGGTTCATCCGTGTATGAGTCGACTAACGACACATAGTCTGACGGAATATTATTATTTAGAGGCAATCCTACAGAAGTGGGTGCCTTATTCATAACGGTACTTACTTAACGCTATCCCTGACACTAACCATAATGCTAACTAATCCTACTATCCCTAACCGTGCAGTAAGGGTAACCTTAACCCTACTATCCCTAATACTAGATAACGTTGTGAATAAGGCACCCACTTCTGTAGGATAGCCTTATTTAGGTTTGTCATAGTGGAAACAGTTGTGATTAACTAATGTGAAACTAATTTACTGTTCTTATTACGATGGAATGTTGCAGTGCTAATTGTAGACAGTCGACAGTGAAGTAGTTATGATGCGTGCGATGCAGGCGGCGGGACTGCTGATGCTGTCGTTGGGCGTGATCGCCCTGGTGAGACCAGAATCGTTAGTTGAGATATTCGACTACGTGCCGGAGTTGACACAATACACCAGCAAGGCAGGGTTCGACTTGCAGGCGACTGTGCAGAACAGTGCCGTGTTCATGGTGATACTTGGTGGTGTCGTTGGCGGTGTTGGAGTGCTCGGCTGTGCTGGAGCCTGCCTCAGTGTTCAGTGCATGCTGTCTGCTGTGAGTTACCCTCGTGCTTTCTACATATCAGTGTACACTCAATAATAATGTCGTTCTAGCTGCTTTACTCTTTATGTTGCATCACTGCAGTATTAATCAAATCAAATCAAATCAAATCAAATCAAATGTAGATTTATATAGCGCATTGTCAAAAATCTCTAATGCGCTATCTAATAATAATAATAATATCTAATGCGCCTGCATCTAATCTCTAATTCTCTATATACGGTCTACCGACCACCTGTCGCCCAATTAACTCCTTTACTACCACGAATTTTTATTGTTGATTTTAAACATGTATATTATAAATTGGAAATTTAACAGAATTTGACTTCATAATGATCTTTCACTCTTCAACGTACTTAATCGTAGCCACGTTTCACAATTAATATGTTATACCAGAACGCGTCTACGTGTAACTAACAGCCCATCAACGTGTCACTCATCATACATTGATTCTAGGCTACAGTACTTGTACGTCGGTCAGTTGTCAGTAATGTGAAGTATTATGGTGACTGCTGTGTGTGTGGCGTGTAGTACATCGCGATCCTGGTGCTCGTTCTGCTCGCTCAGATCGCTCTCATCATGTTCGTTTCTCTGTTTCCCGGCATGGTACGCCCTCTCACTCGCTCGAATTGCACCGCTGACTTGTGACCCTCCATGGTCATTTACCTGGGCTATACGACTGACTAATTTGGGATTACATGTACTCAGGGTCAGGGTTATGGTTCAGAAAAGGGCAGTACTGTAAGTTTATCTCGTTGAAGCAGTCGTATGCGGGGGAAATGTCCGTGATGCGAATGTCGTAGTCGTACACACGTTATACACTTCTAGACGTCATGCTGTAGGCGTCATGCTGTCACTGACTGTGTAGACGTTGATTGACAGTTACCGGTACATATTTCTAAACGTGCTAGTCAGCACTTACATGTACAACACGAGACTTCTGTACTGTAGGAAGTTTTAACGTGTGGTAAAAGCTGACAAATAGCCAGTTGAATCTACGATACGACATCTAAAATAAAGTTAGTACATTAACGAAACTAAAATACAAACCGTTGAGAAAAAATCCGCCAGAAAAGCAGTTAGAAAGCCGTGAGGTGAGTCTGTTAGAGTGTTAGGTACGAGGTACCGTAGGGTGAAAAGCAGTCGGTGATGTGGAGTAGGCCTAGGTATGTTTAATACTCAGCTGGAAGAGCGAAGATAGTGAGAGTAGTGACTTTACCTCTAAAACAGGTTGACTCAGCACTTGTTAGTACCCAGGGATAACTGGGGTTTGCTTGGGGAAGGCGTTTGGACCCGCCAGAGGTCTGTACCTACGGGGCTAACGAAGCCCTGCCCCTTTACGATACGATACGATACGAGAGTAGTGACTGACAATGACACTGATGAACTGCCATGTGTTACTTGGAATGAAACTATTACAGACTGAATCTCAACATGCTGACAAAATGAATCAGGAGGTTGATTCCAGAGACGAGATGATAGATATCTAAATGAGCGATCTGCTATGTTGAAAGAGGAGCAGCCTAGCAGGTTGATGGAGACAAACAGATGTTACGAGGGAAATGATTCTGTTACGTGAACCGACCGGACACATTATGTATACGTTGCCATTATTGACGTCGTCGCCATGTTTGTTTCTCATCGACAACACGCAAGATTGGTGAAAGAGCGTTTTCCATTACTGCACGCTGTGCATGGAATCAGCATCGACTGCCGACTGAACTGAAACCGTCTAGTTGGCGTTCCATCGTTTCTTTCAAAACACATCTGAACGCGTTTTTATTCCATGTTACCGAGCAATTGGTTTTAAGTTGGTTAATGACTCCATAATACACTCGTTCATATTTTAGGAAGCGTACAAGTGTCTTTATTGTATTGTATTGTATCGTATCTGTGCCGTAAAATGCTACTTTCTATGTATATCTCGCTGTTGACCTGCACCTGAGTCACTGTCACGTGTCAGTTCATTGTTTTAATCTGACAGTATCAACAAGGCGTGACGAGTGTTTGACGTTGCAGGTACAAGAAAAGATTCAGCCTGCGATGAATAAGACACTGAGCAAGTATCAAGACGGTAAGATTCATATTCTTGTTCATCAGTTGTGGGCATTGTTTACAAAAAACATAGCCAGGTTTATCGGTTGTAGTTCTGAATGCTGTAAAACCATGGTGTCAGATATTAGGAATGGGCCTTATTTGTAGACTGACATTCTAGCTGCAGGGCTGTTCTGAGTACTTGAACTATTCGAGTAAAATAGCTTCAGCTTAGTTTTTAGCTCGAGTACTGGATAATTAACAATTGGCCTGTTTATCCTTGAGCTTTCATTAATGAACTGAGATTACAGCAGTTGCAAATTATGATATTAAAACACAATTTTGCACCGTAGGATAGAGCGATTTGTCTAGTTTCTTGACGTTAAATTTTACAGTCTAGGTTTAGGGGTTTACCCCGAATAAATGTGTTAATGACAGGTAATACCCCCTATTGACTGGCGAAATTTGACCGGTAATCTGCAATAACTTGTAAATGGTGCAAAATAGAATGTTAGTTTGTATTTATTTACTAATAGGAAGTTTCAGATGGGTTTTCGATTGGTACCAAAATTGGTGACCTTACCTTTACAGACAGACAAACGCCCGGTAAAACATAACGTTCTTGGCTGAAGTATTAATGATGGCTAATGATTAATAATACAATATAGAGTAATAATACAAACCCCATATTTGTTGTGTTTGTGACGTGTTTGAGTGCAGATGGACAGTTGAACACTACGATCTACGTGATGCCAACGTCAGAGCTCGAACTGGCATGGGCCTCTATGCAGTTCATGGTTGTTACTTGTCATTTTACGTTCTACGTTCGCTATATGTCATCGCCCGTCCGTCTGTCTGTCGTCTGTAACGTTCGTGCGCCCTACTCAGGCGATTGAAAGTTTCGGCAGTGTTTCACTGTTTCTACGCCATTTGGTACCTTGGCCACCCGTTGACATCCAGGTAAAATTTAACGGAGATCGTCCGAGGGGAACCCCTCCATCGGGAGAGTTAAACACAAGAGGGGTAGCCGAATATTATGATTTTGGACCTAACGAACACTGTATCTCAGAAACCGTGCAAGACAGGAGCTAAGTTAGTATTAATCATTAATAGGAAGTCGCAGATTTTCAAAATGTTGCCGGTTTATATGAGCTTTCGATTGGTACCAAACTCGGTGACCTTGGATGACCTTGAACGGCGTAATAGCCATAACCACAGTGTAATTTCACTAAATTCGGTAGCTTTCGGGGTGGTTGAAGATATACCAATTCCTTCTGCAACAGAAGTGTAGGCCAAAGAATCTAGTTTTCCTGATGTATCATTTATGGCGATATTGGCAAGGGATCACCCCCAGCAAAAGCGTTAAAGTGAGGCGCTCCCCTCTTGCTAGCGAAAATTTGACCAATAATCAACCATAACTTGGAAACTGTGCAAAAGATAGGAGGTAAGTTAGTATTACCGGTAATCACTAATAGGAAGTCATATATGACCTATTGATTAGTACTAAAATCTGTGACCTTGAATAACCTTGAATGGCATAATGGCCGTTACATTGCATTATTTCACTGAATTTGGTAAACCTGCGTTGCAAGACATAACCGCGTCGATCTGTGGTGTAATCTATTGTATTTTGTAGTGCGTGTACTCTGTCGTCGTAAAAAAGTTCACGTTCGCTATCTCATCTCTTGATGATTTCTTGTTGTTAAGTTTATAACTTGTATTAAATTTGATGACACAGAAAGGCGTGCCATATCAAACTGTTTAGTTCTTTATCAGGTGTAATAGTATATCTCGAAGTTTATCACATTTAAGTATTCTTTGCACAAGTTGACAGAAACCATTACTATACTCGTAATAGCATTTTAAGCGTTATATTCAGTGATTGTACAGTTTCACGGTCAACGGCGATTATGCACATGTACAAGTCCAGAAGAATTCAACGCGTCTATTGTGTGCCATATTACAATGGCTGCTCTTTTTAACAGTTGGCCTGGCTCTGGCGCCCCTGTTCTTCTGTCCTGACTAACCGAACCCAGCACTGTAACAGAATGTGCTACGACAACAATAGTTAACTGTGATTTTTAGTCAACTAGTGTATAGTTTTAGTTTTTAGTTACTTTAGTTCGTTTTAGTTTTTGTTTTAGTTAACTGTTATTATTTTATTGTATTTTTAGCTATAGTTAACTGGAGTGAGATTGGTTGATATCAGTTGAAATGGTGTCATTCATAATCTTTATTCACCGATCACACGGTAGATACAAAATAACAAAAATATACAAAAAAAGAAGAAAAAAAACATGCACACACAACAGTCATTGTCATTGTCACTGGCTGTTGTGTAGTTGGGCTGCTGCGGTGCATACGACCACAACGACTACGCTCATAGCAACCTGACGTCCTCACAGAAAGTGCCTGTCTCCTGCTGCACGCTGACAGCTGGGCCTGGCTCAATTCCCACTAAGAGGAGTGATTTCAGTGATATTGCTGCATGTCTTGGCGGTGATGCGAATTACATTAATGACAAGGTACAGGCAGTTCTGTGCGAATTAATTGCAAATTTATTGCAATTGCAACAGAATTTATTCTTCGTATTAATAAATGTAGGTATAGCCTATTAACTTCCAGAAAACTTTATAAATTCCAAAGTATATAGGTGTTCTGTACTGTTTTCATGTCTAAAAATTTTTTTGGTTTTTTGGCCTGTGTTTTGAGAGTGACGAAAGGTCGTCAACATTTTTTGAGGAAAAAAGTACACCCACCAGAGAAAATCCTGGCTACGCCAATGAATTTGGCCACCCCTGGAAAAATACTGCGGGCGTCCATGGCGTGATGTGTAGGAAATGGCAAGAAACTATGAGAAATTCTGCAGTGTCTTCACATGCCGATGAACCAAATTTACCGCTATGAAAGTGAGTCGTGTCGATCATCTCCAATATAACCCATCATGTGTCGAGTGGAATGTAAAACGCTACTTACTAACTAAACTCGTTGTAGAAGTACCATTGCACGACATTGCAGTCGTGAATGACAGAGAGACTAGAACTCTCATTATACACCTACTGAGACTAGTGTGTGTGTGTGTGTGATAGTCTAGTGTTGCTGGTGACTGATCACTATTGTAACGTTGTGTAGGACTGTTATGAGGCGGTGGAATACCTGCTCGTGAAATCGACACGCATTGCTATCGGCATTGCTGCTGCAATCATCGGCATTGAGGTTCATCATCATAGATCGAGAATTCGTTACCTCAGCAAAAAAATTCGCGAATTTTAACAAATTTTCCGAAATTAAAAAATTCGTAAAAATTTGTACAAAAATTCGTTAAATGCCCGAGTGGGCGTGGCCTTCCAGTGGAATAGTTTACTTATTTAAATGAGCTCCGATTTCAGTGACGAACAAGCCAACAACAACAACTGAAGAATTTGATGTGTTTCACAGTTTCATGTTGATAAAAATATAAAACAAACTTACAAAGGCGGTTTGCACTTTACAGTGATCTGTTGTACGAATAAATGCATTATAAATGAACGTTACATTCCAGAACATCAAAACAAGTCAAACATCTATGATTTGCAAAATTACGAATTTTTACTGAATTTTTTTCAATGGAAAAATTAGTAAAATTCGTTAAATTTTAAGAATGAAAAAAATTTGTAAAATTCGAATTCTCGATCTATGTTCATCATTGCATTCTCTAGCTCATTTCACTGCCTTCACAGCAGTTCTGTGTCCGTCTGTTCATTCGCCATCGACGTGCACGCCCTTACAAAAATGTCCTGTTTGGATCTCACGGTAACATGCAGTAGGAAACCACGAGAAACCGTGGAATCCCTGTTTCTTTTGTATATTAATGACATGTAACTAACTATGGTATCTTGTGGGCACACCACTGAACCGATGGAGTTCCTATGGATACGCATGGGTATAATGACTGCATGCGGTGCAGGTTGTTTGCACAGAACTCAGTCACAGCGTTAGTAGTCAGTGTCTGTCATACGGTACACGGTTTAACTGGTCTGTATAGAGCACAACACACATACACACAAGCAGAAAAGAGTCGGAGAGATTGGAGTTCCACAGTCCACTGACAGCTAAGGCGGCGGCTGCGAGACTGACGATAGAATGGCTGATTAATGCTGATGGAGTTGTCTGTTTTACTGTTGGAAAAACTTGATAATGTTGCTTCAATTGACTGTCGACAGCAGTGTACGACGAATGTTGTGACCTACAGAGGCAGTGTGACAAGTTGGCTCGATGTATGTGTGCAGGTCATTCTGATCCTGCTGGCGGCAATTGTGCGTCGATCACTGGAAACCGGCAAGTCAATGAGTCTCTGATTGACACTGCTGCTCATCCTGCTGCTTGTAGTGCTGCTCACGTCGCCTTTATTCGCCGTCTGTCTCTCTCCCGCTCTCTCTCTCTGTGTGTGTCTGTCTTGTCTTGTCTGACTGCTTAAGACTCCAGACTTGGTGTAGGCCTACCTGCATCACGTAGGCACCGTGAGACGGACTGATGGGCCGTCGTCATAGTTTCATTAGCTTGGTAGACCCGAATCAGGGACAGTGAACTGTGCTGTTAATGAACTGATCGTCAATCATCGAACATTGTGCATAGCTACATACTGCACGTTCGGCTTCATTTGTTTACTATCAGTGTCAGCTGTCTTCAGCTTGAGTCACTTCATCTGAATGTGAGCACTAAGTCTGTTAAACACAAACACTGACTGATAGAGACACTTGCAGTGTGTGTAGTTTGTGCTAGTAAAGTTCTACAGAGCATCGTGACATTACAACACTGTGTCACAGCTCTGTTCAACAGATTGCCAGATGTATACCAGATATGGTATAAAACATATATCTTGCAATAGCAAGAAAATTTCATGCATTATGCTGGTATTGAGGTATTTTTTCTATAGGAATTTGATTTAAAAAGGATGTTTCTTGGCTGGAGTTCATCAGATGCTCAAATTAAATGCTGAATTTAATTCTTCATAGCTATGCACCAATAATAACTATTAACTGCACACTAAACAGTGAGCATGTGCACACAGTACTGGATCATTGACAAGTTACACTGAATTAACAGGAGTCAAATGCACCAAAATAAACTAAATTAGCTTTGTCTGGTATCAAGTGAAATGGTGAAAAAAACACATAAAAGGTAAAATGTAATGCGAAGGACAAAGCATTTTACCCGAGTAACCCGACTGCACATATTTCACTGTCTCAAGACGGCAAACTATTTTTATCACATCACAAACCAGTTCTGGTATGTCAAATATTCATTAAAAATGGACAAATGTTCTACATCAGTCCGGTGTGGCTGCATTGTAGCCCTGCCCATTGCCCAATAAGTTAGTTTAGCACTGTCCTCATTTTGTAATCCGTAAGATTAACATATGGTATGTTAGGAGGCTATAGGTTCGGTGCTTATAAAGTCTGGTATCTCCTGATGAAGCAGCTCAACAGTTTGTATGCCTGGTATGCTGCTCTGCTTAAACTTCCGGCTGGTACCCTGCTTTTGATTTTACAAACAATATGAAATATAAAGGTGATACAAAATTTATTGAAGTATATGTAGGGATGTCAGAATTCTGCAGTTCTGTGTGCACAGAATTGTCTATCGTGCGCAGAATTAACAAAGCAGCACAGAAATTGCAAAATTTTGCAATCACACTAAGCAATATTGCTCTTAGGTCAGCACTGACTGCTGCCAGAGCCAGCGCATAACATTGCGGTGTGAAAGTAATAAAATATTTCACCGTTATGTGCAGGCC
>Ga0209562_1001073_pt1 | contig 10192 bp, 4 predicted proteins | sample WorMetvacBELIZE2_FD_187399 | JGI IMG/M metagenome (GOLD analysis project Ga0209562, IMG submission 187399) | Marine gutless worms symbiont microbial communities from Max Planck institute for Marine Microbiology, Germany - Olavius vacuus BELIZE.2... | ecosystem: Host-associated > Annelida >...
AAAAAATACAGCACACACAGTAGAATTATGCGCTAACAAAAATTCGCGTAGTAACGTTGTAGTCCGTTTTTAAAGATTATACAGCACACAAAGATTATTCAACGTCGAGATAAGAAAAAAAGAATGAGTTCAGACAAAATGAACATGCCAGTATCACATTTATGACGCTCGAACGTTACATATTATGTACTTTATTAATGAAGAACGTAATTTCGTCAAACTAAATAGTTGCAAATATAGCTGCAAAATACATGTGCTGTAGCTGGCATAAATATAACAGACTAGCGTGTCCAACATTCAAGAACATTCTTACAGTACACAATAGTATCTATCTCTTGGACTTAATCGAATAAATTAGACGATGACAATTCCCGGATTCCGACTGAGTGACCGTGGAAATATTTAACATTTTTTGACTTTATCATATCTTGAACTTTTCAAAACTTTGGAAACTCTAAACTGAACTCCGTGAACTTTACAACAATCCGCGGCATTTTGACACCGGCGAACGTTTAGCGATTTCGTGTGTAAGTAAAAAAAACAATATGAATTGTGAGAATCTGTGCGATGAGCGCTAGCGAAACAAGACGCCAGCCTTATAGGCACAACGACCGTGTAACGAAGTCGGATATACACAGCATCACTTCTCCGACTCTTGACTGTCATATCCAAAGCTCGAGCGTATGCGTACAGTACGCTCAAAGAGAATAAGTTAGAATAGACACGAAATCTTAAAAATAGAAGTGTACGATATGCGTATTCTATTTTGGAGGACCTGCACCATTTATTATTAGTTGCGGATGGCCAGCCATACTTTTGAACGAAGTCAAAATTATGTCATTTCCGGTATGAATTTACGATCAAACAGTAGCTATATTCGGGCCTATTGTAATAGTCTGTATATTGTTTATTCCTTATTTCTCTTTCTTTCTGCTTTCGTTTTTGTTAATTGTATATTTTTGTATGTATGCATTTTTTTCTTTTGATGCTACCATTTTGGTGAATAAAGATGTATATATTAAGTGTACCGTTTCTACTTTCATGCATTGTCTGCATTTCACTCATGTCTGTTCCTTCCTTGTTCAGTCAGTCGTCTTTGAGGCTCTCTGCTTTCATAACGGAACAACGTATCGAAAAATGATAACTTACTTTGAAGCTGTGATGAATGTCCCATGATATCTCCAAATTTGGTGAACTTTGGTCCACCCAAATTTGAGCGATGAGAATTATGTCTGTCCGCCCGTCTGTCTGTTTGTCAAATGCGTGAATTGTGACTAAACGAAAGAAAGATCTGTCCAGATTTGTATGAAAGATTTGTACGTAAGACTATTCAACCTAGTTTTGTGAGAAGAAGAATAGCTCGTGGAAAGTGACCCCCTTCTACCTAAAATTTCGGAACAAAGCGACCGCGTTGGAGTGAGATCGCCGATTTTCAGTTGATATTCGATCATAGCGACTCAGCCGTAACACCTAGGGAAAAAAGTTCAATTAGCACTAATAGGAAATCCACTACGCGCTTTCCAATGAGCCTAAGATGATCATCGTACATTGCCCCTAAGCCCCCAAAGGGGCTCAAAAACGCAAAACGGCCAATTTTCGTCTAAAATCGCACTTCGCTTGAAGAAAGTCTGCTACAAAGTTTCTTACTTTCTTTGTGTGAAAACTGTCAGCGACATAGTTGTAAAGCATTCACTGGCCTAACTATCTGTGCGTATATGATTGGTGGGGGGTGACCTTCTACCTGAAATTTTGGGTCAAAGTGACCTCGTTAGAGCGAAATCGCCGATTTTCGATCTATTTTCGCTCATAGCGCCTCAGCCGTAACACCTAGCTTAAAAAGTTCAATTAACACTAATAGGAAGTCCAGTACGCGCTGTTCAATGAACCCAATGTGAACATCGTACGTTGTCTCAAAGCCCGCAAAAAGTGTCTCGGAAAACGCAAAGTGTCCATTTGAACAATAAGCTGCGATAACTCCGAAACGGTACGAGATAGGCTGTCAATTACTATTAATCCCTGATAGGAAGTCGCATACGGGCTTTCGATTGGTACCGACCTCTATTACCTTAGATGACCTTGAACGGCGTAATAGCCGTTGTTTTGCATTTTTTACCGAATTTGATAGCTTTGCAAGCCGATTATCTCATAGCGGTTGAAGATAGACCATACTGTCCGTAAAATGATGTCTCCCAGTTCCAGTCTTCCACTTTTGGCCAAAACTAACGCACTCTGCAGCGCGGTTTCTCTGCGATAGCTACTGATCATCTTGCCTCACTTGCTTACTGGCTTGTTACGTGATCACGGTACTTGGAACGAGAAGTGGCGTGTTTGTTATAGAGGCTTGTTCATCGAATTGCTTGCGTAGAGAGTCGTCGATATATTTATTGGTCTGAAGGTGACGAGCGCCATGACTCAGGGTCCTCCATGTCGCGTATCCAGACGTCATGCGGCAGGTCATCGTGTAGGACATTTCTCCGCACGTTTCCCTGGAAATCCCCCAGACATCCCCCGAACATTCCCCTGGATTTTTCTCAGTACATTCTTTATTCCTCGGACGTTCACCACGGATATTCCTCCAAACATCCCCCGGACGTTCCCCCGAACATTCATCCGGACGTTCCCCAAACATTCCCCTGGACGTTCTCCTGAACATTCCCCGAACTTCCCACGGACTTTTCCGCCACTCAGGCAGCTCCCTCGGACAATCCCTCTGACATTTCCTGGACATTCCCCCGGACGTTTCCCCGGGTACCAGTACACTTAAACGTAGAAACTTGCCAACCATATTACTAACTCTAACACCAGCCCCCACTCTGTCTCTTTATTGATATCGTTCGTTAGCAAGTTTTACTGCGTTTAAGTAGCGGTCGCAAAGCAACGGAAATGTCCGAGGGGAAATCATCAGCGGGGGGATGTTCGGCTCCCAGGCAGGCGGGGCCCTTCATCTACGATCCGCCGCCGCCTTCACTGATGATGTGTATTGGCAAACATAAGGAGGAATCAGCCATCAACGGACGCCATCGGTTCGTGTGAAGTCCCGGGGATATGACATGATGCCTGAAGCGTGACGCTATGGGTTCAACGTGTCTGGGTGCAGGTGCTCGTAACTGTCTGTCTGTTTCGTACTGCACGCGGTGTCGAATTACAACCGCACGGTGCATTTGACAGTTTTGGGGAGCTTACCGATTATTTAGTTTGTATTTTAAAAATTTATTTTAACTAACAGCAGACAAGAAAAGAATAACAGCTTTTGAAATGACAGCGTAGTAGAATGAAGCCTGTCAGTTGGAAGGAGCATCGCAGTAATGTGTCGATAACAGAGGAACTCAGCCCATCATGTAGACTCCTGATGGAAGTCGCAAACTTTAGTAATTTGGACATTTAGTCATGTCGGAAAACCTGCATACATCGATCCTACACGGGTGTATCGACGGCAGGAAAGCACAAGGAAGACTGCGTTGACGTTGGACGGATGACGTCATAGACCAAAGAAGACTGTTGCAGAATGCATACACTTAGCAGATGTATGGAAAATGGTGTCAACGTCCATGGTCGCCTATTTAAAGACATGAAATTTGTGAAGACCAGAGAAGATAACAATTGTACTTATTTAAACGAGTGCGGTATACAACAAACTATAGGAAAAGGAAAAGGAAACAAGTGCAGGGATGTAACGTGCAATTAAAAGATGATAAAATCAGCTCAGTCTATCACACGAGTCAAACAAAAAATGAAAGATCAAAACAAAGAAAAAAAGTAAAACTGAGGAAACAAATCACAATTTGCCATTGTTCTAATTTTCTGATGGTCAATCTGTGACGGCTCTGACGCCGATGCGCCGCGTGCGTCATGGATAATTCATCTTTATTTTACCGAAGAGGCATCAAACAACGAACAACATTACAACAGTAACTACAATAACATAAAATAAAATAATGCTCACTACGCTAAGCTAGCTAGCTACTGACTGCACGTTGCCGTGTTAGGCAGCCCGACGTATGTGAAAGACTTTTTGGGACTGTTAAACTTTTATGCATTGTCCAATTGCGCTAAACTTTGGTATGCCGGTGTATTATGGGACGCCGGATGCTGCGTAATGGTAAAAATCTACTTCCGGTCAAATTCAGATGGCGAACGGCGCCCAAAGCTGGAAGTGGTTATATCACAGTGATATCGCACCTTTCGATCCTAGTCGCCTATGAGTATTATTCGTTTCGAAATTGTAAATGGTTCCTTCGTTATAACTCAGCCACAATGCAGCCAAAGATTGTACGATTTCGCTGAAATGCGGTACGCGGGTGCGATATAAACATGTGATTAAAGTCTAGAACGACTGGCGGACGGGCGGCCTCAAGTGGTAATGCATTGCTAATCGCAACCTTTTCAAGTTCATTTCTCAGTGGTGTTCCACCATCGGCCATAATCATAGCACGCCATAATCACGCCCCGGCCCATCTAGCGCTTCCTATGCACTATGAAAACAGCTGATCCCCAAGCTCTCACAAGATTTCACAGCTGCCGCAACTCAGACGGCCGGCTTGAATTGTCGATCAACGGCGGCGACAACGACGACTACGACGACAATAGGAGAAATTTATGGCGTCGTACCGTACGCGTAAACCTTGCCTTATGCCAATATCTGCCACGCGACGCATTGCACGGAGGAGAGGCAGATGTTACGACAACTCTGACTGCCAGCGCATCATTCTAGCACCGGCGCATCTTTGTTAGACGCCATGGCTCAATTCCGACGGGGGCAACCTCAGTGGGTGCGTTAAATACACGCCACGTTATTGTTAACTAATGCCCGGCTAAGCACGCAGGTAGGCCTATTAAGACACATTATCGAAAACCCAGTCTCATATGCTGACGACCTTAATCAGCATAGCTAAGAATCTAACCCTAATAAAATAAAACAGTAAAAAACAAAAAAAATGCAAAGCAAGATAAATTTGTGGAAAGTTTCGATCTGTTTTCAAACAGTCCATTTATTTGGATATCAGAGCAAGTACGAAACAATCAGGTGGTGAAAAATACGCTATCAACGAAACTATCAAGGCAGAATGTCTACACAGGATGCTGACAGGGTAAATATTTGAAGGCAGTTCAAATTCAAATTCAAATTCAAGCTGTTTAACGCTTACACCTTAAGTGACCGGCGGCAAGAAACTATCACAGTGTATTCGTGTATTCGAACGAAAAATTTTTTAGTTTACGCTTGATAATATTAGTCTGTTATTTCCTGAATTGCATTGGGCAGTCTGTTCCAGGCTTTAGGTCCAGCGATATTAATCTAATCAATTTATTAAATTCGGTTTTTATCCAAAATCTTTAACCCGCAAAAACGTAAGCAATGCAGAATTTCAAATTTGGAATAGCAATAAAAATCAGACATTGTACATTAGTGTTTCTAGTATCTCTATTATAATTATCATGAGTTTAGTTTTGTGTGTACATGTTTTTTGTGTTCAATTACTAGATATCACTTTGGTAATATTATTTTTCAGATTCATAAAAGCTGCTTCTTGAGGTTACCTTTTGCCTATTTTGATATGTTGTTTTTGTTCATATCTGTGCCGTATGCTCTGAGGCAATAAAACGTTTTCATTCGTTCATTCAAGTCAGAAATGAGGCTCGCAGTTCGGTAAAGTTCAGCGTTCCCTAGTTTCTGGACTCGTCGCGTTGTATATCGTTTCTTCCCAGTTTTCGTCGGAAAATTGCAGCCCTGCGAGGAGTGATTCAATTTTACGATGCATTAAGCCGGTGAGTAAATGAAAGATGAATGGACGGGTGGGTGAGTAAAGTGATTGTAAAACGGCTGCAGAGGCTGGGGTTGGTTGCTAGGAGACGACATACGGCGACGAATCGTGACCGGCATGCCAATGACCTCGCGTGATCGTCTCGCAGTATTTATTCTGTCCGTCGCCGACTATAGCCACCAGCTCTGCCAATCAACAGCTTCCGCTAAATCGCGGTTTTCACCATTAGCCGGTCAAAGCACCTAGGCTACCCAGCAAATAAGACTTTCGGGACAAGGCAGCAGCCAGAAGTAGGGGTTTTCTCCAATACCTCGCTTCCCTTCCCTTCCTTTGTGTCTTTCCCTTACCTTCCTTTTTCCTTTCCCCCTTTCTCTTCGCTGTGAAATGACCCTCAAAATTCAGCTAGGGGCCTGTCGAGCGTTGTAAGCTCGGCAGCCGGTTCAGAAACCGCAATCAAATTGAATCAAATAGTCCGATAATAATAATAATAATAATAACGGTAACAGTCAGAAGCTAAACTGAACATTAGGAATCACACACGGTACACTAATTCATTGATTAACATCTACTGACTGTATCACTAAAATAATGTCTTTCATATATACAATGTTTAATAACTGACAAGCACGCCGTGCTTGGTCGCAGCTGACAGAATTTCACAGTGTCAAAATGTAGCTACTACTATGAGCAGAAGAAGCTAGCTACTGCATACAAGTAACAAACGGCGCTGTTACAATATTCGTACGGCGTAAGGGATCAAGGCACATTGACAGCATTGACCTGGAATAAGTAAAAAAAATTAAAAAATAAAAAAAACCACAACAAAAACATCACTTCTACTAAAAGTACATAAAATCAGACAAATCTAATCTGACAAATCTGCGCTGGAAAAGAAAGCATGGGCTCTCGCTTTTATTATTATTATTAATAATAGTATATATTATTATCGGACTATTTGATTCAGTCAGACAAATCTGATATTTCACTAATCTTTTAAAAGCAGTATTAAAACGCGCGTCATTATTTGAAAATGGTGCCAGCTAGAGTGCTCCAGGGGCGGAATACGGTAACAAACACGCGTTCGTTCGGCACTACTTCGCACTGTAGACCGTTTGTCTGTATAATCACGTTTTGGTCAACCCGAGAAATCCGAGCTAGATACATACATTATTTTTTCATCCGAATGTGGCGAGTGTTGTAACGACAACTAAGCTGCTGCTGGAGTTATCCTGCTATATTTACTATGTGTACCAGCTACCGCTACTTAATGTCTCTCGGCATCACGGAGAGCGGATTCTGTGATACGGGGATTAAGCAGCAGAACGAATGTAAGGAGATAAAATAAATAAGTAACCAACCAGCCAACGTTACAAGAGGATTTACTTAACGAGCCGCCCTTTCGACAGCATAGTTAACCAGAGCCTACTATTGTGAGTTATGACGGCAACGTAGCGCCTCCTCTCTTGTCCTATGTGAAGATACTGCAATAGTGCCGCGGTAAGTAACTAGCTTTTTACATTTATAAAGCACTACAAAAGCACCAGCTGCTAAGCGCCGTGGTCTTCAGCAAAACAGGTGCGTTTTTAGCAAGCGTGCCAGACGTTTCGTACCCTAACTTTTTCGTAACCAGGCGTTTCGTACCCGGTGTTCTTAAAGAGTACCTCGAGTTAGGGTTAGGGTTAGTGTTAATGTTAGGATTAGGTGTTAGTGTAAGAGTTTTGGGTTAGAGCTAGGGTTATGGTCAAGGATAGGGCCAAAGTTCGAGACATCTGAAATAAGAAACGCTCGGGTACGAAAAGGTTAGGGTACGAAATGTCTGGAAGACTATTGCAAGCGACGGGACTGCAAAAGGACAAGTTCAGAGTCACGCGGGTGGAGCGGTCGATACTGACTACTGCTGTTGCGTTATGTCAGTTTGCAAGACGCCGGCACGTCCATCAAGTTGACACGCGGAAGCTTTTTTCTTGTTGTAATACGGATTTGGAACCTTACCGCACGCAAGACCTGCGTGTTAGTGAAGATTGTGTCTTATATCATACGGAGTCACGTCATGACCAGAATTTACTCCTGCTTTGAGGCTATTCGTAGAATGTGTTTTCCAAATCAGTTAAAATTCACATCTTCATATATTTCTGTTTTTTTCTGTACTCTGTGTACGATTACTATAATAAATAAATAACAAAAGCTAAGCACAGCTTCATCATCAATAATTATTAGAGCCAAAACAACATTTTTAAACGTATGTTTCACACGGTAATACAACGAGGTTATTACGAAATGGCGAGAAAATAGTATATTTATTTTTGTAGATAATTCATTGATGCTTTCAACAGTGAAAGAATTTTCAAAATCGGTTAAAAGTTGATGAAGTTATTGCAAAAAGTTCGATACTGCGTTTTTTGCTTCTACATTACGATAAAAGCAGGATGTTGGATTGCTGGTTTTCGCTGACCGACGAACGGGCGAACTGTGCGAATATTATCTGCAGACATCAGCGCCGAAGAAAAATTATGTGTGGCAGAGTTTAAAATTGGAACTAAGGAGTCCAGGTAATGAAAATTTAAAACATAAAACAATTCGTTTAACGTCTGGTGTGCCCTGATCCATTTGCCGGCCCAGGCCCCGGGCCCCTTACGGACTAATGTCTTTGCTCATGTGACTGTTAGCATGCTAATATACCGCTATACGTAATTGGAACTTTTGCTGAGTGGACATCCCAGTTTTGAAAACGTGGTAACGCTTCTAGTGTAACACAACTTGTGAAAAGCGGACAGTTCTCCGATGCGTGAGAATTCCGAGAAAGGTCAGATAATCGATGAAGGAGATGCAGCGCTAATCTATGGCGAGAAGGCCGCTCTGCTGTGCGCGCGTGTGAACTAACTACATGTATAGCGATAAATATCAATCGGCGTAACACCGCAACGCGACCGCATGCACGGCAGCATTACATTAACTTGTCATGCGTTACTCTTCTACATCTATAGCTAATCGCATTTCGCCTGTTAGATTGCGTTGTCTGCCTTTCTGCCTACTGTGTTTCCCTGTTTAGCTAAAACTATCGTTAGACTTGCAACAATGTTTTTGTTATTTATTTTACTGCAGGCTTTTAGCTGATATTAGTCGGTTAAAGGTGCGAGCTGTTAACTGATCCAACAGCCATCAGGCCGACGTATAGGTAGCTTAATCGGATTTAACCCTTGCCGGCTCAAAGGCTGCAAAAGAGATAAGCTCACTCGCAACGGAAATCGTTTTCTTTAAGAAAAGCGTTTTTTTCTTCCTTTTTTAGATGACATACGCATTTTGTTGCTAAAAAAGATTCATGCTTCTATCATGCAAAGCACAGTACAGAAAGCGTGTGTTCAGTCTTTAGAGTAACCGATTGCTTAAAAGGGCAAAATGTTGCAGCAACCAAAAATTATGTATAGTAAAATCCAAATGTAATGGGTAGTGTATTTGCAACCTATAGAAAATGGGGTATAAGCCGGTAGGTAGAAAATATTTGTCTATTGTAATAGTATTGCATACGATAATAGAAATTCAAAAACAAATGATTATTTTGCTCATAAATTTTTAATATGAAACAAATAGGTTAAATTTTAATCGATTTAAAAACGTGTGTCGAAAAAATGAAAAGTAAAGTAAAGAACACGGACGTATACACTAGTCAAAGTGGATTTACATCGGCAATGTATTTTCCACTAAAATGTAGACAACAACAATGCACAAATACAACTCGCATAAACATTGATGATGCTGTTGTTGATGTTGATGATGCTGGAAGTGGAAGACTGGAACTGGGAGACAATATTTACTGATATTATAAGTCTATATTTAACCACTGCGACGTATTTGGCCAGCAAAGCAATCGAATTCAGTAAAAAACGCAAAAAAGGCTATTACGACGTTCAAGGTCATTCAAGGTCATCGAGGTTGGTACCAATCGAAAGCCCGTATGCGACTTCCTATTAGTGATTAATAGTAACTGACAACCTATCTCGTCCTGCAGCGGAGTAATCGCAGCTTATTGTTCAAATTTTAGACACTTTGCGTTTTTGAGCCACCCTTTGGGAGGGGGCTTAGGGACAATGTACGATGTTCATCTTGGGCTCATTGGAAAGCGCGTAGTCGACTTGCTATTAGTGTTAATTGAACTTTTTCGCTAGATATTACGAATGAGGCTCTTTATACTGGCGAAAATAGATTGAAAATCGGCGATTTCGCTGCAACGCGGTCAGTTTGACCCAAAAGTTCAGGTAGAAGGAAACGTCCCCACCAATATTTGCGTTTTTGAGCCCCCTTTGGGGGACTTAGGGGCAACATACGATGATCATCTTAGGCTCATTGGAAAGCGCGTAGTGGACTTCCTATTAGTGTTAACTGAACTTTTTTCGTTAGGTGTTACGGCTGAGGCGCTACGACCCTCTGTTCAAAAT
>Ga0209562_1001074_pt1 | contig 10186 bp, 5 predicted proteins | sample WorMetvacBELIZE2_FD_187399 | JGI IMG/M metagenome (GOLD analysis project Ga0209562, IMG submission 187399) | Marine gutless worms symbiont microbial communities from Max Planck institute for Marine Microbiology, Germany - Olavius vacuus BELIZE.2... | ecosystem: Host-associated > Annelida >...
CATCAATACTGATGTACGTTCAAAGTCAATAGCTGCTTCAAAACAGTAACAATTACATTCATCAAAATTAAGATATTTTTTTCACATCAATCAATCAATCAATCAATCAATCAATACATTTATAATGCGCCATGGTACAGAGGTGTGTGCTACAGTGCGGATTATGCCGAAGCAAAGAGAAATGTCTTAAGCCGGGTCTTAAATGTGTTAACAGATGGTGCAGTTCGACAGTTCAGAGGAAGAAAGTTTCAGAGTCTTGGAGCAGCAACAGCGAAACGACGAGCAGCAGTGTCCAAGTTGTGCGGCGGAACTGACAGAAACTTCTGTGTGGACGACCGCAGCGAACGAGATTGACTGTATGGGCTGATCAGATCAGCAAGGTAGCCAAGCTGTTGAAGAGTGGTCACCAGATAACAAAGTTTGGCGAGTTTGAAATTGATCCTGTTAATGGATGTTAATTTACAATGCGGACATATCACCATGAAAATCGTAGAAATAAAGTCGGTGTTTGACCTAACTGCATCTTGGACTGGCCATTCATGACGAACAGCATGTATGCCACTAACACATAATAATAATTACAAAAACAACTGTGGCAATGTTTACACTGCTAATATCATGACAAAACCATCGCAAGAGTTCATCTGGTTCACCTGATGAATGAAGAACAGCCTAAAGTGGCTGCCAAACCTCAGATCATGCCAGCTAGCATTGGCTGTGAGTCCTCCTCTAGGCTGCTATCATTCACACCCACCATCACCAATAAGTACTACTCATCCCAGAAACTGACATTCATTTTACCATCTCACGGACTCGACCTAACCACGGTACTGAAAGTGTGCAGCTGAAGCCGGTGCCCAAGGTTGTATTGATTGATTGATTGAGTACGAGGTTTAACGTCCCACCAAACACATTATAGGTCATATCGGGGACGGGTTTTTACGGGTCAAATGACCCAACCAACAGTTTCAAAGCACTGAAGAAACACACAAAACTAAACTAAACCAAATAAAACAAAACACCAGAAAATGGACAATGGGAGAAAGAGGGGTGCCCGGCCCCACACGGGGGACATGAGGCTGTATATCACATTGGCTTTTTTTGCAATAAACACAAGTGCATACTGTGGAATTTGATCCTATGACTTCAGGCTAGACCACTACATCACACACTAAATCACTGTACAAGTATCTGTACAGCTGCTTAAAGTATGTACCTCAGCACTTAACATATGTACCTCAGCACTTAATGTACGCACTACAGCACTTAATGTATGTACCTCAGCACTTAACATATGTACCTCAGGACTTAATGTACGCACTACAGCACTTAATGTATGTACCTCAGCACTTAACATATGTACCTCAGGACTTAATGTACGCACTACAGCACTTAATGTATGTACCTCAGCAGCTGTTTCAGACCAGAGCAGAAGTTGATCCTATCTACAGTTGCTGATGTGCTTGGTGCTGCCGGTGGCTTTGCTGGGAAGTAGATCAGCATCAAGATAAATAGTACGCCGCTCCACACACATTCTGTTTCACAGAACCAGCAAATGCACTTAACTTCTACTGCAACAATCACATTCATTTCATTTCACTGCATTTCTTAAGTGCTTTTGTCACCACATTCGCACCATCTTGCTGTTTCATTACCACCCAGGCCAACTCAGCCTGGCATCCCTGATGGGAGGCAAAAAATGAGTACTGGCAATGGACACAACCACTAATGGGAAAAATGACAAGTTCTGAGCAAGAGGGACTATTGTTACCTGGATTGCTGGCATACTGACCTGGTCGGTTTAATGCTGCTGGCTTTTAACTAAATTGGCTATCCAGCGAATGTGGGATGTGCTAGCCAAACTGAGTTTCACTCATGCCAGCTCAAAGGTTGCAAAGACGACGAGTTCCCTTTCAGTGGACTTTGCTATCTCTGAAAAAATCTTCTTCTTCAACACATCTCTCATCTATGTGGCTGCATCTACATCACCACAAAACTATCGTCAGCAAGTTTGGCACGACTTCACAATGTGGCTGTCAGGGTCATGTCAGACCACTGCTTCACTATGAAGTTGCTGACATCCTTCAGCATTTAGTTGGAGAATGATTGCCATGGTTTGGCTTGAGGCAGTGTGACCAGGATTCTGCCAGCGGGTAGCAGGGAAGGTGGAGACGATGACAAGGCTATGATAAGTCACATGTACAATTGACAACAGACAGTCAATCAGACAAAGTCAAACCGGCCACAAAGTTGCACAAAGACCAAGATTGGAAGCATCAGCAAAGTAACCATAAAATTCTTAACTCAGCAAATAAACTGACCATCAACTGGTTGAAAGCTGCCTCGGAACTACAGCTGAACTTCTCGCATATTTTTTTATCGATGTGCAGCTCATTAATAATGCAGACTGCATGCCAACACTCTAGTCAAAGTGACAGGTTCTACCGTCAGTAGATGGTCATGCCTCAGCCAACTAAACATGTCATCCAGTGCAACTGGGTGTATCCGAAATATATTTTTTTTACCGCTGATAACATCCAAGCAGGCCAAACTCTCTCTGATCTGTGACGGTATCTGCAAAACAGCTACTGCATCAAGCATCACAATACAACAGTTTGTACGTTTTTTTATAGATGATGATGACAACTAACAATTAACAAAAGTTAAAGAATACAATTTCTTAATGTAATACCGACCTGTGTACATTAGTTTCATGATGTGCTGCCTTGTTAGTTGCACTACACAACACACAGCAAACAATCATCAACAACCTACTCAGAAGTGAAGACAACATGTAGCACTCACATTGCACACATATAACCATTTCAACAGCCATTTGAAGTATGTCTCCTGCAAACAGGACCTGAAAACTTGGCTATTCTCCAGGTGCTAGTGTACATAGCGCATTAGACTTTTGTGACAATTGCGATATAAAAATTGATGTATACCATACTGTAACATTTAATGTGCATTCAAAAACTGACAGTAGCGAGCTTAGTCTAGCACACTACGTTAAAATAAAATTTAAAAACAATAAAAAAACTGAATCAACAAAAATGAAAACCAAAACTGATGAGCAAAAAAAAATTAAAAAAGCGATACTATGATATCAGTCTGGTGGTCTGGTGGGTGGCTAAGCAGTATGGTGGAAAGGATTTGTGGGATAGGCCAGTTTTAGCTTGTAGTGGAGGAGTGAAGGAGTGATGATGAAGATGACGAACTGGCATAAGCAAAATGGGCTGAAAGTGAAAGTGAACAGGCTGGTGGACCCTCAAAGATCTCCAAGCAGAAACATAGAGATTGGTATGGCATCGGTTTCATAGGCCAGATACCCAACAACAGTGTCAAAGCACTGAGGGCAGGAGAGGCAGACACATGAATATTCATAGCAAATTTTTCACCAAACTCTGTGAAAACGAATGCCACAAACAGTATTCATCATCCGGGCTGTAATGTTTATGCAGTATGTCACACCACCCCAGCATGATTGATTGATTGATTGAGTAAGGCTTAACGTCACACCAACACATTTTAGGTCATATGGGGACGGGTTTTTACGGGTCAAATGACCCAACCAACAGTGTCAAAGCATTGAAGGAACACACACAAAAACACAAATAGAACAAAACACCACAATCCATCTTAACTAAGGAATACAGATAACACAAATTACAAAACAAAAACTAAAAACCCAGGTTCGGTCGCCTCCTACGACCTCCGGCCTGGAAACAGAGTGGGACTATTCTGGTAGAAAGGGAAGGGATGGACAAAAGAAGAAAATAGGTAAAGCCAATAAAAAAAAAGAGAAAAGTAAAAAAGGGGGAGAAGATGAGGAAGTAAATGGACAAGGGGGGAAGAGGGGTGCCCCGGCCCCACACGGGGCACCCCAGCATGATGCCTATGCATCATGTCACAGCGGCATCATCTCTCCAGCCTAATCACCAGCATAATGTCTATGCAACATGTCCTATCAGCATCATTTACTCAGCCTAATTCCCAGCATAATGTTTACGCATCACATCCTACCAGCATTTGTGCTGTCATTATTTCTGTGACCCTGATGCAAGCTCCAATCCTCTGATTCTGTACACAGAAAAACGTAATTAAACAGTCATGCAATCACAGACATTTATTAATCAATCGACCAATAATCAGAGATTGTTACTGATTTTCCTTGTGTTTACTTAGTTCGTATTGTGTTTGTATTTGTATTTCGGTTTATGCGCGTATTTTACTGTAGTATCATATCACGTGTTTGCCATTATTGTTCTATACATAATAATAAATAAATAAATATAAACTGCATCAACATTCATTACTGAAACTTTATTTCTACAAATAATAATCAACAAGTAGCTCATCTATCGCAGAGTTACTGCGCTGTAGGGGGGTGTCAGTTTTGGCCGAAATAAGTGGCAGTTCTTTGGTTACTCTGGCTGACCAACAAACTGGATATACTCGTTATCATGCAGGTGCCTATCATCAATGCACTCGTTCTTAGTAACCTCTGCGAATATCACTCTAAGTCATACATTGCTGAAAACTATACATTTTTGTCAGGTCTGTTTTCAACCACTTTGACGTAACTGACCTCCCAAAGCTACCGAATTCGGTGAAATAATGCAAAATAAGGGCTATTACATTCCACATCATTCAAGGTCACCAACTGTGGTACTAGACGACTTCCTATTAGTGATTAACACTGACTTACATCCTATATCATACTATTTTGAAGTCATCACAGATTATTGTTCAAATCTGGTGCAAAAATCTGTAACTTTACGTTTCTGAGCCCCCTTTGAAGGCTTACGGTAACATATGCGGTTCATCTTAGGATCATTGGAAAGCTCTTATTAGACTTCCTATTAGTGATATTAGAAGTTTTTTTTCGGTAGTTGTTACATCTGAAATGCTATAAGCAAATGCTGATTGCCATTTCTGCAGGGGTAGGTTTTGTTCACCAAAAATTTCTGGTAGAAGGGGATGCCCCCACCAACCATTTGTGCAAGGTTAGATAGGCTAGTAAATGCATTACAACTTTGCCGCTGAAAGTTTTCACATAAAGAAACTTGGTAGCAAACTTTCTTCGAGAGAAGTGCACTTTTAGACGAAAAACCGGTCACTTTTTTGTTCTTGAGGCCCCTTTGGCCAGCAACGTTGGACCAAAGCCCACTGTATGCTGTTCATCGTAGGTTCACTGGAAAGCTCATAGTCGACTTCCTATAAGTCATAATTAAACTTTTTCTCCAGGTGCTTTCGTTTTATCACAATTCACGTGTTTACGGATAGACAGATGGCTTTACATTTGCCAATACCGCATTATGTACAATGCAGCGCAGTAAAAAACGACAACTTGTCAAGTAAAAACTGTATCTCTAATACCTGAGTGCAAGGTTTCATTATGAATCTCAGCAGCTGCGATGTCTGGAACCATCAGTGGACCTGAAACAAACAAAAACGTTTGTTGGCCATCATTGTCAACCAGACAGCAAGTAAGTCAGTCAGTAAGTAAACTTGTGTGAATAGTGTTACTGAGCTGCAACATTTTCATTCAGGTGCAGCACAAAGTTCAAAGATAAGATGATGATTAAGGCTAGACAAAAATCACGGTCAAAAAGCGTGAAAACCATGGCAGACTTTTTGGCAAATTCACAGACTTTGCATAACCAACAAACCATCAGCCATCATTTACCAGCATTACAACTGGCTAATGGTAGTAAATGTTCTGTATAGTATGTGTCATATTCACTGCTAACTTTCAGACTGAAGTGTGCACTACTAGTTCTACACATCATTTTGTGCTATTATTCCACTGCACTCAATCATTTCCAACAGATTACTTCACTCCCACAGTTTCTGTCATGTGTTCACAAAAATCTACATAAATAGCAAAGATCAACGCAAGCACAGAGACTTATCATGACAAAGCAATCGCCCTATAAATACCGGTCAGCACATAATGTAAAACTTTACAATAAAAAGCAGTGCCGTGTTTTGGGTTCCATTGCACCCACAGTTGCAGGGAGCTACGGAGGTTGCAGACGCTCAACAGTTAAGTGCAAATTTTTTTTCTAAAAATCCTTTTCTGTAGAAGTGGCATTTTCTTTGTGCATTTTATAACTGACATTTGTTTGCACTCATTTACAAGCAATGTTGTTACCTTTATTTTAAAATATTACATGGAAACTATTACACAGACTTATATTGACCGGGCGCTGCAAGACACGTCCTGTGGTTCTTCAACGTCATTGCACACGCACATGATTTAGAAACGTTACCTATGACAAATGCCAGTGAAAATCCAATATTGCCACTGAGAATGCCAAGTGACGTTGCAGTTGTACGTTGACTGGCAGGGAACCACGTAGCTGAGATCAATGGAGGAGCGGCCATAGTCACAGGACCAGCTAGTCCATTGAGTATCTGACCGCCATGAATAAACCTGCCAGACACAATACTATACAATACAACACAGTACATATAACACAAAAAAAGCATTTCTAGTGCACTTCCTACAACAAGAATGAGGATGCACTACACAGTCACTAATTAGGTGACATTCCTAGTTATAGATGAAGGGAATAAATAAGCCTTCTAATGTCTTTTGAAAGCAACAGCTGCACACTACAGTTGCCGTTCAGTTAGCAGTCAATTCCATCATTTCCATGCATAGAGTGCACCATTGTGCAGTGGCCTATAGGCAAGCTACTTACACCTGTGGGCTTCTGTTACCAAGCAGTATAATTTGGTACCGGCCAAGGGCAGTGATACCCATGGCTGGGAAGGTAAATACAGCCTGGTGGAAAGTAACGGCAGCCTACTGCCTGGTTTATGACCAAGTCACCTGCATTGCTGACCGCCAAGAGACTAGGATCAGCTCAGAGCCCTAAGCTTGCCCCACAGTAGGGGACTTTAAGGTTGATTGATTGATTGAGTAAGGCTTAACGCCCGCCAAACACATTATAGGTCATATCGGGGACGGATTTTTACGGGTCAAATGACCCAACCAACAGTGTCAAAGCACTGAAGGAAGATAGGTCCAAAGGATTAGGCTTCAATCTCATCAGGTCCACCTCACCACGCTCACAATGATACAACAACTATGCAGTATGGGACTTTAAGGTGCAGCAATGGAAAATGCCATTCCACTGACCTTGTGTCTTGTTTTGTATGACTAAGTTGAAAGTGCACTGATTTTAAGTGCATTTGAAAACCCGACTAAGAGCCGGTTAGTCTAACACACCATGCAAACAAATCCGGCTACTGAGCAGAATAAAAACATTAAATGGTCTGAGAGTCTGTCGAATCAATCCTGTAGGACAGGAAAAGGTCTATGAAGGAAAGGATTTTCTGAAGAGCCAAATCTTAAGTTCAGAAGGTAAGACTGAACGAGTAAGAGAGGATGAAAGTAGTGATGGTGAAGATGATGAACTGCCATGTGTGAGGTGAAATTGAAGGAGACTGTATCTGACAAGGCTTGCAAAGATCAGCGGTACCCAACAGAAACTTAATGCAATCGTTCATAAATGTACTTCTTTACTGTCAAACACTGGTAGTCTCTTCATGTCCACTTGGAATGTGCCCTTACACATCACTCATCTCCTCCTGACGACAGCTAATAACTCAGCTCTATGTACTGCCATCAGATAAGGTATCTGGTAAGCTGATATCATTCTGACTGTTTTTAAGCGCATTAGAGGCTTTGCGTTTATGCGCTATATAAATCCACGATTGACATTGACATTTTAAGTGATCCTGCATCAATTTCACAATAGTGATACTAATCAGTATATATGTTTAATAATAACAACAATGCATAACAATAATAATGACGAATCTTTCTGCTCATTCCATCAAACACTCGCATATATACACATCATGTTGCACAGAATGAAACAAGTTACAAAGCAAAAATAAAACAGCGATCTAGACCCAATTCCAAAACATCACATTTGAAGTAACAGTAAGCTGATAACAGATTTTGACAAGTGCTTCATTGTAATCATGCCATGCAACATTAAATACAGCACATGCACCATCATGGCAATAACCAATTTGAGCGATCAGGTAACTTGCCATTTAGCAGCAAACGGATCGCTGGTCACACAACGCAGTGCCGAGCCAACAGTAATAAGACCAACAGCACAGAGACAGGCCCAACGCAAACCTGTAATGAGGCAACAGACAGCTGCATTATACACACAATCAAACAAAAACACTGCACAGCAACAACAAAAAAACACTGCACTGCAACACATAACTGTAGTTACGGCTTAAAAATAATAATATTCCACTAATGTTAAACTTTATAAATGAAGTAATTCACTGATCAGCAAACACGATAAAAACTGGAGCACTAGTATAAATTATTCTGCCATAAGTTATCATAAACACAGACACCCTCTCAGCATCTGTTTAATCAGGCTATTAATGGTACTGACCATCCGTTATGCTGGAGTGGACTCCCATAGCAAAAGCTCTGTAGCAGCATCAGCATGATTTCCACAGGCTGAGTGCTCATCATGATGCTCTACTTACAACAGGACATTAGCTGCAGAAAATTCAAACAGCAACTAAAAATCTTTTCTGTTTGAGAATTAACTGACTACACAGTGCATCGTGAATGTCTGTACCTTAAAAATACTCTTACTTACTAAGTTTACTCACTCACCAAAGAGACTAATCATAAATTATTCATGACAGCAAAGTAATTCTTGGCACTCAACTTAATAACGAGAAATGTAACATACCCTTGACATCCATCAGCCAGCTCAAGAACACCATTGAAGAAACAAACATAATACAGCCCCAGTTGGTAAGAAGAGCTATCTCACCGAGTGACCAGCCAAATGCAATGTGAGCAGATTGGGCTAACGGACCCCATGTGTTCCATATTGTACTCTGTATCACATTGGCGAGTGAAAACAAAAACAGAATATACCATCGCCGCTTGAAAACCTGCAAATGACTATCGACAACTGGTGTACATGTTATTTCTGCCTCATCTGATGGATGATCGACCGTGCGAAGATTGGCAGAATGAATATCATTTGAGTCTGACTCATTGTCAGCCGGTATAACACTGAGCAATGGTTCTCTCTCAGTTGTAACAGTATCACGTGACATTGCTTTCAATGTGGCCCATAGGCCTGCCAACCTTGTCCTACAGTTAAATACAGCAGAATACACAATCATACAATTCAATGCAATATTCTGCATATTTCCAAATAACATATGCAAAAGTAACTATTAAAAACTGACAGAGTAGCAATGATACTTAGAAAGCCAAGCAGAATAAAACGACATAATTAAACAAAACATGTAGTTAGAACAAAAGTTTTGCAGCCAAGAAAATGTGATATTGGCTTTGCATATGGCAGAATGTTTGCTACATGTCATGATGTTGAAGGATGACAGCTATCGAACTGGCAAAGCTGAGTCATCAATGTGTGAGTGTGGTGATGATGAAGCAACCGTACCACACATTATTTTGTATTGCAGCAGATTTGTCGAAGCCAGTTCTGACTTGAGTGATACAGTTGAAGGCATACAGTGTGAGTCAAAAAAAGTAGCTCCCCTAAAACTTTTTTGCGGTATTTTCTCTCCTGGTGAATCTGTGTAATTTAAAATTACTGTGGTTATTGCACAAACATATTCCTATGTCTATACCAATTTTGGTCCATTTATCTCAATATCTGTGTGAAATGTATCGTTTTTACCGGTGTGACCCCTCAAGTTTTAAGAATTCAATTTAGTTTGTTACGAAATTCATGAATTTTTCGTAAAAACACAAGTCCCATCAAATGACATTTAATTAAATATAACAATTGGTATCTCTTATACGAACTGTTACATTACATGTTGAAAATTTCCACCGCTGGCTGAAAATCTAAAAAATGTCTTAAAATTGACTCTTATTCTGCCTTAGGGGCTGCACTTACAAATCTTCTCTGTAAATTATGCCTAAATTTTTTTGTCTCCACCCACTGCACCCCTGGCTATGCCTATGATGGATATAATGCTCTTTGGCTATTCTTGATTTGTCCCACTGTAAGCCTACTTACAATCTCAATAAGCGGTCATTTTCAGATAGCTTTATCATGCAGCTTCATTTGAATCGTTTAAAAATACCTAACGCATTAGGCTCTGGAGCATGTCAAGTTTAGATGACATAGCCTACTATTGC
>Ga0209562_1001075_pt1 | contig 10186 bp, 12 predicted proteins | sample WorMetvacBELIZE2_FD_187399 | JGI IMG/M metagenome (GOLD analysis project Ga0209562, IMG submission 187399) | Marine gutless worms symbiont microbial communities from Max Planck institute for Marine Microbiology, Germany - Olavius vacuus BELIZE.2... | ecosystem: Host-associated > Annelida >...
GAGGCGCTACGAGTGATTATTGGTTCAAAATCGGCGATTTCGCTCCAACGGGGGTCGGTTGAACCAAAATTTCAGGTAGAAGGGGTCGCCCCCACCAACTATTCTTTTTCTCAGAAAACTAGGATAAATGATCTTTCGTAAGGTATGAAAATCTGGACTGATTTTTCTTCAGTTTTGTCACAATGCACGCTTTTGACGGACGGACAGACAGACAGAATTCTCGTAGCTGAACTGCATCTGTATTCCATGCAGCGCGGTAAACAGCAAGTTGACAAGTATACAGCTAAACCTAGCGGTGACAACTACTCAACCTGGAGTGAGAGCAGTTTGAACATCGGCCGCACGTGAAGGACCAGAGCCGACCTGAGTACTGGCATATAACACTACTGTATAGCTGGTAGTTGGCTGAAGTCCGGTGACTGTGTGGTTCTGGACAGTGGCAGACAAGTTAACAACGACCACTTGACTGTCGGCAGTGTCTTTCTGTACGTACGACAACGTGTACCCTGCATGTGCAAAATGCAAAGTCACAGCACATAACACATGTTTCATACCATCACACAAGACATCTCTGACAACTTACTAAACAATGTTAGTGGTCACTGGTCAGCAATCTATAACTGCAAGCCAAGATATTCTATTGTAACCTGGATGAGCCACTTCACTGCAAAGTCAAGGCATAACTGCACGACAATGTCAATCTCAATTTTTTCAACTTTACATCACAGTAAACACATTCGTTTGTAATCACAATAGATACCAGATGTTCCACAATTACCGACACCCCTCGCTTCCTACAGCACAAATTAGTCAATATGCTGTTAACAGTGCTCTGGTCTGAAAAATTTTGTACATATGTACAAAAATTTTCAGACCAGAGCACTTCACATCCCAATACCATTCACATGTACATCAATACAATGTGTACATACCGGTGAGCATGCCATTAGTGAAGTGCGGTCGACTCCAGACGACTACAAACGAAGTATCTGTCACGTCGACGAACGTCATACTGGCCACCTCGTCAGGCACTGTTGATATACCAAACAAACCAATGACATGTATCATGAGATATTGTGTCGACACAACATGCAACCAATATGCAGAAAAAGTTGCAAAATTTTTATATATTGGGAAGCACATCCGGAAAAATGAATCTTAGCTCTGGGAAGTATAGTTCAGCCTGAAGGTAAAGGTCCAGTACTTATTCACACTTTGCACTCAGTGACGACCTTCTGTCGAGAGCTGCAAACAATCTTGTACAAACTGATCTTCACTGACCCATAGCTCTCTATACTGATGTATGTCAACATTTTGACACATACATCACTCTGACTGTCTAAAGTGCCCCGCAGCATATTTATGATAGCATCACTGTGAACATGACGTTTTAAATAGTAATATAAATAAACTGTGTGAAGGCAGTACATACCTGCATGCAATGATATTAGCTTTCAAGGTCAAAAGTCAAGGTGAAACAAGCACACTTTTACGTGATTTATAGAACCAAATAAGATATGTTACCAAACAAAACTGCATCAACATCTGAACTGTAGCTTCCAAGTTATATGCAATTCTCTTATCCAAACACATATGAAATCTCTCAAGGTAAAAAAGTCAAATGTCACCAAAATCTAGTCACTTTTAGAGTTCAACATAACACATAACAATACATAACACACATTCCCAGGAGGCATACCGATTTCTGGTATTTCTATAAGTTTTTTTTTCCGTTTTTTTGCAGAAAGAGTGACAGACAGACAGACAGACAGACAAACACACACACACACATACCCTGACATACTCGCATATGTGGATGTCATTAAAAACAATATCTGCATCACATGGCATAGCTGGCATGCACGTAAAATAACAACGATAGTATCACCTACCGTCCTCGAGTGTCCAAGCATGAACCTGTTGACTTGGTGGACCAGCGCCAGCAGCAGTGAAGCACATCACAGTCAGCTCGTACTCAGTGTATTTATATAGGCCGGTCAGCACGGCTGTCTGCTCACCAAGCATGTTTGTTAAGTTTGTCATAAAAGTCCGTCGTGAGCTTAGCACACTGTCGTTGAACATGGCTCTCAAGCTGACATGATATCCCTGAGTGATGCCATTAATGTGCTGTGGATTAGGTGGCAACCAGCGCATTGAAACTGCCGTTGAGCTAATGGCGACAGCAATCACATTCCTAGGAGGTGCCGTCGGTTGACCTTCGGATGTCCGCACAAAGATATTATCGCTAAACACGCCGATGCCACGACTGTTGTATGCTGCCACAGCGATCTGATACTCCTGAAAAAAGATCAGTCCAGTCAACTCGTGTATAACTTTTGACTGAAAGCTGGTGATGTTATCGAATGTCAGGGTGGAGTCGGGATAGCCTGATAACTTGTAGCGGACCACGTATCCGAGCAGCTGTCCGTTCCATTGCGCACGTTCAGGACTCTGCCACTGGAGAACAATGGAGCTGTTTGTTCTTGCACTGCCAATGACACTGCGTGGTGGCCCACTCGGCGCTGTACAATCAATATGCACATGAACAAACGTTTTAACAGCTATTTTCCACGTTAGCCATGTCTGCCAATGGTTTTCAATAAAACCGTAGAAAACTGCTAAAACAGCTATTATTTTCTGTGGGGCAGATGTCCTATGAGCTGATAAACAAGTGGTGTCAAAACAATGACGATCAGTCTAAAGATACTGAATGTGTCACAACTGAGACAGCACAAAGCAGGTATACAATAACTGTGTCTAGCTGAAGTCACTGATACACATCAGCATTATCTGCAACTAGTTTCATGTTAACTACTACACTGTTATCCAGTATGTGGCCAACAGCCAGAAAAAACTAACAAAAATTTCCCCGAGATCTTCCAATTCATGATTATCCTCAACTGCATTGCTGATGAAAACTCAAGATTTCGCTCTTGTATTCATTTTTAGATAGTTGTTCATAAATGCAACAAAACATTGCAGATCGCAAAATTCAATCCAGTAAAAATGTAGCACTATGATTTCTACGAAAGGATGGGCAGGTATCGAGACTGGCTTAACACAGACGAATGATGAATACAGCACATTATGTACAATGATGGTGTCAATTAAGTCTTTATTATAATAATAATAATAATCATCATCATCATTATCATGATAAATGAAGATGACACTAGAGTTGCAAAACTGTCACAGAGACGTGACACTTACGTTGCTCAGGTAATCTGATGACAGAGCTTGGTGCACTGGCTTCACCTTTGCCGACAGCGTTGACAGCACTCACTTGGAACTGATAGGCATGCGCTGGCCGCAGACCTGTCACGGTGTGTGTTGTCGCTGTCGGCGCAATGTCAGTCACGTAACTCTGCCACGTCGGACTGGCCTGCGCACCTGTTGCTCCTAGCACAATCACACAGAAAAAAGTGATGTTCACAGGTAAAACTGACGTCAGGTGCAACACCTGAGCAGTTCTGAGATATGGTGTCGAGCCATCTTCAGCCATATTACCGGGCTCCACGAAGAGATGCCAGTTTACGAGATACTCCGATGACATATCAAATTATCAATCTGGCACTCAATCGATCTCCGTCCTGAGTGCAAACGTCTTCCAGGCTGGCCCTGCTGCAGATCCAAGAGTTCAACAACATGACTGCACCTGCAGATCTCCCTAAGAATGTTATCAGATGTGGTCATCGAGAAGAGATAATATAGCCCCGCTAATGATGACAGGTATTACAATAAGTGCATACACCTTTAGTTCTGTAGTCACTCCAAACAAAACCAGACCACTAACCTACCACTAGACACGTGGACTCTACACCGCAAGAAAATTTGATTTGCAATCCTGTAAAAGGTTAAGATAGTCCGGAACTGTAGGGCCCAAGATGACCTCAGTTTTTTGGCAGTCTTCCTGCAGATGATGTAGTCCAAAATCTGGTGGTAGGCTGTCATTATTCTTCTCCAGGCCCATGACGACCACACAGCATGACAGCCCATTGACCAGTACCAAATCATAATGCTTGGCGACAATGGTACATCTACAATTCTAAATGTGTGTGTGAACAGCTTGCGCAAAGCCATCGGCTGAAAGTGGAATGGCCGACAGTGAAGGCCATAAGCTCCGACATCCTACCCACTAATTAGGGTTGGAAAATATTGTGATATTATCGAAAATATCCGATATTTTTGATATTTTCAATATACATATCAAGCATTTGCACATACATTGCTAAAATTATATGAAATTTACTACCAAATAATAGTATGTGTGTGTGTGTGTGTGTGAGTGCATTGCATATTAGGTGAAGTACTCCTGTTATTCACACTTCATTGCTGTGGAGAGGTGCAATCTGACAGAAGTCCAACACTGAGAAAATGCTGAGGGCACAAGTCATAAGCCAGCAAAACACACAGACTGAAAATCAAAACGTAGTCACAATGTGTCACATAAAAAATATTTTTAAAAACTGGATAAAAATTGAAAATATCGAAAATATCCGATAGTTTCGAACGAATCTATATCAATGATATATATCGGCGATATATATCGAGCCAACCCTGCCACTAATAACCTCACCACACCTGTAAAGGCAATAATAATGCTAGCAGAAGGGTGCAATGACTCGACTATTTCCAAACCACAGAATCTGCTTAGCATCAACACACTTGAAGTAACAGAAATCATAATATAATGGTAAGGATAAATATTTCACAAACAGCTAAAAGCAATATGTTAACAGTGATCTTACCGATGACGATATCTCGAAGGTCAATGGTAAACCGGAGAATGGGACTGTTTCCATCATAGCCCGGGGTCCATGTAACATCAACGGCATTTCTTGTAGAAGATGAGAGTACGACTGACGTTATCAATGGTGGATATGGCAACTCTACAAAAACGTAACATGATTTAAGACTTAAAAAACGAACAAATGGTGAACAAGCACATTATACACACACACACACACACACACAGTACACAGAACAATATATAAAAAACACACAAAATTACAAGCAAAGCACACACGCTTTAAACGCTTGTATGTTTGTTTATTTTTTTTTATTGTATGGATGTTTGTCTTGTACTAATCCAGCCTCTTGGCTGCCAGAATCCAATAAATGTTATGTTAATATGAGGCATTGGTATCATAATAAATTCACTGAAAAAAAATCCGCAAACAAGCAATGTTCTTCAAACAAAAAGGTGACCGAATGAATGGAGGGAAAGACGGAGAATTGTGGATGTCTAAGGCAGAGTTGTCCAGTGAGCCAGACACTAGTTAATATATAACTACCACATCCAAAATATAAACCATTATGCACTATGGCGCACTGCCATCACACAGTCAGGTCAAAGAGTGTGGATAATATATTTGATAGCAACAATGCAGTAAACATGTTCACTGTGTCACGAGTAACAGACATAAAAAAGTAAAGTCTTTTTGGTGTATATCTCCGTTTCCATTTCTGTAGTTCTCAGCCAGATATCAGCTTACAGTGCAAAGCCACAGTTTACTTCCCAGCTTTCAATAATTCTGCCTAACCACGCTGGGATAGCCAGGCTGAGTTGACCTGGGTGGCTGGTTACATACCGAGATGGTTTACCTGCCATCCAAGTACTAAATGGGCCTGACAATGCTGATCAAGACCAACCAATACTACTAAGCCATGCTACCACGACCATAAAAATAAAGATTAAATTTATCACCACCTCAAACTCAGCAATGTACAAGTTATCAACTTTGATACAAAAATTAAAGAGAGTATAAACAGAAATAAAGAACAAGTATACCGATAACTTCAAGTTCAGCGACGGCAGAATCGTTGCCGGCAACGGAGACAACATAGCACGTGTAGCTGCCAACGTCGGTGTTTCTCACAGATCTGATAGTCAGACTACCATCGGCTGCATTCACCGACATTCTTGGGTCAGATGAAGACGTAACTTCACTGTTGCCGACAAACCAGCGCCAAACGACATCGATCGACGGGTCTCTCTCCACACCGCATTCGAGTGTCACACGCGATGCTTTGATTGCAGATAAAGACTCTGGTGGACGAATGATCCTTGTCCTCACTGCAACCACCAAGCAATCAACCACCGCAAGTAAGTACACCCATGAGGTGCTCTAAAAGCAAGTCACTACGTGCCAATCAGTGCCATGCTCATTAGTTTCAATACAAACCAGCAGGCATTCTAAGATCATTGAGGTTCAGTCGACGGGCCTTTTCTGTGGCTGGCTCGGTGGCCTGGAACTCATTACCAGAAATCCGACACGTTCTTTCGGCAGTTTTTGTTGTGATCTTAAAACTTTTCTTTCCTCGTTCTACTAGTGTACACAGCGCATTAGAGGCTCTGTGGCTATGTGCTATACAAATCTACTATTGACACTGAGATGGCATGTGGCATCAGATGCTGAGAACATGGCACTAACTGGGAATCAAAGATAGATTCAGCACCAGTACTACTGTAAAACATGTATATTTTGCAAGCATCAAATTTTCGCGCTTTTCACGATTTGAGAAAAATCGCTAAATTAAATTTTTGAAATTGCCCATCACCATAAGTTTATCTGCATAGAATATCAACAATTCTGTGACGCGATATGCACTATCCTTTGTAATATGTAAACAATAACACAATACGAATTTTGATAATAAAAATCCACTAAACTAAAATGCAGCAAATATTCTACATAAGAAAATTGCGAAATTAAGATGCAGCAAAAAAATAGTGTTTTACAGTATACAAATTCTGCTGTTTTATACACTTTTTTAACCAACTATGCAAAAAAACAAAACAAAGGAAATGACCAAACATGCTGATATGCTGGGAGAGCTTAATGTTCTTATTTGACATAGTAGAAATCACTTAGATACAGATCACATTATAGACTTTCTAGCCAACTGTTTGGCATAACAAAGTATACCCAAATAAGAAACATCTGGCTTAGGTGCCTCGCCTATGTTACACAGAAAGCAAATAAATCATGTGTATCATACTGGCCGCAGCATTGTAAACACTGAGCATATTTCTCTACCTAATATCAATTTAACAAGAAAACAGAAACAAAGCTAAGGACAAAATTTCTATCGCTCCAACTACTACAAACTTCAATTCTATGCGCAAACAATGCAATATTTTACAACTTGTCAACCAAATTGTCTCGTTTCATCCGCCTTGATCACATACTCAACACAAATTTATTTTCTTACATAGCTCCTACTTCTGTGCATCTTGATGCACTAGACCACTTTCCAAAAAATTCACTTCAAGAAAATACCTGACACTGTCTAGTTCTGGTTGGGAAATGTTCAGAAGAACTACAACAACGATGTGTTGTGTTGTAAATTGAATGTGGATGGCAAAGGGCACTTGCTAACACTGCAAGCTTTCCTGTGCATGGAATTTTGTCAGATGATGTGACCTAACCTTGGAAACTGAAAAATAAGCCAGTTTAATACAAAATGAAAATGATAATGTGATCCTACATGTTTCTCGTTTTTGTATCACCTTTTGACTTTAGAAAACAATTATGGCATTTATATCATACTATGAAACTACATCAAATTTTGGTGTTCTTACCAAGGACTGAGAGATATGCTGAACCCACATCAAAGCCAACATTATTAGTGGCATTGCAGATGTAAAGACCACAGTCAGCAACTTCAGTGTAAGTAAGTAACAGCAGAGTGTCGGAGATGCGCATGTGATCTGAGCTACCATCAATAGTCTCCATAGTTCCACCATTCAACTCTGAACATAGCACAGACATATGTGCATATACACACATCCACCACAGCTATCAAACACTGTATCTTAATATAATAATCCCTATCGCGTGAGTTTGACCAGCACGCTGGATATGAACTGCATCTCGTGTTTATGACGTCATCACAATAGATTACTGCACCTGTGATGAGGTAGCGCGGCTGTGGCTCGCGGCTTATGACGTCATCACAACTAACTAACTAACTAACAAAAACGATTAACGATGACGTATCCAGCTTGTCGGTCACAACATCATCGTATTATCAATAATAAATGACACTGTTGGTCAAGTATTACATAGAGTAATGTACAGTCTTTCCTGAGCCCCACGAGTCCAATGGCTGTGCTCATTTCCATTGCTGCAGCGCTCACAGACTTACACTGCGAGACCACAGATACAAAAATGTAATGACATGAAATCCGAGTGACCCACCTCTGATCCATGTGACTGTAGGCCGAGGTGCACCAGTCACAATGCACTCAAACCTCACACTCTCCCCAGCAATGACCGTCATGTTCGCTGGAGCTTCAGTTATCACTGGCGGAGAGTCTTCATAATGCACACACACAAATCTTATGATTATTAACTATCACCACACAGCATACACTGTATCAGAACCTTCACAGTGCGCACGTATCTCCTGATTATTAATCACCATCACATACCATACAGCATATCAGCAGTATTACAATGCACACAAATCTTATGATTATTAACTATCACCACACAGCATACACTGTATCAGAACCTTCACAGTGTGCACGTATCTCCTGATTATTAATCACCATCACATACCATACAGTATATCAGCAGTATTACAATGCACACAAATCTTGTGATTCCTAACTATCACCACACAGCATACACTGTATCAGAACCTTCACAGTGCGCATGTATCTCATGATTATTAATCACCATCACATACCATACATTATATAAGCAGTTTCACAATGCACACAAATCTTGTCACGTAACATTCATTACATCAAAAGGTAATGGAGTGCCATGCCCAAAGGTGAGCTTAGGTTGGGTGCTCATCTTCCTTATATGGTGGGCCTTGAGCCCATAGGTGGATAAACCACAAAGTCTGTGATGGCCATGGTCACATGGCTGGTGTGTCGCCAGACCCACAGTCACCCTCCCAGCCTCAGGGTATCACTACCCACTGATCAGTACCAAGTTATACTGCTCGATGACAGAGGTACACAGGTGTAAGTAGCTTGCCCAAGGCCATTGAAGAATGGTGCTGAGGCAAGACTCGAACCCACGACCTAGAAATCGCATGTCCGATGCCCTACTGATAGCACTACCACGCCACCTCATTACATCAGCATCACACATTATGACTCACAACACTGCAATAATATTCCCAGTACAATGTGTATCTCAACTGCCAGCCAATCACATTGACAATGAAGCTGACAAACTTCCAACAGGATATAAAATTTACTCATATTTATGTGTCAAATAAAAGATCAAACATCCTAAACAAATACACTGTTACTATGGAAATTAATTTCACTCCTACTTGCTATTTATTTGCAGCTACTCTAAACTTTGTATTTCTGCATACCACGTGTCTGTTAATATGGAGATACATACTGGAGATTCGGAGCCAAGTTGCCGCCATCACTTCACCAGCAGCGTTAGACGCAAAGCATTGGAACACGCCGGAGTCTTCAAGTAATGCACGTGAAATGACCAGAGAGCCATTGCCTGCCAAGCTGTAGCTGAAATGTAATGAACCCACAGAGCACAAAACAAATCAGTATGACAATTAAATATACACTACACATTTGTATCCTGCCATAAGGCTGTAACTGTTCAAGTCCAGTGTGCGGTGTGCTAAGCCGTCGTAAAGACAAATTCACAGTCACAATTCGCAGACATCACATATGTGCTAACACAAAATTGTTCTCTGCTCTGTTCCATTAATCATTAAGTGTTCTAAAAATATTACAGTAGTATAATTTTCTAAATTATTTCATTCAAAAAAACTTATATGCCATTTCAACGACTAGGCAGAGATAACAACTTAACATAATGCTACTAGTTAAATGAATCACAAAAATTCTTCACAAGTATCACACAAACTGCAGGCATTCATTTAGGGTTCATATCGTAGCCCCACGAGCTAATCGATATATCGTGGCATTCCGTATCGCGATATCGCGATATCGTAGCATATTTACTTAGCAGGTGGTGGTAGTCGAGCTCAGGGACTTCAGACGGCCGGCTGTGATGTAGCGGTCTGCGGATCTGTCCACTTGCGGACGCAGATCCGCAGAATTTTTAGAATCCACAAACTGATGTGGATAATATTCCTTAGGTTTTTTGTCAAGAATTTTATTCTTGAAAACTGATAAAAGACATTAGAAAGATTAATTTGGATGCTGTCACAAGATATCACAGGG
>Ga0209562_1001076_pt1 | contig 10182 bp, 9 predicted proteins | sample WorMetvacBELIZE2_FD_187399 | JGI IMG/M metagenome (GOLD analysis project Ga0209562, IMG submission 187399) | Marine gutless worms symbiont microbial communities from Max Planck institute for Marine Microbiology, Germany - Olavius vacuus BELIZE.2... | ecosystem: Host-associated > Annelida >...
GGGAAACGTCTTTCAGGGAAACGTCTTTCCGGGAATCGTCTTTCCGGGAAAGTGACTTTCCGGGAAACGTCCGTAAACCGTAAGAAAGATACTAAGTCGTAACAGTGTTCGATATGTACATCTTACCAAATGTTGATAACAAATATAAATAATCCTTAAGACACACTAACCTTTGATAAAGATGTTATGGTCGATGACAGCAAATGAATGATGTTACGGTAACGGTCATTTGCATCGTATCGTGAGTGTATATAGAACAGATTTCGGTGCGCTTTACTGTTGACATTGGATTAGTAATGTTTGCAAAAAAAAGTTATTACTACCAGTAAGCGAAATGCTCGCATATATCAACACGTACCCAAAGCCAAGCATGTAACAAGCGACTCCAGCGTCTACGTCAGCGAAATGATCGTCACAAACTGTTCCCCAGCGACCGCCAACTTTGAGTTCCAGACGACCTTCACGAGGAGACTGACTTCCAACCAGTCTTATATCTGCATCAGCAAATCGGAGCGCTCATTAAACGCACTGGGTCAATTGCACCGTTGCATGTACATTGTAATGCATGTAAGTTAAAAACATTACTGCTGTGTATTACTTTCACGGTTCCATTAGGCACCAGCAGCTGCAATAATAAACACTCAAAATTGAAAATAAACCTTTGTAGAGGATACAAAACGTTGTTAGTTGAAACATCCTGCCTGCACATCAAAGGTAAATGTGGGGGACACGTGCTGCATTCCAAATATCTAGCAAATGCAAATTTAGTTACCTTTCCATTACTTATTACGTGCATAATTATTTGCGAACATTTAAACTACCGTATCAGTGCTACTGGTAGTTGGTTACCTGTAAAATTCAAGCTGTCGACGCATATGACAGACACGTCCTCGCTATGTCCACAGTTGTGAACACCCCATCCGGCATGTTGACAGTTGAACAGCGAAGTTTCATCACCGTCACAGTTGACATCGTCCAACCAAATCTCACCGGTTCCAGGACCGTAGAGTGCGCCCGCCCTTATACCGAATTTCCTGATTCACAAACATCACCATTTTGAACATTGCTATAAACAGTGTATTAAAGTCTAGGACTCTGGGCCGAAGTATTGCCTCCTCAGCAATGGTGAGCTGGGCAATCTGCCAGAAGATAAAAGTAATATGTGTGCTGCGTTAGGGTTACCGAACCACTGGATGCGTCCTCCCGGCCAATCCAAACAGTAATGGACGCGAACCATTGGGAAAGGTTTGAATGCACTCAGATGAGTGGCCTGCACATGGCATGAAGACGAGCTCAGGATCGTAAACAGTGGCAACGAACCGTTAAAGCGGCTATGATCCAACATGGGGCCTAGCCTTGATGATGACGGTGACTGCGTCTATGCTTTGTGAAAAGTGTTTAATAAAAGTCCGTAACACTGTTCACTAGTTTAGTACAAGAGTTTGCTTTTTGAGCATTATAAGACCACATTGAAAACGTCTATAATGGATAGATATACCATGAAATGCTGCTTTACCCGAGGCCAAGTTGGCGGCAGACAACACCGGCGTCGACGTTGCCGAAACCATCGTCACAAACGGTGCCCCAAACTCCGTTGTGTATGACCTCCAAACGACCTTCACGCTGAGTTGTACCGGCGACAAGTCTCACGCCTAAGACAAGCATTCGGCAACGATAGGTCTACGTCGTTTCTAATCAACAGTAGTATTGCATGAGCAATACAGACCTGACAGACAAAGGTACTGACTAAGTAGAAGCAAAGTAAAGATCGAACATTCACTATACTCACTGTTTAAAATCCGGCAAACACTGAGTCGCTTGATAAAAAAGTTCCCAACGCCAAACTTAACTCCAAAGTTAACACCTAATTATGTTAATTAGTATTCATGGCCAGCGACAGTAAAATTAACACCGGCGATAATAAGCGATTCACTGTACGTAGTTTTTCTCCATTATTTGAAAAGCTTGATGCTGTAATATTCTACTATACATGTACTAACAACACACAGTGCTAAGCCGAGAAATCAACCTATACTTCTGAACTCTCACATTACTAAATATGTGCCATGTTTTTCCCAGAGATCGGTTGCGTTGACTTTATAAATATAAAAGATGTGTTGTTCTTACCAGTAGAACAGGAGATTGAGACGTCCTCACTGTGTCTGCAGTTGTGTGCGGCCCAGCCGTTGTGTGGACAATTAACAAGACTTGTTTCTGATCCCGTGCAATGTACGTTGTCCATCCAAATCATTCCTTCGCCTGGTCCATACTCGTGACCGAGCGATGTACCGGTACTTCTGCTCACCATCACCACAGCATTATACAATAATGTACACAGTTGTGGTAACGGGACAAAATAGCTGATGTTTACTAGGGCTAAGAAGCATATAACAGTACTTCAGTGTTTATCAATAGCACCAGCACGGTTTACTGGGTAATAGGTGGTTATTACGGTAACGTCGTCCGAATAACAGTAACATAGATGTAGAGAGAATATATTTACGGTTCGTATTCACTGCGCGATTTACATGTAATTTATTATTAAGAAAGTTATTAATGCCTGGTAAATCAAGTAAAACAAATTCCACGTTTCAACACATACCCGAAGCCAAGCATGGAACAAGCGACTCCAGCGTCTACGTTAGCGAAATGGTCGTCACAAACTGTTCCCCAGCGACCGCCAACTTTGAGTTCCAGACGACCTTCGTGAGGAGACTGACTTCCAACCAGTCTTATGTCTGCACCAAAATATTTATTATTATTATTTATTATAGAAAATCGTACAACAAAGATATCCACCTAACAGCACTTTCGGCGCATTGTGACACATTGATTCCTTGCGCCTTAGAAATATTCTTACTTACTTACTTACTCACTTTATCCACAACGATTTTACGCATACTCGTAGGCTAATCCACGCAACCTGACGACATCAGTTCTGTATGTCACTTTCACGGCTCCATTAGTCACTGGAAGCCATAGTTGAAATGAACGGTGAAATACAAATTTTAATAAGCGTCTGTGAATGTTGATAAAACGTTATTAGTAAAAATACCTGCGTTATATAAACTACTTCTAAAAGACTGCAGCCTTTTGCCGGCTGACTAAAACAGATTTGGTTATCTTTGTACTTTTTAGTAAATACTGTGTTATTGGCATGCTTTCTGAAAATTTGCATTAAGCTTATTCTATATATTCATGTTAGTCACCTGTGAAGTTTAAGTGGTCGAGACACATAACAGACACGTCTTCGCTATGTCCGCAGTTGTGATCACCCCATCCAGCATGTGGACAGTTGAACAGCGAAGTTTCATCGCCGCCACAGTTGACATCGTCCAACCAAATCTCACCAGTTCCCGGACCGTAGAGATTACCGGCCTTCACACCGAGTTTCCTGATTCACAAAAACGTTGCAACAGTGTACCGCCGATTAGCACAAAGGGCCATAGTTTTGCAGCCTCAAAAACGCACAGCGTATTATCAAGGTACTGCAGATTTGCTTTAGAAAGCATTTAATGCAAAATCATCCGCCGTTTCAATACAGTAATTTGCTGTCTAACACAACACTAGATATGTGAATAGAATATAATATTACGTATAGATTTTATATAGTTCTTACCCGAAGCCAAGCTCGCGGCAGACAACACTGGCGTCTAGGTTGTTAAAACCATCATCACAGACGGTGCCCCAGACTCCGTTGTAAAGGACCTCCAAACGACCTTCATGCTGGGTTGTACCACCGACAAGTCTCAGACCTACAACAGTTGCAACAGACATGGATGCTTCAAGCTCTGCGATCAACAATGCCGTATAACATAAGCCAATGCGCGAAAACTTATCAGCCGCATTAACTGTTAATTAAACGTGCAGTGCAAAATGCAGATACACTGTTATCACATGCGTAGGTCTAGTCGATTACACGCTCCACCGCAATGAGTTGTCGAATATAACATTGTGGCATGACTGCGTTACTTGTGTCGTGTAAGCTACTTTCATAGACACGCACCAAGGAATTTGTATCGTATTGCATCATATCTATTCATGTGGTGCAACCGGTCGCGATCTTAGCTTAGTGAATTAATGATCGATCAGTCTTTATCGTATGCCATATGGCATGGTATGGTAAATGTGAATTTATGTAGCGCATTGTCACAGAGTCTCTAATGCGCTGAACACGCTAGTATCTATATAATAGCCAGGTTTTCAGGCCCTGTCTAAAGTACTCATAGTCCTGCTGTGCGTGGAGGTCGTCCGGCAAGGAGTTGCAGACGATGGTGCCGTGCACAGTGAATGCTCTGCGGCCAACAGTGGATAGCAGATGTTGTGGCATTACCATCAGTTGCTGTGTGGCTGACCTGAGACGCTGCCTGCCAACAACGTCGGTTGTGTGCAGTATTCAGGGTTACGTATACAGTATAGAGATAGATCATTCATCATTGCTGGACCGCGTGTCTGTAAGATGAGACCGACGTGATCATGAGGTCAATGGTTAATTGCACAAGGTGTAAAGGAACGCCGCTCATCCGCGTCCATATTATGATTTAAAACGCTCTTACTTCAACGTCCCAAAGACTGAGGCGAACAGTAAGAACAAGTTTTGTAACAGTAGAGGCCGACGACCACTCACAGGGGCCCAACCGTAAACGTAGACACCACCTGTAAATTACTCACTTCATAATTTATCTTCGTTCATTATCGAAGTTGTCATAAGCAGCTTTTACACACATACTATCATGATGGTAATTACTGTAACTATAGCGACACAAATTTAGCAGTCACATTTATTGAAGTTGTTTAAATGTTTGACTGGTTAAACGTCAATACGCATCTTTCTACAACATCCGCACAATACTCACGGTTGTTAGTTCAGTCGTCGTGGAGTTTCGCCGACTGCTAAAAACGAAACTGTTTTGCCGATGACCATGGCGTCTATTCAATGTAGCATTTAAAGGGTTTTATTACAGATCTTAATGACAATGATGATGATGTTGATTCCATTATATAAGGTACATATACATCATAAAGGCACGTGTACCTACTTCCTCAACCAGCGGTGCTACAGTAAACTATGTTGCAGCTGTTGCAACAACCATATCGCAACAACGTTTCAATTAAATATGGAAACACCAGTTGTTCTTACCAGTGGGGCAGGAGATTGAGACGTCCTCACTGTGTCCGCAGTTGTGTGATGCCCAGCCGTTGTGTGGACAATCAGCAAGACTCGTCTCTGAACCCGTGCATTGTGTGTTGTCCATCCAAATCACGCCTTCGCCTGGTCCATACTGATTACCCAACGATGTACCGGAACTTCTGTTCAGCACAACATTATACAGTAAACTGGATCTGTGCTGCATTACAGACAATACACACGAAGGCAGGCTTTGCACCGCTAAGTCGCAATAGCATGTAAATTATGATACACTGTAAAAAGTAAACCTCTGAAATGTGTAGCTCTATCTAAAGTTGTCATATTCTCCCGAAATAAAAGAAGACAATATTCAAGTACAGATTGAAAGCAGTCTTCTTTGTATAGCCAATAGTAATGATGTAAAAATTTATTACAAAACTGCAAATAACTGCACTGCAAAAGAACAACAACGAGATTGTGCCAATTTAGATAGCATAACACTGCGTACTGCTCTAATTTTAGGTGACTATGGTAAACTGCAGTCTACAATTTATATCTGAACACACTGTGTTAAACGCCGTGTATAAAATAAAGCTGACATATATTATGAAATGCATGTTATATATGGATTATAATTCCAAAGAGTTGATTGATGTTTGTTATTCTTCAGACATCATCAATTCATCGTATGCAATATAACAGGGTTTCCGGAAGCCCAATGATTTTGCTCCGCATTTACCACTCATTTATTTATGACAACAGAGCCAACTGGCCACTTACAATGTCATTTATTGAAAAGTGCAATAAAACACAGTGACATATAAGAACAGTGCTGCACGTAAATAAAATTCATTCTACAGAACCACACTATTACTTTGGCGGTTAAACTATTACGAAAACAGCGGAATGATGAGAAATCCACCTCATCACAGGCAGAGCATTCCAAATACTAACTACTTTATAGTCAAAATAAATGTAACTGCGTCATTACAAATTTATTTACCACGATAGTTATTACTGTCAGCCAAAGCTAGTAAAAACATGCACAAGTACCCGAAGCCAAGCATGGAACAAGCGACTCCAGCGTCTACGTCAGCGAAATGGTCATCACAAACTGTTCCCCAGCGACCGCCAACTTTGAGCTCCAGACGACCTTCGCGAGGAGACTGACTTCCAACCAGTCTTATGTCTGCATCCACAGATTCATACGCTGGTGTTACAGCTCATTACCGACATTAAATCAAAATCAATTACTCATACATTTTAACCCCCATCGCATTTTGTGTTAGTTTCATAGCTCTTGTCAGCCATATGTACGATACGTGATATGTAAACACGGCAGAGAAATAATATTCGTAATATCTGTTATATTCGCAATAATTGTTTTAATTCAAAAGTAGGAATAACCATATCGGTAATTATCCGGTTCCTGCAGTACAGTAATTGTTTAATGATAAATGGATAAAGCATGTAAAAAACTTTCAACTCAGCATTGTTTTGATAATAATTAAACCTAAATTAGGTTTAATTCCTAGTCTTATAATCTTATCATCTGAAGTATATATGTGGCTATATACCTGTAGACGTCGGTCATATCATATCGTTCATGTAACTTCCCGAACACAAGTCCTTAAATACCCAAAGAGCCAAGCACTGATTAACAGATTTTGCAGATTTTGGGCTGTGAATTGCACAAAAATGCCATTGACAGCCGGCTCCGCCTGGACCCGCTGGGGAGCTATAGCGCTCCCCAAACTCTTAACCCATATAAGGGGGAGGGAGGGAGAAAAGAGGAAGGAGATGGTTGGGAAAAGTAGGGAGTGGAGGAAAAAGAGAAAGGAAGGACGTGAAGGGGTAGGGAGAAGAGAAAAGGGGGTGGAAGGGATAAAAAGGGAATGGAGGGTAAAGGGAGGTTGGGAGCGGAAGGTGGAGAGAACGTAGGAAAAGGGGAGGGAAGGCTAGACTTAGATATTTGTGCAGGGGCCCCGAGTTCCTAGTTAAGCCATTGCTTTCGATGACGGATTGTCGGATGTCTATTAGCAGGTTAAGATATACAATTACATAGGTTCTCATTTATTGTAGACCTATGCTTTGAAGCACAAATAATCACGTATAGAACAGTCTGCCAACCCAGCTGCGAAAGTCGGACAATACACTCAAACAATTTTGACGAGCACTCACAACACATCTATTTGGCCACTGGCAGCAGCAGCGCCGAGCGATTTTCGTGCGCTGTGTACAAATTCGCTTACTTACTTACTTACTTAATGGAATAATTACAATTTAGGGACGTATACTTTGTGTTCATGTTAGTTACCTGTGAAGTTCAAGTGGTCGAGACACATAACAGACACGTCTTCGTTATGTCCGCAGTTGTGGTCACCCCATCCAGCGTGTGGACATTGGAACAGCGAAGTTTCATCGCCGCCACAGTTGACATCGTCCAACCAAATATCACCGGTTCCAGGACCGTAGAGATTACCGGCCTTCACGCCGATGTTCCTGATGCACAAAAACGTTGCAACATTGTACTGCCGTCTTGCACAATGGGCCGAAGTTTCGCAGCCTGAGAACGCACAGCGTATTATCAGCCTATTGTGTGTAAAAAGCGTTTTAATGTATAATCACCAGCCGTTTCAATACAGTAGTTTGCTGTCTAAACATTAAACTATATTATGTGAATAGAATAAAATATAATAGCAGAATAATAGATTTGAGATTTTACCCGAAGCCAAGCTCGCGGCAGACAACACTGGCGTCAAGGTTGTTAAAACCATCGTCACAAACGGTGCCCCACACTCCGTTGTAAATGACCTCCAAACGACCTTCACGCTGGGTTGTACCATCGACAAGTCTCACGCCTACAACAGCTATTTGACAAAGATGCTTTAAGCTCTGCGATCAACAAGTGCCGTAATGCAGGCCAGTATGCGAAAAACATAAGCCGCATTAAGGGATAATTAGTGGTGGTAGTGTAGTAGTAGTAGTAGTAGTAGGCCTAGTACTAGTAGAACGTACAGATTAACGTGGCATAAGCTACAGTAGCTTCTAGGACACAGTACACAAATTACAAGGAGAAAAATTAGACTGATGGGAAGGATTTGGTAAATAAAAATGTTTTAGGGTGTCTCTTGAAAGATGTGCGGTACAAAATGCAGATGCATCATTATCACATGCGGAGGTCTAGGCGATTGCGTGGACACAATCTGATTTTCTGTAGTCTATTATTCTAAACGTAAAGACGATTATAAACCACGTAGGCTAGTTACGTAAACGGCTACTATAATGCAAAATTGTGGAATTGGAGTCGGGGACAATATGGGTGGTAAAATGGTGATGCGGATCCATTATTTTTTTCCAGGGGAGCCTGCTACAGGCACAATACTGCAAGTCACTGGTAAGTGACTTTAGTTACATTCTTTTCGAGTTTGCAACGATAAATCACTTTATGTATTTAGTATTCATTATAGCAATCGATTATTCACTGTTGCTGCATCGTGTATCGGTACCAATCTACTCTCCAAGGATGTGATCACGAAGTTAGTGGTTAAACTGCATAGGACGTACGGAAGGGAGCGCCGTTCGCCCACTCCCAAATTACGACTCAAAACTTTAGCTTACTTCAACATTATAAAATACTGATGAGAACAGTAAAGGGAACAACGGTAGAGGCCGACGACCACGCACAGGGGCCCAAATGTCAACGTAGACACGATCTGTAAATTTCACTTAAACAAAGTGCCTGAGTTTCGATAATTGCTAAAACGAGCCAATTTTGACGAGGATCGTGACACCTGGTGACTGTTGCACTGAAAACGTTTTATTAAAATTTTTATGATAATGACGATGATGCTAATTCCAGTAGCATGCTAATATACACTGTAAAAAGTAAACCTCTAAAATGCAAGTGTCGCAACAACCATTGCAACAACAACCCTTTGATTAAAGACAGAAACCAGACACCAGTTGTTCTTACCAGTGGGGCAGGAGATTGAGACGTCCTCACTGTGTCCGCAGTTGTGTGATGCCAAGCCGTTGTGTTGACAATCAGCAAGACTCGTCTCTGAACCCGTACACTGTGTGTTGTCCATCCAAATCACGCCTTCGCCTGGTCCATACTGATTACCCAACGATGTACCGGAACTTCTGTTCAACACAACATTATACAGTAAACCGCATAGTCTATGTGCTGCATTGCACTCAGTATACGAAGGCAGGCTTTGCATCGCTAAGTCGCAATAGCATTCTAATATATACTGTAAAAAGTAAACCTCTAAAATGTGTAGCTCTATCTAAAGTTGTCTTATTCCCCCGAAATGTCAATGTCAATGTCACTCGTGGATTTATATAGCGCATAAACGCAAAGCCTCTAATGCGCTGATAATATAAGGCGACAATATTCAACGCTTTACGGACGTTTCCCGGAAAGTCACTTTCCCGGAAAGACGTTTCCCGGAAAAAAAATTGTGTCTGAATTTTTGTTGTTAAAACAAAGGAGGGCTTTTTTCTGAACTGACTTATTATAAGGTTAAACGCTGGAAATAGTGCTCCTGTAATATAGGCCTACAGTCTACACCTCGTGCCGTTTCTCGATATGTTATAACTTAACTCTATGGGCGTGTTGTGTATCTGCCACGTTATAGAACTGCGAATGCTGAGTTAATGCTAGGCGAAATACAGAAAAATTCAATGACTAATAACCGAAGTTAACGTTAAACTCGAACGCATCATCCGGGCCACGCTGCATGACCTCACGAATTAACGACAAGAGACCGGTTAGCATTATAATCCGCCAGTCATAGGCGGATTTAGGGATACGTATTTGGGGAGGCAAGTTGTTCCGATGCCGAAAGGGCCGAGAGCGGGGATGGATCAGCTTTGGGTTTGGGACAACGCTGCGAGCTCCCTTAGCGGGGTCTTGGGCGAATCTGGTGCCTTTTTAGCCTTAAAATCTGACATCAGGTGGCAACAATTTCGATAATTTTCCTGAGAATAAACTGATCCAATTTTTCGCGTTTGAAAAGTAAAGACAAATCGAGACAAAGTCAAAAATA
>Ga0209562_1001077_pt1 | contig 10181 bp, 6 predicted proteins | sample WorMetvacBELIZE2_FD_187399 | JGI IMG/M metagenome (GOLD analysis project Ga0209562, IMG submission 187399) | Marine gutless worms symbiont microbial communities from Max Planck institute for Marine Microbiology, Germany - Olavius vacuus BELIZE.2... | ecosystem: Host-associated > Annelida >...
TAAATACACTAAATGCACGACTGCAGTGCAAATGACTGAATACATGATGATGAATGCGTATAAACGAGGTACAGCAGAAATAAGAATCAGCAGTACTCTGACGTTGCAGTTATCAACTTAATGGTTTACAGTGGTTTAGGGGTTGTCCATAAAGGACGTCCGAAAAAATTTGGTGATTTTTAGCCCCAGCCCCCTTGTCCACTTTTGTCCGCATCTGGCTGACCAGCCCCCCTCCTCATGCAAACGTCCGCATTTGCCTTGTATTGCTATGCTGCAGCCGCATAAAGTCAGCAGCATTTAAGCAGTGCGTGGGCCAGTGGGCCGTGAGTTGCTAGAGATAGATGGCTTTTGGAGGACTCACCTTTAACTGATGCATGGGCTCTATGCCACAGACCAAGCAGCCACAGACAGCAGACGTCTAGCGACCTGAGCAGTCCGTTTAGTACGGCCAGAGCCGTCACTGTAGGAGTGATAAGAATCGCCATTCAGCTGCACACGCCAGCATGGCAAGCCTTAGTGCGAAGCTGACTTGCGGACGTCAGCTTGGAGTCAAATCACCCTCCCTCTTAGCAAACTAATTAGCTGCTACTAAATTTAGTTCCGCTAACTTTAATTCTGGTAACATTTTTGCCAGTATAGCAAAGTTTAACAGTCACGAACATTTGTAAACTGTAAAACCATGTCTGTTCCCACCTGTTGTGAGCATATCTTCAACAGACACGTTAATAGCTGACTATATATCACAGAAAACTCAGTTGTACAGTGTCTTTGTTCACCATAGGAGAGCCAAAAAAATCAACAGGTCGGCTTGAAGGAGGTCCTGACTGACACTGCCTTCTTCAGTGAGAAAAAGTGTTAATCGACCTCTTCATCAAGTAGATCACAGCCACCCCATCCAGTACTGCATTCTATTTGGAGGTCGTCTGTCTTTGATTGAAAGGGAATCTTATTTTTCACTTGCTGTCACTTCTTCATTTGTTTAATACTTTTTATATTGTAAATAAACTGGGTTGAATGTTGTTAAAGCTTCAGCTCTGTAGGTCTGTTTTAAAGGGTTTCAGGACAAATCAAAGGAACTGAAACCAAACTGATATCCGGTATTCATAAAGTTAGTGGGTAGCCGGTTACAGTTAATTTTTACACGGTAATGTTACTGTTATTAAATTAGCATAACAATAAATAGCCAGGAACCTTTGGACGAACTCCAAGATACCGACTGCAGATGCTGGAGTTGCAGCGACAACGAACTTTCTCACCACCAAAGCAATCCATGTTATAATTGAACGTCAGCTCTGATCCTAACGAGACAAAATTACTAAAACTACAGGCCTACATGCAAATTTATGCTGGAAAAGCATCTATTCTATACACACATATACACAGTGTCCAATACGTAAATTGCTAACTATCTAATGACAGTTATTAATGAAATTTTTGTAAAATTACAATTAATAAATAATAATAATAAACTAATAAATAATAGTTTCATAAATTACTAGTATAACTAACAACTGCTACAAAAATTTTACATCATTACTTTTCAATTCATTTTTGGCAAATATGCAAAAATTCAAGCCCATTCTTTTATTTTGTAACAGCTTCAAAATGACTACCTTCTAGCAACCACAACAAACTGGCACCGTCAATTTCTTACGGAATAACAAAGGGGTTTGAAGTTCTTCAACAAGAAACTTTACTGTGGTAGGAAATTAGTAACTACATTTTTAACAAAGGCCGATGGAAAACGTGTCATACTCGGTATGCAGTTATCTCATAATGACACCATTTTACCACTGACAGTGTTCTAATCAAAATGTTGTAAATGACTACTATAATAATTAATCAATCAACACATTCACAGAAATGAAGTAAATTTACTACCGACTTGCAGGCTAATTTCTCTTACCTGCAGGAATGTCTTCAGTGGCAAACAGGCCGATGCGCAAGTCTCCATTCACAGTCCACTTCTGTGTCTCACAGTTCGGTTCACAGCTGTTGTTCATGAAACGAGACAAGTTGCCCTTCGGCCCAGCATCGATAATCCTTAACATCACATTCAGGCAAAAATAATAATGCTGATCAGTTAACTATAGGGTGACACGCATCATTGTGAACGACTTTGTATGCAAAAATAAATGCCTTCCTTTTGTCCCAAAATTATAAACTTACTATCGCTGTATAAGGGATTTCATTAAAATTTTACGTACCAAATATAATCGTTGTCTGTTACAGTTATTTTGTAACAGTCGATTTAGCGACGTCATCCAAAATTTCAGCTTCATTGCGGTGCTTCATATTCTGTGCGTCACAGTGAATGCATCATCGTATAGATGGTAAAATAATCAAAATGGAACGATTACATGAATCCCAGGTTAAAGCTCGAGCAATAAGATTGTTTGAGAATTATAACTAGTGTGATAGCAAAGAAACGAGTCATTGTTTAAATTCTACCACGTATCAAACGGCAAAAATGATGTCGTGTGCGTCTCACAAGAACACTCGATTCCTCGTGCACCACAAAGGACAGATATGAGGAGTAATTACTGCAATATGGTTAACAAAACTTCACATCATTCCTCGGAAAACTTCCGTTGATCGTAGTTAGATCTACTACCTCAACAAAATACTTGAAAAGAAAGTGAAGCCATGCATTCAGTCGTGCAGCTATTAGCACCGACGTACTGCGACAAAGCTGTTTTCGAGCAATTCTGATGAATAGTATCAGCAGGATGGTGCTCATGCAGACACCTCAAAGGCCCCAATCACCCAGTTGAAAAACAACGTTGGACATTACATTCCAAAGAAAGATTGGCCTCCAAATTTGACAGATTTGTCTCCGATTGAAAACCTTTGAAGCATTATCGCTGCAGCTGTTTATACCAGCCAAGAGCCGCAAACACTGACGGTACTCGAAGTCCTCTGCCGAAACACTGAAGATCAATTTCTTTGACAACTGAAGACAATCATCAGAAACCAAAGAGACACTGTTCCGTACTAACGTTTGCAAGCTCTCTTGAAGAACGCTGTTTCTCATTCGTCGCATTATTGTGCAATTTTTGGGTGTTGCAACATTACTGAGTACTATAATAGTTGCTGATCAGCTATCTGTACAATATTTTTCTCACATAATTTTACTGATCATATCTATCGAATGATATAAAGTTTGTCTGTTTATGAAGTTTACAACATACAACTTTTGGCTTTCAGAATCATTCACGATGATGCGTGTCACCCTACACTTAAATCAACACAAGCACATCTGATGGCACCACCTTTTGCAATGTAAATATAATGCTTGATGGATAAGAGACAGAATGTGGTCTGCCATGTAAATAACTGGCAGTATATCCAAAGAGGTTTTGGCAGTTCAAACTGTTGCCATTTACAAAGTTCACATGTGGGGCATCAAATACAGCACAGTATTCCGTGTTTCTGAACCGATATGTTAACACATGACGTAATTTTTAGTCTAATGTAAATGAAAATATCCGACAATATTTGCAGCACGTGTTGCTTATGCAATCGTTCACTCACCGAGCACTGTCCAGAGTCATCATATAGAAGTTGCTGACATTGTTGCGATATGCTTCAGTCAGCCTACGTCGTGCCTCCTGCTCGTCTATCAGGTCACCCACATACTCCGACACAAACTGACCCTGAGAAATACAAAACACATACACTGAACATGGCATTAGTGTGCTAGGGCACTTTGGTCCGGAACAGTTCAGTCCCAAATACGCTAAATCAATGGTTACAGACCAGAATAAAGCAAAGTTTTGTTCCAGTAGCATTCATACATTCTCAAATACGACGACATCTAAAAGTTCACTATCTTTGCCATGACAGGAACAAGGTTGGCATAAAGTGTGAGTATAGAAGACTCAGCAGCATCAGTAGTGGTAAATCCAGATGCACTAACATGCTGCAACAAGTATAATCAGCTACGACATTACTTACATGTGGCAAAGTTAAGACAACTAAAATAGTTGTCACAAAACGCTATAATGAGTGCTAAAAAGACAAAAGTAATATGGATGGTAACAGAGAAATTAATAGCACTAACAGCTATTTTCAGAAAGTGCAAAAACTAAATTAACTTGCCACATATTTCAGTAATCTTCCAACAGATGCAAAACTGCAAATCCGGACATAATAAAATCTTCGCAGTGTAGCTGCTTTTTGTACAAATTCAGCAAAAAGTGCAAAGCTAAAAACTGTTTGACTGACCTTCTTAATGTTCGCACGAGTCTTAAGACCCCATCCACGGCATCCAGCATTGAATGGTTTCATCGAAGGAATTTGTCTCTGTTGAAAGACTTGGTTCAGGCATCTGTCACCGGCACGACACACAAGTGGGTGACATTCGTACATCAAAAATCGGTTGATACAGCCTGACTGCGGCCCACACGGTGCTTCATCATCAGCTTGGCAATTGCACTGTGGAATCTCCTCCAGCAAAGCACGACGAATTTCAACACTTCCTATCGGTACATTCGCCTACACAGAGCAGCAAAGTCTGGTTTACACGAGAACAAAATTGTTTCGATTACTTTCAGATCCAATCCATACAAAGAATCTAATGCACAGCTGAAACAGAAATGAATTACAATATACAGTATGTATGGAATATCTTGCATGCCTTGACATGTTTGTATGCTGGTGGTTTTCTGTCATCAAGTGGCTCTTCTTGGCAGTTTGTACGAAGTGACACCCACTGCCGCCAAGCAACTGTGGCCTCTCTCACAGCTGAAACAACACATAATAATAATGCACATAATGGACAATGGACGTTAAGCAAGAAAAGTAATCCACATGCAAATAAAAAAACTGCATAACTAATGAAAAATAGCAAAACAAGTAATACATAAACATAGAATGACGTAAAAAAATGCTGTAACATTTGGTAAACACAGATGTAAAAATAAACACAAAGAATGCAAATTGCACAGTGCTCGCTATCGATACTTGTGAAGATGTTGATAATTAGCGACGAAGATTTAGATACAGTGGCAATTTTATGTTAACACCTGATGACGTGTGACTGTGAACCTGCTCAATATACAGCTTTAACTAATTGATCTCAATCAACCAAATTGTTCCACATCGATAGGTAACTGTCCGCATACAGGCAAACCATATTGACATAATAATGACAATGATAAGATGGTATTTGATAGGGATGTGACGAAGTTCAAATTTGAATTCAACATTTTTTTCGAATGTTTTTAGCAGATTCGAAATTCGACGAATGTTTTAAGCGCCTTGTTGCTGAATAAAAATTTGTGGAAAAATCCTAGTTCCACAAATGATTTCATAGGGCATGCACAGACAGCCAGAGAGTGCAGACAAACTTTTTGTTCTCAAATTCAACTTGTCACACAGAGTACAGACTACAGTTACTGAATGTGCATTGTGCAACATACCCGGTAATGTATTGCTCAGTAATGTGTTACATTGTACTAATATGAACACTGATTTTATTGACTTCAGAAAATACGATATAGTTACAATCATTTAATTGACCTAAACCAGTGCACTACATTCCGACTGATAAAATAAATGCCTATATTTGCGTTCAAATTCGCATTCGACGAATGCGAATTTTGACCAGCTTTGTCACATCACTAGTATTTGACGATAACCATGTTGTGGTGGAGATGACAACCACGATCATGACGATAACTACAATGATGACGTGATGATAGTGTTGATGATGATGACAATGACAGTCACAGCACATGGATGTGTTTACTCAACTAGCTACCTGGTATTTTTGTAATTCTGGTCACCGAGTGGTTTTCCCATTGTTTTTGGTTCTGATAACAGACTTGCAATTTTAACAACACAATTACGAGAAGAAAGGATGGCTGATCAGTAATTCGCATTACATTTTCACATTGTTCATACCGGACTGAAATCTTTACTGGTCATTTACCAGTAAGAGAATACTGGTTCTACAAAAATGCACATATAATATGCTTCAATATTTCTAACGACACAAAACTGTAAACAACAACTGTTACTAATATACCAACTCAGTTTGAGTTTAAATATCTCACCAACCTTTGGCATACAACTCTCGATGATTTTTGTAATTTCTGTATCGCTTATTATTTGGAAATGCAGATTCACGGCTCAACTTATCGGCCTCACGAAACAGAAATACCCTGCAAAAATTACATATCTAGGGTTCAAACAACACTTTCAACTCAAATTTAAAGTAATTAATCAGTACAACTGAAATGCATGCAAAATTCTTTCAAATAATACACATACACACCACTGTTATCAACAGTGGTCGCGCACTCACTACTGAACACCGCACACACTGTGGGGCTGGCTGCGGCTATAATCCTGGCTGATGCCGTAGTCACCCCACCCTCTCCGAAATGACTTAAAAATGTGTCGAGTGGGACGTAAAACCTTGCTCAATCAACCAATCAATCCAGCAGCACAATCTCGGCCTCAACTTGGCACGGAAGCGTGCGCAGGACCGTTCCAAGTGGCGTAAACTCGTGGAGACGGCTATGTCCTGCCAAGGATGCACCACCCGATGATGAGCTGACAGCTGGTATATAAATAAACGTAACTACAGACTAAGTATTGGCAATCATTAACCTCACTGCAAAGAATTATATGGACAACCATCAGTTTGTGCACTTCACTAACTACAAGGTGGACCAAATTAAACAGTATCACACTGTATATTTGACTGCAACGCTGTCAAATCTTCATTGACTTCAATAATCTCTGTACTGCCGTAGCCAAAAATGAACGTGGAAAATAAGGCACAGGGCTAGTTATTTATTATTTAACAGCACTGTGCTGCTAACGACATCATCAAAATGTCATTGTCTGTTGATAACGTTTACCAAGTACTGGTATAACGTAAAAAAAATTTTACCAAGCAGCGTGTGCACGCATTTAAGGAGATGTGGGGAGTTCTGCTATAAATGCATGCGACAGTTATTCACGATTAAAACCATACAAAAATTGTTAAAACTCGGTTAACATTAGCGAGAGTTACAGTCAAATATATAGCTTTATGTGGCCCACCTTGTATACAGTGCCTTTCACTGCTACACTGCTGTAGAAATCAAACTACCTGTCATGACGTGAACCATACAACAGACCACTGCCAAACAGTCGAACAGCGAATTCTGCATCCGTAGTTGACCAGGTTTCTTTGACATCACACTCGGACAACACAGAGAGTCTACATACCTCCGCTGGCCACCACCTGTACAGCACAGCAACCTGTTCTAGCACATGTGACGATCTAAAAGTCATCGCAGTTGACAATTATAATGCCGATATATCGAGCTGTACAGCAAGTAAAACTGTGTCATGCAGAAGCACAAATCTGTGTGCTGCCATCAAGTTTAGCACTCAAGGTCAAAGAGCAAAATCAAATGTCTATGAAATCTAATCACCACAACACATATGTGTTCCTACCACATAACATCAATTTGTGATCAGTAGTTTTCTTTTGCAGTTTTTGCACAAAGAGACACACACAGAGACTGTCGCATGCACATGGACAGACACAGTTCCACAAAACAACGCCAGCTTTGTTCAGCATAGCTAGCACGCACGTAGTAACTGTATATAAACGATATAATGCTAACAGACTGTGTGATAATGTTAATGTCAGTGTTAAACATGACACTGGTTCACAATTGCACAATGGAGAAAAACTGGTTGTCAGGTTCGGCGGTCAACCACACCACGGTAACCGAACTTTAATAACCAGCAGCCAGGTGTCGACCTACCTCATCACCCATGATATCTGCTAAATCACTTCCACACAAGTCTGGCAAACCTACACAAACAGGGCCTTGCCAGAACAGCTAGCTGTGAACGTGACCAACAACAGGCCATCAATAAACAGTTTTAAAATAGTTCAGAAATCTCAGCTGGCTGGGGATCACATCAACTACAGCACTTGTGAAATGAAATGAAATGTTAACAGGACCTACTGACTCACCGATATGTGCCAAATTTGGCCCAGACAATTTCACCATACAGTGGCTTACGACCAACCAAGCAATTTGGGCACCGCCATGCGCTGGTATTGAACTGCGAAGACTTAACACATTCAACATGGTAAGATGCAGGACACTCGCAGCATCTGAGCAACGATCCTTCATCTGCAACAGTTTGATCATCAACCACATGACACATGCCTTGAACTGAAAACATACCAGACATCATCCACCAATAAAATAAGCACTTCATGTCAGTGTCCTTTGACACTCTACCAGCCGCTAGTCAAGTGCATAGCAGCTAACTTCATTTCCATGCTGCACTCAGCCCATATGAAAACACAATTCATCATGTGTCCTAACAGTACTTCAGTCGTGGCTTTGAGTATATCCATAGTCCAACTCGAATGCCCCACTATGCTTTTTGTAACGCGATTCTGACTGCATAATAAAGAGACGCACTTACGCAAACATAAACAATATGTACAAGCTAGTGAAAGTCTAGAAGAATTTTTGACAGCAGACCGAATCCAACATTGATCTAGTTAGTGTGAAACCAGACTGCTGCGGGTGGCAAAAACTTTGTACAAGCAACACGAGTAAATAATCAGAGCAGAATTATCGCTGGATGATTCACCTAGTACTGCCAGAACTATTTCATATGTACAGAAATTTTATTACTTATCAGTCTATTCCGGTAGCTTAGACGCTGAAAAAATTAAGAATGGTTGAAGTGAAGGGTTATGCCTTAGCTACTGGATCAGTGGCACAGTTGAACAATTTAGTCAGTACCCGTTAGCTCGGGAAGTCCACCAATTCTCTAGCCAATATATGCCATGTTTGACCTTGCTTAGTGTTGGGGCATCTGTTGTAACATTAGCATCTCTGTCAGCGTATTGGCAACAGTGCTCAGTTCGTGTTTGTCACCACAAAACTACAGACAAGGCCAAATATCACGGCCACAGATCTTGTTTATTATTACTCTTATTCAACTGGCTTATATTAAATTTTCTACTTAAAAATTTTGCTACACGAGTAAAATTAAAGACCAACGCTTATGAAATGTCAAAAAAACTAGCAAATTGTGACAACGAACTGCTGGTAATCAAACCAGCGAGTACCTTGTGAACAAGCCAAACACCACGATATGTTAACAGGATTGCCTCTCTTCACTTTGTGTCTGGGGCAAATTATGTGGACTCCACCAAGAAATATGACTCCGGCACAAACACAGTGATCAGCATGATAAGCCACTGGGCAACGGATACACTGAAGCAAAGTTCCTGTATTGATACACAAACTACATGATTACGACATATTTCAAACCTGCTAATTGAACAGTTTGCAATGCACAGTTCACACACTGACAGTAGCCTCAGTATCTTACAGCATTTACAGATGCATCTGGAAATCTGTCATCTGTTACAGTGTTAAACAGCAAGCTGATAGGTAGTACTCTCGCTCTAATTCTGTACAAAAGTACAATGTGGCATAGTAAAATCTGTACATTCTGTACATTAACTGAAAGTTTGTAACTTGTGTATATGATGATGCAGAAAGGTGATCAATACATCAAACTGTTCAATACTTTATCTGGAGTAAGACTGGTGTCTTGAATTTTGTCACAGTTAAATATTCTGGGAAAATCATACTATGCTAAAATAATGATTCACCCATTCTTCACCACTGACATGTTATGGCGACAATACGTGTTCTCCAATGTACTGTATTTCTCTGAAGTGTAGAGATCCATATATCAAAACGTTCGGTACTTTATCAGGAGTAAGAATTGTTTTGCATTTTGCCGCAGTTAGATATTCTTTGCACAAGTGCAGTGAAACAAAACTATGCAGATTTGAAGCTTGGTCATGTTATGTTAAGAAACCAGCACTAGACAAGTCAGACATGTCTAATTTAAGGCCCATCACCAATCTCAATGCATTGGGTCACTTTATCTTCCGCTGAGACCAAAGTTTTAGACTTTAGTCTAAAACCAAAACACCGGTCTAAAACCTAATTAATGCAAGTGGCAAAAATAAAGTGGCGCTAAGTTTCGGTCTAAGACTTTGGTTTTAGACCGAAATTCGGTTTAAGACTTTGGTTTTAGACCAAAGTTTGGTCTAAAACCAAACTTAATCTCAACAGTTCGGTTTTAGACCAATCTATCGTAATGTATTTAGATAGGTTGTCATCGCT
>Ga0209562_1001078_pt1 | contig 10177 bp, 2 predicted proteins | sample WorMetvacBELIZE2_FD_187399 | JGI IMG/M metagenome (GOLD analysis project Ga0209562, IMG submission 187399) | Marine gutless worms symbiont microbial communities from Max Planck institute for Marine Microbiology, Germany - Olavius vacuus BELIZE.2... | ecosystem: Host-associated > Annelida >...
GGCCGGTGTATATAAGTTTATAATGCCTTCGTCGGGAATCCGAAACCGAGTCCGAGTCCGCGGATTTTTTCACAATCCCGTCCGAAACCGTCCGCTTACCATATTTTAAGAACCGTAACAACACTACGCGAGTCGATACTTACTTATCAGGTGGCGGCATTCAAGCAAATTGCATAACTGTGTGTGGCTGCCAGAGATTAAACAAACCAGCTGCCGATCGTCTGACTGCTCCCCCACTCCGCTGTCCTGTCTGTCACAGCTGTCTAGGCACGCATCAGCGGCGGCTAAGTGTTGTAGTTCCCCAGCTTCAGATAATTATCTGAAGCAGTAAAAACCACAGGGTGACAGAACAACAACAGTCCAGGGCGGCAGCCCATTCCCAACAAATTACGGTAAGTAGCATATAATTTTAGCATATGCAGTGTTTTGCGTCGATGTACGGCAACTTACATTGCCGCACGTAGACACGGCGCCATACGGCCACTTGCGTGCGTGCAGAATGCGTCGACGTATGGCGCCGTGAGCAAGGTTTACGCAAGCCACGCGAGGTCTAAACACGCCTCTAATTTGACGCAAGCCATATCACGTGACAAATTCCAGCCATGTCATTGGCCATTTGTTGTGTTGCTTGCGTTATATGCATTGCGCGCGTAAGGCTGGAAACTGTGCTTAATGCCGGATGTCAACGGACGGAGGATGTTGTTGTTGAGTGGTCTAAGTGCAGATCAAACAATGCTGTGTTGAAAGGCACGATGGCGTCCTGTCACGGCCGACTGGCCGATATATCCAGGCCTTTCAAATGACCGTCCCGAGATGATTATTGCCTCTGTACTGGCGAGGAATGCTCGATGGCCGGTGTATACATAAGTTTATAATGCCTTCGTCAAGAACCGTATCCGAATCCGCAGATTTTTTTCACGAAACCGGCCGAAACCGATTTCGTGCTTACAAGCTTACAAGATTCTGAGAACTGTACCAACACTGCTTAAGATCAAAACTTATTTTTTTCAAGGCATCTGAAGGCTAAAACCAATTGATGATGATGTAATGTTAGCTTTGAAACAGCCTTTGAGATTGTAACTTGTTTAACATGTAACTAACCATTTAGTTAAATTGTGTATTTTGTTTCATTTCTAGTTTGTATCTACTGTTCAGGTAAACGGCGATTCAACATTCGTCTGTGGAAGACATTTACTGACTGTTTCAACTGCTTGCCAATTGCAGCAATTATTGACGAGAAAATATTTTGCTGCCATGGGGGTAAGTTACATGTCAGCATGTGCAGTATTACGTAACTTCGGGAATCAATGCACGTTCATTTGTGAATGTATTTTGTCAAAGTTGAGTACCAGCAGCTTGGTGCAGAACAGTTTGTTTTGAGTATTTCAGTATTTGCGTTAACTCGTCATTTTATTGTTGTTTAATCAGTAAATTTTAGAAAGCATTGAACTGTGTGGAAGTGGGCTGCAAACAGTTTATTGCACAAGGGCTAGAGCGTATCATAGTAGTCTTTGTTAAGGCCGATATGTTTGTTCGTAATACTGTTAAATGTACCGAAACGGTTTCAACAGTGTCTGCATTATACTACTGTTCATTCAGAGTTTGTATGTTTACAGCTGTTGATTATGTTTCTGCAAATGATGTAATCATATTAACCAGAAAAGGTGGCAATCAATGCTACAATTAACTGGGACGTCACATAAACTGCTGCAGTTGAAACCACGGTGACACACAGGCAAAGTTGGATCGAAAAATGTGTTATAATTTTGGACTTTTTGACCCCTGCAAAGTTAGGGACAGCTCAATCAAATGCTGGAGCAAAGGCCGCAATACTCGACGTTTCTAGTCAGACCGTCAATACGGGCAACATTTTTTGGCAAAATGACATCTGTTTTGATGGGCCGACTTGACAACCATCATGTTGGCTGCTAAAAATGTCACCCATCTTGATAGGCTATAGAGATGGGCCAACTAAATGGGTTGTTTGTTGTGGCCTTCAGTCTTTGACATTCAGCCTGGGAACCAGCAATCCAATATAAGAGATAATAATTTTTGTGGAAGCCAGAAGGCCACTTGGCAAGCTCAGACATTAAGAGATAGGCTGTAAAGATAGGACAACATTAAGGCTTTCCTTTGGGCAGCCAAATGATGGCATTAAATCTGAAGTGATGGCTTGTTTGTGGGTACTGTACTTATTATTACTTCATGGAAAAGTCTTGGTTGTGATACCATAATTGTGCTGGTGTGTAGGTTTGTCACCAGACTTACAGTCAATGGAACAAATACGCAGAATCATGAGGCCAACTGATGTACCAGATACTGGTTAGTAGGCTGTCTTGTTCATCAGCGTCATCCACATGGCTGTTAATCCACTCATTAGTGGACGGCAAGTAAAGGCAGTGAGATGGTGTCATTTTATTTTATTGATGCATTTGCAGTTGTGAGATAACAGATGTTGAGAAAATGTTGCACAAATTGTGTGACAACAGAAGGTAAAGTTGGTATTGGGAATGACAATCACTACTGAATTTCACTGGTACCGGTAGCTATTTTGAGAATCTGCGACATCTTGGTTGGCTGGGCCTCGATAATGATTGTAAGCCAAGGTGTATTACTGCTTACACACTGCCAGTTCTGTGCGAACATTGTTGTCGTGCTGTGATGACTTTGCATCACAGTATAGTCTAGCTTTTAATGCTGCAAAGTGTCTGCTGTTTCTGCAATGAGGTAAATGATGGTCGTATTAGCCAGTCTTTTTAGTTAATGGTCAGCCTATTGAATATGTTGATTGTTGACTTGCTATGGCATAACGGTTGGCCACATGGCATCGCCAGTTGGATCCAGTGCTTTGTTCTGTAGTGGAAAATTTGGCTTTTGCAAATCTGATATTTTTGTTGTGTCATCACAGTCTTGTTCGCACGAGTTTTTTGTAGATCATATCCTCGCGTTGTAGCCGTAGGCAGAGCTGTGCTCGAGTTGATTTTTGTACGAAATGGTTTGAACTTCGATTTCTCTCTCATTAGGCCTAGACTTTGATGATGTCAGTAGCTTTATAACTCTTTTGTATACCTTGAGTACGATTTGATAATAAATATATACAATATATATATTACTGTCATATATTTGTTTATTTCCAGGCTTGCTGTGCGATCTGTTGTGGTCTGACCCGGACAAAGACGTGCAAGGCTGGGGCGAAAATGATCGTGGAGTCTCGTTTACATTTGGTGCTGACGTAGTGAGCAAGTTCTTGAATCGACATGATCTTGACCTTATATGTCGGGCTCACCAGGTCAGTGATTTGTAGAAGATGAGGTTGGTAGATTGAAATTGTGCTTACACAAGTATGGTGGCATTTGCAACTGGCTTGATTGTGGACTGTGAGGTCGCTGTCTGAGCCTGTTACCGAACGTATGTCGTTAAAGCTTCTGTTACTGATTAACATTTTGCATTAATGCATTTATGTTAACACGGTTAATTATACAGCTGTGTTTTGTCACAGAAAATTTTTGTCTGTACTTTGCTTTATAAAATGAAATTGGTAAGTGACGAATTTGGACTTACCGTAACACTAGTTGTTGCAGTGGAAGGAAGTAAGTAATTAAGAAGATTTATATGCATGACCTAAAACATGATGTCACTACACGCCACAGTTTCAGTCAAATAGATTTGCCTCCAACAGATGCCTAAGGACTACCAAATGCAGTGAAGCTGGGAGCATGTTTCACATTCTACATCCGACAGCATTGTCACCCAGATGAGTTTTGGTCCATGGCACAACAAATGACTGTGTCAGAAGAGAGTGGACTGTGGATTTGAGAGATTACTCACTTGTAAACTGTGTTTCAAAAAAGCATGGTCCTCAGCTTTTGCAATAACTTTACCAGTTGTTGACCAATTTTGTAAACTTTTTCACTGTTGGAAACAGAAATGAATTATCTACAAAATAAATATAACATTTCTTGCCATTTGTTAAAAACCTCATTGCATTACCATGTGACGCATGAAAGTTTAAAATATTACAATTGATCTATCCTTGATTACAAAGCTGTCAACTCCACCACTTTTAAAAATTCTTTAAACACTTTAAACATATTACTGTACTTACGTATTTACTGCTTTATCCAGCAGCGTGTATACCAGTCATGAGTTCACGACGTTCAGGAACTGTTAGAGATTTGGCACAGCCTTGAACACACAGTGCCATTAGTAGTGCAGTTAACAAGTGGAGAGTGCATCTTCACTCTTTGTGCCTGCCTGCTTGCCAAAAGAGGACATTTTGAGTAATTACTGTGACAGTATCCTAATTGAGTGAGTGATCCTTGAAGTAGTGAAGCAATGTTCCGAATTCATGGATTGTATTTTTCAAATCGGTTAACAATTCGCCAAGTTATTGCAAATGTTTGGCACAGCTTTGTCATCAAAGATGGGTAAAAGAATTACAACATTTTAAAATTTTTATGTTTCACACGGTAGTGCAACGAGGTTTTTAGAAGTGACGAGAAATATTATAATATTCATTTTGTAGATAATTTATTTTTATTTCCAGCAGTGAAAGAATTTTCAAAGTTAGTCAATAATTGCAGTAAGTTTAGCACCACTTTTTTCAAACACGGTGCATTTAAATCATAGCTGCTATTGTTCAGTCTCTGGCTTATGCTAACTTTTTCTTGCTGTGTCACTTTATCAATAGTGTTAACCAGAATCCATATTAGCAGTGTCCAGTGTCCATGGCTTGATAAGAAATTAAGTGTTACGATATGTATCCACCAGTTTGGTTATTAGTTAACTGCCACCTTTTTAGTGATCTGCAGGAATGCAATTAACACACATAATACCATGAATCAATGGTACAGTAATTATTAGTTAAAGTAATGGCTTGAGTAATATAGATCACATGCCATCTTAATGTCTCAAAGACTTCACTGTAAAAGTGTCGGCATAATAACACAAGTCTGTGTGAAACTTGGTTTTGCGCTGCTGTTTCAGGTTGTTGAAGATGGTTATGAGTTCTTTGCTAAACGCCAGCTGGTTACATTATTTTCGGCACCGAACTATTGTGGAGAGTTTGACAATGCAGGTGGCATGATGTCGGTGGATGAGTCATTGATGTGCTCTTTCCAGGTGAGTTGCCAGTTTGTACTGTGGCATGGTAGTGCAGTGTTTAGGCATCGAACTCGTTATCAGCAGATTACAGTAGTTTGGTACTGGCCAACTGGCAGTGGTGCATTAAGGTGGCCACGGGTCTGCAGCCATTCAGTGACTCACCTGCGGGCTGGAAATTGAGATCAGTTTTGGCATCAACGCTTGCTTGTATCATATGGCATGGTAACTCTGTCTTTACCTTATCAGCGTTGTACTTGGCTGAGTCAGTTCTCGTTGACCTTATGTTAATCTGCTTCAGATTACTGTGCACTTTTTGTTAGAGCATTTATGTTGTTTTGTACATTCCTTTAAATTGATAAGAATTCTGTAATAGTTGGAATGTAAACAGAATTGCTGTTAAGCCTGCCATCAGTGATATTGCATTGTTTTCAGTGAAAGAAGATTGTACCCAACCGTTGCTTGTTTTGCTGTTGGGTTATTGATAATACAGTAGTTTCGTCATTTGCTTTTTTCAGATCTTAAAACCTTCTGAGAAGAAAGCAAAGTATCAGTACTCCGGCTTGAACTCTGGTCGTCCAGTCACACCGCCAAAAGATGCTGCAGACAAGAGGAAATAAACCTGTTAACATTCATCCATGCATTCAAACTGCCTTTCTGTCTGTCTGTAATCCTGTTACTCGTGATTACGACTGTTAAACATCCGTGCTGCAGTTTGGACTGCCGTGACTTGAGTGACTGCTGTGCATCGAATCGAGTTTCAAGTGGTCGCTACAGTACAAACTTATTGTACATGACTCGTTAAATTTGTCATCTCTGTACAGAATGTTTTCCTCTGTAGACTCGTTCACTGCGGTAGTTAGAGCGATAGTGTGTGTATCAAAATTAGTGTCTATTGCAAGCAAGTGCTTTAAAGTGGGCTGCTGTTCATATGTGTAGTATTTCATGTATATTTAGCTTTGTGTAATACGGCTCTAATAATTTAGCATATTGTATTTAGTTTTGTTTTCCTTGATTTACTGTACTCGTGTTGCTTTCGTCATATTTTCACTGTATGATATTTTCACTGCTTAGACATTTGTGTGACCGGGCGTAACGTGTGATGACCATGGAAACATGGAACAGAATTGAAGAATAATAGCAGTGGTGGTAGTAGTTGTTTGATTTATTTGTATTTTAATATGATTGATGTATCAGTTTTAAAAAGTATTTGATTGCTCTTGGTGCATTTCCGATCCATCCAACTGTGTCTGTTTGCCAAAGACATTAGGTATGTTACACTGAACTTATGTGAGTAATACGTGTTCAGCTTGTTACACAACAACTTGTATCCATTGGTGGGTTTGCAAGAAACAGAAAATTGATATTGAGAAATAGAAATTGATTTATGCAACTACATTTTGATGTAAACAGTGTAGATGGATCTGTGTGGCTTGTCTGTGTAATATATTTTGCATAAAGTTGGGTTTAAAAACTGCATATATGTATTTTTAAAAAGCATTTTCTATTGCTTATTGTTAATTTTTCAGAATATACATCTTTCCAAAAATGTTTTATTTAACAGCACAGTTGAATTGCAGCTTGTTTGGTGTAAACACACCATTTATTGTGTGGTATTTAAACCAGCTTTTCATAAACAATTTGCTTGCAAACCTAGTATTATAATTACTGTAAACCTCTGTAATGGCAGTTATCTTTATTATATTAAAATGAAGGAAGAGATTTTTTAGTTAACAGTTACTTGATAATCTCCTGTGTGTTATGTGATACTTCTGATATTTTCTGGACGCCCGATTTTGAATTTATCAGACAGAGCCAGTAGACATGTTCAGAGTCCAGCTGATATATGAAAGGTACATGTATGTATATGAAGTGTGTTGGAAAAAAAAACTGATTTTCCCAAAGAGAGCATCTTACAGTATGACACTGATGTAGAGTTAATTGTGAGTCTTCATTTAGTAACATATCAGTAGGGCTCAAAGTACACAGTGATAATATTGTCATTGTTGAGTATTTCTTGCAGTTGATAGCACAGGAAAAAATATGTCAAAAGTCGACAAAAGAAACATGAAATTAACAGTGAAGAATGTAATTGCTGCTAAATGTTATTGTGTTCAAAATGTCCTTGTGCAACATGTGCTGTCGGATTGAGGCCCGTGGTTGTGATTTCATTTTTAATTGCTTCAAAGCTTTGATTACAATTTCATTGAAATTACAACAAAGTAGTCGACAACCACAGTGCCATTAACTTGACTGTTTCACTTTCTGTAACAGTGCCGCAGTAAATAATGTTAGAAATGTTAGGTATTGAGATTTTTCAGTCACTAAATTTTAATATTAGTGTAAGTTTTCAGCATGTATGGTAAAATTCTGATTTATCCTTGCTCAACTATGAAAATTATTTCCTCAGTTGTATTCAATCCTGTTATATGATACAGCTAATTTGTCATCACTCTGCGTTGGTGGTCAGTCTGAACTGAAACTTTCAGTCATTAAATTAACAACACTGTTAATAATTTGCACTGGTTTTTGATGATATGTCTAGTGTTACTGAGAAAGTGTTCAAATTGATGCAGCTTTTTTCTTTGCTTGAGACCTTGTAGTTTTATCATCTAATACACAGTGATCAGTTTTCCTGGACACAGTGTATATGGAGGCCAGAAAAGAGCCACTGCACAATGAACGTATTCTAAAATCTGCATATCACAAGTAAATATGTGCACTTTTGTTGACAGTGTAGAAATATGCTTTATAGCAGTAACATGCTTGCTATACACAGTACACTGCAGAGCCTTCATTGTGCTTGTAGGGCTCAGCTACTAGGCTGTTTGAACCACATGCTGTAGCTTTAAGTAATGGGATATTTTTCATGAATTATTTTTATGGTCAGACATTAATTTAGCAAATTAATTATTGCTTTTAGTATGATTAATGCAGTGAAAAAGTTATTATCTGAAATGTTTATTCAGTAAAGTGATTCCAAGTAGGTAAATTGTGATCAAATCTGGCACTGTAAATGGCACTGGTGCTGTACAGCATTAAATTGTACATTTATTGCCAGTATGCAATTAAAGAAAAACACTGATGCAAGTTCGTTGTGATTTTAACTTTGATTTATGCTTTGCGTCATCCTTAGTTGAACTCCATTGCCAACTGTGACATTGTGTTCCAGTAACTGTTATATCAATAAAGAAAAGAAAATGTAAAGCTTGTTTATGATGTGGTCTTGTCTCGAGGAGTCTAACTTCATTGCAGTCATGAGTGTCAAATTTTGTCAACCCTTTTGCAAACCTGCATTGTCTTTAGAACTGTTAAGTACATAACACATAATGCATGATATGTACATTACTAGTTGTACTGCATAAATGTACGGTAATAATATACACTGTGTCTCAAAAAAAGTTCATCCTTTAATTTTTGTGATTACTTGATGGTCAAGTGTTGACTGATTTTGATAATATTTGGTGGTATTGCAGCTGAGAAAATTTTCAACCAAATGACATATTCCTTACTTATAATATCCAGAACAGAAAAACAAGAAAGATTCTGTATGCTCTCAATGCAGCTGCTGATGTTACGAAAGTGAGAGAAAAGTGGGCGTCATTTTACAATGTAAACTAGCAACGCATAACGAAGGAACGTAAAAAATTGTCACGTGTTCAGTTTGTTCCAAATATTCTCAGCTATGTATATGCCAAATATTATTTGAATTGGCTTACAGTTGGGAAGTTACCACGAAAAAAAAGATGAACTTTTTACCGAGACAGTGTAGTTGATGTTCATTTTATTGTTAGTTTGATCATGATAAATTCTGCCACATAAATGTAGCATAATTTATTTTTTTGTTTGCCTTTCATTTTTTGTCACCATCTAGACACATTGTCAAGTTTAATAGCACAGTAAACACAGATGTCTCTGACGTGTGAGAATGAATTAGTTGCAGTAATATGCTGCATCAGTCTGTACATGAGATAAGGTCATCGTTTGTGTTAGAGGTTTATCGTTTTATTGTCTGGTAACATGTTTTGCAATTACACAGCCTAAGTAAGTCTACATGTTTATTGCTTGGACTAGAGAAATATATTCAAAGTTTGACGAGAGTGAATGATGGAGGTGCCAATAGTACTGGCTGTTTGGAAATAAAATACATAAGGGCAGATGCACGAAAGTTCATGAACGTGGAATAGCAGGATTTGGATAAAGTTGAGATTTGACTGGAGAAAGTGCATGAGCTGACAACAAGCTCAGCTGGCATTTGGGAGATAGTCTGGTGGAATTCTCTGAGAGGGTAATGTCTGGGGTTTGGAGAATTTTCCAGGGAATAATTTACGGGACAATGCCCAGGGGAAATTGTCCAGGGTGGGTGTCTGGATCCACATGCAGGATTACAAGTGTCTACTTCATGCGGTTATTATCTCATCCACCCTGGTTAACGCACACAGAGACGACTTGTTCGAGTACAGTAAGAAAAATTCAGTTTTAAAATAATTCAGATTTAAAAAATACAGTCTATAAGAAGGTATGTTGTATTAATTCTTGAAGGAAAGTCTTAACAAGAAACTCATCAGGAGATGAGATAACGAACATGAACTTTCTTTACGACGACATTGTACAAGCACTAGAAAATGCAATAGACACTTACATAAATTCCGCCACAGATCGTTTCCTGCACCGCAGGTTTACCAAATTCAGTGAAATAACGCAATGTAACGGCCATTACGCCGTTCAAGGTCATTCAAGGTCACCGATTTGGATACCAATCGAAAGCTCATATACGACTTGCTATTAGTGATTAATACTAACTTGCCTCCTAGCTTGCGCCGTTTCCAAGTTATGGCTGATTATTGGTCAAATTTTCGCCAGCGAGAGAGGAGTGTCTCACTTTAACGCTTTCGCTGGGGGTGATTCCCTGCCAACATCGCTATAAATGATATATCGCTAAAAACTAGATTCTGTGCCTACATTTCCGCAACAGAAAGTACTGGTGTATCTTCAACCACTTTTACGTAATCCGCCCGAAAGCTACCGAATTCGGTAAAATTACACGGCGGTTAGGGCTATTACGCCGTTCAAGGTC
>Ga0209562_1001079_pt1 | contig 10166 bp, 10 predicted proteins | sample WorMetvacBELIZE2_FD_187399 | JGI IMG/M metagenome (GOLD analysis project Ga0209562, IMG submission 187399) | Marine gutless worms symbiont microbial communities from Max Planck institute for Marine Microbiology, Germany - Olavius vacuus BELIZE.2... | ecosystem: Host-associated > Annelida >...
TCACCAACTCGCCGTACATCCAAGCCTTTCAAATTACCGTCCTCACGATAACTATCGCCGGTCCGCATTGTTTGTGTGTTTGGTCTGTACCGGCGAGCAACGTACGCATGAGATATGCGTTCATGCACAATATCGTCTGATCTCTGGGCAGTGCAATATTGTAAGGTCGACGAATCCACGATCAATATCGCGTAATCGATATGAACCCTACAGTCCATCTGATATGATACATTGATTTAAATAGGACTTGGCACTAGAACTGTTACATTGTACTGTTTTTTATTGTTTTGAAAACCGTGATGTAGTCTTGTAGGCATTCTGCAAACATTACAGCTTGGTTTACTGCATTGTCGGTGCAGAAGTGCCAGAAGGGCAGACTTTTAGGCAGAAGGATGAAAGGGAAGGTCCTCTACACAAGCGACAAGGTGCAATGCGGCGGCGAGTGCATCAAGTCAACGGACATAAATTCATGGCGACATACTTTCGTCAGCCCACATTTTGCTCAATATGCCGCGACTTCATATGGTATGTAGTCTTGTTGATGGCATGTATGAAGTGAGGCTGCTGTAGGCTGCAGATTTGAATTTTATGTGAGTTATTATGTGAAGTTTAATTAGCCTTAGTTGGCAGCAAAGGACACACACATACAAGTATAATACTAACACAAGAGAAAGAAAGAGCGAGATGAACACTGATTTACAGTGACCTTAAGTGACCTATTGTGGTCTGCATATTTAATACATTAGCATTCCAGGTGAAAAATTCACAGAACTGTGACATGGAAGGCCATAAAACCATGACCCACAGTTTTAAAATGTTGCATGAATTGATCAATTTTATTCCCTGTATGGTTGATGTGTGTTGGTTTTTCATTGGGACTCGTCTGGATCTTTATTGTTGTTTGTTACCTTGTTTTACAGTTATTCCAGCACATTTTGTTGTAATAGATAATTTTACTGTATTGTTCCAGTGGCTGGTTGTCGGAGTCCCACAAACATTTTGTTCAAGCTTATGTTCTTTGATTATTAAACTTTGTGTCTCACTTGTATTGAGCAAAAAGTAAATGTTCCATTGATTTTAAATTATCTTCTTAAGGTTAGTTGTGAACATGTGAAGCCTGAGCCACGTGGTTAGTACTGCTGATGTGCTTGAACTTAAACTAAGTGAGGAATACATTAATATTATGTATATATCTGTAATGTCTTTATACTTTAATACTTTTCAGCATATGCCAGTAACATTAAGTTGCACTGTCATTGTTCTTCGGTATGTAGTACCTGTGAATTCAGCATCCGCTATCGTGTTAAAAGTTGACAATAGTTACTAGTTCATTTATGTATTATCATATTATGTGTGTATTGTAGGGGTGTTGTTTCCCCACAAGGGTATCAGTGTCAGGGTGAGTTATACAGTACTTTTATGGTTGTATTTGGCCTGTCGGAATCTACATTGCCAGTGGCCATTGATGGTCTCAAGGTCATGTGAAGGTCACAGCGATAATGTAGACATTTGAGGTCTCATGCAGACTGCATGACACATGTTTGTGGTCAATTTCACTCTCACGTGGGTGGCTTCGAATCTGATGTATTCAGGGTCATTCATATTTCCTGAAATGCTATTATATTACCAATTTATTGTCAGACTTAATAGTCAGCTGACATTTTCCATCACACATTGTGGTACAAAGTGGTGCTATACTTGTTCAGCAGTTTGATTACTTCCCAACACAGCACAGCAGTGTGATAGATTAATTTTTTTGCAGATGGAAATCAGTTACACCTGTGTCAGATTGTCACAAGGTGTATATATTAGCTTATTATATTTCTAGTGCTTGCTTGCATCTGTTAGTTGAAATTTCTGTGGCTTGTGATGTGTGTGTGTGTGTGTGTGTGTGTGTGTGTTATATATGAGTAGGTACTAGATATTGCGCACCACAGCTTATTATTGTTGTACCTGTTATTTCTAATCACATTAATCAAGTGTTTGTTTTGTAGTGTGCACATGCGTCGTACACAAGCGGTGTCATCAGAACGTTGTTACAAAGTGTCCCAAGGAGAAGGATGCTGGTGTCGATGCTAGTCTAGTAAGTGCTGCTGCTGCTGCAGCTGTGCTTATTAGTGTTGTCATAGTTGTCAGACTGTCACGTGTGACTGAATGCGGTGTAAAACTATTGCTCAGACGTGTTGTGAAGCCAGTTTAATGGGAAGTATGGTCACTTAAGTCCTGATGATATGCATGTATTTAATGTGCATTCAGAAGCTGACTGAAGGCAACTTAATATAACATGACTTCAAATAAAAGGCAACAAAAAATGATAGCAAAATATGCCCGAGTCATTAGAGTCCATGAAATCAATCTGTAGGATGGGGAAAACTTGATGGTGGGAAGTGTGGCAAGACTGTCACATGGATAAAATGAGTTTATGCATGTGTGATAGGCTTTCACTGAATAAGCAGTCTTCTAATATGGTATTTATGAAACTCTGTGTTGGAAGAAAATTGCCATCGATTAAAGTTGCCAAGGACCAAAGTGTATTGTGTATGTGGTAAAATAGGCTTAGCTTTCAAGTACACATCAATGTGATACTGCCATTTCAAGTTGTATTATTATAAGACTCAGTTATTTTGCCATGATTTGACATTACACATATCTGGACAAATGGCCATTCTTGATCAGTGACTGTTTATTGACTACAATGAATGTTAACATTGGCTGCTGAAGTACATATGCTGTTACATGTGCTGCAGGTAACGGGCCGGCGCTTTGCTATAAATGTTCCACATCGGTTTCAGACACACAGCTACAAACGGTTTACATTCTGTGATCACTGTGGCTCATTGCTCTATGGGCTTGTGAAGCAAGGACTGCAGTGTGAAGGTACCGGTCTGTTACGTCTTTAGCTTTTCGCTTGCTTCTAGATTGCAGGCTCTGTCTTTATACGTCGCACTTATCATTTATTACTTATTATCCAGTGATGCAGTGGTAACAGCTCGCATTTGCATCATTTTCTAGTTTGTACACTGTGGTGGCAAGTCAAAAAGCAAGACAGAATACACTTTCGCAGCCAAGATATTGAAGCTTCCACTGTGATAGTGTATTTGGCATTGGTATTTGGTTGGCCTTTCTTGTTTTATGTATTAAAATTGTAAAGTGCTCGCAGGTTATGCGGAATTTGTTCATATGCTTCTGTCACTATTAGGCCAGTTCTGGAGGCATTCTGTTTTGTGGCTGTGTGTTTGTGCATCCACGTGATCATATATTAAACTTTTGTTAACATGATATGTTATAAACCGCTTGTGCGAATTTAACCAAATTCCCAGCTTGCGTTGCAGTTGGGGACAGAGATGAACTGACTAGATTTTGATGTTAAAAGGTCAGAGGTCCAGATCACAGCGAGACCACTTTGGGAGGCATTTTCTCACCTATCTCCAGAATGCATAGACATAGTTATTGGAACTTATTAGAATTACTCATTACCATGTCCACATGACAATGATGATATTTCAAGGTCATGAGTTCAAGGTCAAGCTCACAGATAACATTTTCCAAAAACACATATTTCTGTCAGAGGCATACCAATCACCGGTTCGCAGTTGAAGACTGTCTAGTTCAGATCTTATTCTTTTGTATTCATACCTATTTGTGACAACTAAACATGAATATTTGATATTATTTTGTGGCCTTTATTTTTTTTAATTTGATTTGTGCATAAATGTGGAAGTCAAATTTTACAAGCTCACAGCTGTCTTTGCTACAGTTCAGAGTGTTGTATCTGAAAGTGAAGTGCAATTTGTGTAGTTTGTGGCATGAACGTTCACAAGCGATGTGAGAAGAATGTTGCCAACAACTGCGGTATCAATACAAAGGACATGGCAGCAGTTCTTAATCAGCTCGGCATATCTGGTGACAAGCTGAATCCATCAAAACGTAAAAAGGTTAGAGTCGTTTGGAGCTGTTTTCGTGTATTAAGTATTTATTTATTCTTGGTATTTTATCGGCACAATTGAATATTTTGGGTTTAGTTAATTGTAGCACACAATGTAATTTATGCTATGTTTTGTAGGCTTAGATATTTTTATATCCAAAGGTGCACCAATCAACATTATTTCGTATAAGCTACCTATCATGTTGCCATGTAGTAATGTACATGAATTGATTTGTTGAGATTACAGCATAAGTGATTTTTAAACTTTTATTGTCTATATTTTCATTTACGCTTTGTCTAACTTTATGATACTTCTGATCTGAACTTTTGCTATCTTTATTTAATATATTTAAAAACATGCGGAAAATTTGATTTTTTTACAGAGAATGTTTATTTTTATGTATTTGTTTATGTGATATTTTTTGTTTAAATATGTTATTCGTATTTGCATATACATGGTATATGTGCTTCAGAAGTTTAAAATGTTGCAGTTGTTAAATTTTTTGTACCTTTAGACCTCTGTTTGTGAGACAACAAGCCTCCCACTGCCGACGATGGGTCAGACTCTTCGCATGCAGTCTTCACCGTATCCTGCAGTCGGTGGTGAGCTGTATAGAGCAGACCATTGTATCTTGTACAATATGCACAGTAGTGAACTGGTTTTTTATTTATGAAACTAGTGCTGTAGACTGCACTGTAGATGAATGGATTTTTTTGTGACAGAATGTATATGTGCTAAAATAAGTACTCTCATACTCCATATGAGCATTAGTACTTGAGCTGATCCTTGTCTGTCACATATAACTTCGTTATAAACCATGTGTTGGGCTGCCATTATTTTCCACCAGGCCAGCAGTTACTTCCAGGGATGAGGAGTCCTTATTTTTTGTCAGATTCTGACTTTTGACTCCAGGGTTAGAGAATTTAGGACTCTGGGCCTAAAATCGGCTCCAACTCCGACTCTAGGACTTACTGTGTGAGATACTGATTGTGTACCATCACAGTTTTTCTCTCTCTGTTCCAACTGTGTGTGCGGCAACAGAGTGACATAATGAAAGGACACGCTGTGGTAGCACTATCAGCAAGAACTGTACACCAGCCAAAACCTCATAGTACTAGGCTCAATGTACAAACAGGGAGTAGTATGTGTCAATGAGTTGGAGACTGTCTTTTATCTCAGAATCTAGGCCAAAACCTGGACTATGGGAGACTGACTTCACGTCCTGGTTACTTGCCAGCTGCAGAACATAAGAGCATTTGGCTAGTATGAAATCATACTACTTGATTACAGAGGTACAAGTTTGTGAACAACTTACCTGGAGTCATTACATATACTAACCACCATATTAGATGATATACACTGTGTCTCAAAAAATGTGCCACCCTACTGTGATGATAATTTTGTAATATCTGTCCATGACATTTCACGCGAGACATACATTCGTTTAAGATGTTATGAAATTTCCACTATGAGTTTGGTAGTGGCCTTTTATTGGAACACAGTATAATATGCAAAAAATGCAACAAATTTGAACATTTAAGATTCTCGAAGTAGGGCGGCAACGCATTTTAGGTGTGGTGGGTAATGTTATACATTGTTCTGTAACAGCAAATTTATTAGACTTTCCAGTAGTGAAAGAATTTTGAAAATGGGTTAAGATTTGATGAAATTATCGTCACAATAGTGTGGCGCATTTTTTGGGACACAGTGTCTATATTACATATAATGTATACACGTATACCTGCACAACATTGCATGTGCGAATTATTTGTGTTTAATTACTGTGACGAGAGCTGTTCAGAGAGGATGGTATCATTGGAGTTACTAGTTTGTAGTTGTATGTGGCCAGTGTGATAGATCTCAATGATGATGACGATGATCATTATGAGGATGATGAACAGGACGAGAGTGATATAATGGCTGCTTGTGTTGCATATTGATGTGGAAGCTGGTGTTAATATTACTGATACATAGGTGAGTCATTGATTCCGGCCGAGCTCTGTCCTCCGCAGTCAAAGTCCGATGATCGACGCAGTCGGTCACACAGTCCGCACCGTGAGCTGTCGTGCCAGTTGAATGCTCATACCAGTTCTGTCTCACTTGCCGACTTTGACTTTGTCAAAGTCATCGGCAAAGGAAGCTTTGGCACGGTAAGTCACATGAACTGCATGATACTGTAAGAAGTCGCCATTTAGTAGAAACAGTTTCATCCCAGCAAATATTTCAACACGGTTACACTGACACAAGTTTTCACTTAATTTTGTCATTTAGTTTTTCCATGTAATTAGTTGGCACAGTTCTTACTCCATTGGCTGATGTGTGCTTACGCTGATGTACAGTCAGAGTAATCACTGATGTAGCATAAACGTCTTGGAACACTGAAGTCGTTAAGCATTTTAAGTATGTAATATCTTTAATACTCTATTACAGTGTACAGTTTACGTTAGTCTTATTTATATTGCTAAATGGAGTACATCATTTTGCTAAATGCAGTACATGGCATGGCAGTTTTATGTCCATTTCAGGCCCTGGCAACCATGGGCACCTGCAGGATTTTTCCAGGGGGGGGGCAAATTCAGGGATGCATTTTTTCCCTCAAAAAGTTGACGACTTTTTTTAGTCCTCACCCTCAAAAGACAGGTCTTCACTGTAACTACTAATGCACAAAACACTTTACAACATTTCCACTTTACAACATTTCCAGGGGTCTTGCCCTCTTGCCCCTGCCTGCGGGCACCCAGGTTGGCAATGTCGTTGGTTGGTAGTTTTTTCCAAAATAGTTTATTGTGTGTGTTACAAATCAGTACAGTATTTATTCAGTGAAGTCTTCCACATGCATGCATGCTTGCTGTATGCTTGAGAAAATAGCAGTAGATCGAAGTTGCTAAGGAACGATGTGACCATACTCCCTCGGCAGTGGTTATGTTCACCAGTTTAGATTTGAGTGTTGAATCTAATTGTTGAATAATAGTGGAAATAAACTATGAGTCGTCCTCTGACAAGAGCCACTTGTATACAGGTGCTGCTAGCGCAACAAAAACGCACGACGGAACTGTTTGCCATAAAAGTGCTGAAGAAACATGTAATTATAGAAGATGACGACGTCGAGTGCACTATGACTGAACGACGCATATTGGCATTATCAGCAAAACATCCATTCCTCACAGCACTTCACTCTTGTTTCCAGACGAAGGTATCTAATGGATTTCTCGTATTTTTGTTGAAGTACAGATGCTTATCAAGATGCTTTAAAATTAATGACTGTCCGATGTAAGCAGCATACTACTATAAATAATTTGATAAATGTCATTGTTAGCAGTTATAATGCACCTTGGCCAGAGAGAATTGTGCATACTATTACTATTATTATTATAATCATCGTCATTATCGTTGTCATCATCATCATCAGCGGTAGGATCAGCTGCCACCACAGATGCTACTTTGATGGACTGCTTTTTTTTATCAATAATACTGCTGATTAAATTGTTAGCATATGGAGGTGTATGTATGAAACAGTTAAACACATGATTAATAGTTAAGTTGTGGACAGTGATGATTAGTGATGTGACGAAGCTAGTCAAAATTTGCCGAATTTTTGAAAGAAAATGCCGAATTTTGACTTTCAAAATTCGTCGAATGCGAATAGAGGCATTTATTTTATCAGTTGGAACACAGCACACTCATTTAGGTCAGTTAAATGATTGTATGTAATAATATATTATTTCCTAAAGTCAACAAATCGGTGTTCAAATTGGTACAGTATAACACATCACTGAACAAAAATTGTGTTGTACAATCAATAACTATAATCCGTGTGATAGGTTGAATTTGAGAAAAAAATTAAGTTTGTCTGTACTCTCTGGCTGTCTGTGTGTATGAAATCAGTCGTAGAACAAGCATGTTTCCGTGAATTCGCATTTGACACAAAGCGCTTGAAACATTTGTCGGATTTCAAATCTGGTGAAAATGTTTGAAGTTCGAACGTTGTCGAATTCAAATTCGAACTTTATCACATCCCTAGTGATGATGTTATACAAATGAAAGTTGAACCATTATTATAATTGTTTATTTTGTACGATTTGTTCAGCTGATCAATCGATAACTAGTTTGTGCTAGGCATGTATCAAACAGTCGGCAACACATGGCAAACAGCGAAGACAAACTGGAGCTTATGGCATCGTATAAGTGCAATTTAAGATAGCATGTGAAAGTCATGGTGCAGTTTATTAATGCGTGGCAGAAATAGTGACATATGTCATACATCAATTGTTGCACAGTGAATAAGAACTTCAGTGCATATTGTGTATTGTGTTTTCAGGACCGATTGTTCCTCGTAATGGAATACGTGAGTGGTGGTGACCTGATGTTTCAAATTCAAGGTGCTCGTAAGTTTGACGAGTCCAGGGCACGTTTCTACTCAGCCGAAGTGGCTCTGGCATTGATGTTTCTTCATCGTAATGGCATCATCTATCGGTCAGTGCTGCTTCTCTTCCACTTTGCCATATTCATATTTGGTTTTATGTAGTTTGACTTTAGGTATGGTATGTTGCAGTGCATTGAAGCTCAGTTAGCTTGTGCTGAAAAGCCTGCTGTATAGTCAGATGAGTGTGAGTGTAAGTGTAAGTGCATTGTTTTAAGTGCAAGGCAACTCTCGGCTTGCCACATCAGCAAGCCTCCAGTGCTAATCCCATATTATTTCAGGCCCAGTATACTTTGGTAGCATGGTTTAGTAGTACTAGCGTTGTGCAGTGTGCAAGTCAATTACACTGTATGCAACCAGTCGCCTAGGCCAACTCAGCTCATTCATCCCTCTGTGTAGGCAAAATGTGTACTGCCGATTGTCAGAATTACTGCTGGGGAAAATGACCGTGAGTTCTGGACCAGGACTTCTAAGATAGTGACCTAGTCAGTCAAAGGTGTTGACTGAGTGAGCCATCCTGCTGATGTGGTTCCTGTGTTAGCTTGATTTGGCTTAACCCACACCGACTCAAAGCGCTGAATAGGGGGATGACTCCTATGCAATCGACTTGGTTTATGCAAAATTTTCTTCTTATTCTCTCTACACCTGCTAGCTATCAGAACTACATATACAATGTACAGTAATTATAAATGGAAGAAATCTACAGGAACAGACTAGCACAAAGGTTCATGATGTGTGGTTTTAACCAAGATCTGAGCATGAACTCTGAATGGTGTACTGTATACAATGGTGACAGCTGAAGCTGGGATGACTGTGATGGCAGTTATGTTTAGTTGCACTGTTCTGACTCACTAAGTTAGTGGACTGTCTGGATTCCAGTTGCTGAAATAATTTGCTGACTATGTGCTGCAGAGATCTGAAACTGGACAATATACTTTTGGATTCCGATGGCCATTGCAAAATTGCTGATTTTGGCATGTGCAAGGAGGGCATCTTTCCTGGCAAATATACGCAGACATTTTGTGGTACACCAGACTACATTGCACCAGAGGTTAGCCACAGCATGCAGTCATGTTGCTGATGTTAATTAGACTTTAGCCAGAAACCTTGCAATCTAAGCAATATTAATAGTATAGATCGATATTAATATTGTAGCATATATTGTTTCGTCATTTTAATTTACTTCTTTGATCTCAGATAAGTGTGGCTTCAATGAAGGTCATCTGACCTACGCTGAAGGTCACCAGGCATATGCTGCAGTTGTTTTTTTGCACCATGAATTTTCAGTGAGGTTCACATGAAAAAATGTAGAGCAGTTATTTTGGCATGGACTTTACTGTACCATTTTTAATAAGCTTTTACCAGGAATTGCAGATAACTGTACACCTTTTAGTCTGTTTTGTGTGCTCTGTTGAGCAGTAGGTTTGATTCTGTTGTTTTGCACCTTCTATCTTTAGCTAATTTCTTGGCCCCTCTTCCCCCTTGTCCATTTACTTCCTCATCTTTTCCCCCTTTTACTTTTCTCTTTCTACCTATTTTCTTCTTTTGTCCATCCCTTCCCTTTCTACCAGAATAGTCCCACTCCGTTTCCAGGCTGGGAGGTCGTAAGAGGTGACCGAACCTGGGTTTAGTTTGTGTTTTGTTGTGTAATTTGTGTTATCTGTATTCCTTAGTTAAGATGGATTGTGGTGTTTTGTTCTGTTTAGTTTAGTTTAGTTTTGTGTGTTACTTCAGTGCTTTGACACTGTTGGTTGGGTCATTTGACCCGTAAAAACCTGTCCCCGATATGACCTATAATGTGTTTGGTGGGACGTTAAGCC
>Ga0209562_1001080_pt1 | contig 10163 bp, 7 predicted proteins | sample WorMetvacBELIZE2_FD_187399 | JGI IMG/M metagenome (GOLD analysis project Ga0209562, IMG submission 187399) | Marine gutless worms symbiont microbial communities from Max Planck institute for Marine Microbiology, Germany - Olavius vacuus BELIZE.2... | ecosystem: Host-associated > Annelida >...
TATTTACAGAGGGTATTTATTCCTCTTTCCAGATATGTAAAAGTTATTAAAATCCATCAAGGTTTTCCAGAGTTATGATTACAAATGTACTGCCACCTTTTTTTATGGTTCACAGTGTATATCTAATAGAAATGTCAGCTGGATTTGTAATTTATATAGCATCGAATGCAACACTCTATGCAAATACGCATGTTTAACGCTAGATTCAGAAGGTTAATACGGTCAACATTGACGTGTGGTACTGCATGAACTAGAGAAGTAACAAAACAGAATCACCGAATCACCTGCTGAAACTGCTGAAAGGCAAACTCGAATCCTTTGGTATAGTCAGCAACACCATTCGCTTGCAATTCGTCGGCATAGCTCAGTAATTTCTGTTAATCCAAATCGCACATTGTTTTGTTATTATCACAAATGAAAATAAGACTGCTGTAAACAAAGCTTCAACAACAGGTTACATAAGTAGACTGAGAATGGTTGTTGACATTCTCATTCTCTCCCATTCCCGTGCTATAATTCAAATTCCCTCCTGTCCTCATTCCCAATTTTGTAACTTATTCCCCTACAAATATTATTTCCATAGGCTATTACAATTCTTTCACATTCTACGGTAATTCAAATACTGAATGATGAAGTGACGTATTATTGATACAGATATTAATAATATAACAAATTATATGATATCGTTGCTGTTAATGTTATTTTATGCATTATGAGGATTGTTAATTTTGTGAAAGTTAAGTACTGTTATTGTGTTAAATGCAGCAGAATTTCGCCAGTTTTTGGTCTTCGTTTTTTGTATTTCGCAAGGTAAAAGTGACATGGACTTTGTTGCAAATTTCGTGGAGAATACAAGTAAGTAAGTAAGTAAGTAAGTAGATTTATATAGCGCAGTTGTCGTTCAGAACCTCTAATAACGCGCTGAAAGCACTAGTATCGAGCGAACAGGTACGTTTTAAGCAGCCGTCTGAAACAGTCCGAACTGATGGTCTGGTCTCGGATGAAATCCGGGAGAGAGTTCCAGACTGTGGGGCCGGCAATTAAAAAAGCCCGACGGCCCTAAGTGTTGAGCCGGTAACGAGGTACTGCAAGCAGTTGACGGTTGGTGGATCAGAATGCAACAACGGTGATAAAATGTTGAAAATCGGCTAATATTTGTCAGAGTAATTAATGAATGTGCAACAGTGACACAGTAAATAACATTACGTTGTTTATGGGAATTATTCCCATCCCCACATACATTTTTTCTGCCCATGACCAGTCGCAGACTGGCTTCATTTTGTCCCATTCCCATGTGAATGTGATCTCCATTTCCATAGATTCCCACGTACATCTCCATGATATAACTGACAAGATGCAATTAATTATGCATTAAAGCGCCACTTCAACATATGCTTTAAAAAAACTAGAAAAGATGGCAAGTGACACGCATTGCAACTTTTGGCCGCTCAACTTAGCAGCGGTCGTTTTGGGCTTTAATAATGAGGCCCGCAATGCGTATCAAATTTCAACACAATCTGGCAATGGGCATAAGTTATTGATGATTTAAGGCCGGGCTACACAAGCCGACCCGACAGCCCGTCAGGTCGGCTCCCGCGCTACATGGACGACCCGACGACCCTAAGTGCCACCCGTCATCCGTCCGTAACGTCAGCCGACTGCAAAGACAATGGAGATGTCAGTAACTGGTGACGGCCCGTCGGATCGGCTCGTGTAGCGCGGTCTTTAGCAAATCCCCCCGAAAGGGATATTTCGACAATCGGTGAGCACAGCGGCATTTTAGAAGGGCTGCGACATCGTCGGGCGGCCTAATAAGTTGTTTAGTAGCGAGATGCGCAGTTGGACACCACAACATCAACTGAGGTAGCCAAGCTTTTGCAATGCATCAACATCAAAGCAACAGCATGCACATCTTCCAACATTCTTGTCCCTCATTTTTACTGCAAAAATAGACGCAAAGTGCATTATGTATGTTGACCATTTGGGCAGCGTTGGTTAACGCAAGTTATCTCGTAACATTTTCACTTCAGACGCAGCTGATATAACACGTCATCTCATCATCAGAGATGAGCATGTGCGTGTGCTATTAAATAAATAAAGCTTCGTTGACGCTACCGTACCTCTTTGTTTCTAGGCGTTGCCTGCACCAATGTCTGGAAACAGCCGACCCATCCGGCGTTAGCAGAAAACTACAACAAGAAACACATCAGTATCGAATGTTGTATGTAGTTTCCATTCTTGGAGATATTTTATAAAGCAGGACTTCAGCCAATACGCCTACATGAATCTATACACTTATCCATCTGCAGTAGTATTAAAGACCGTCCTTTCCGTTGGTGACAGGGGCAAGAAACAAGTAGCTCAGCTATCGCAGAGAGGCTGCGCTGCAAGTGGGTCAGTTTTGGCTAAAAGTGGAAAACGACATTCTGCAGACAATATAGGTCTATCTTCAACTACTATCTATCGAATTCAGTGAAATAAAGCACAATAAGGGCTATTACGCTGGTCAAGGTCATTCAAGGTCACCGATATCGGTACCAATCGAAAGACCGTATGCGACTTCCTATTAGTGATTAATAGTAACTGACATCCTATCTCGTACCGTTTTGAAGTTATCGCATATTATTGTTTAAGTTTTGGACACTTTGCATTTTAGAGCCCCTTTGAGGACTTAGGGTCAACATGTACTATCCATCTTAGGCTCATTGGAAAGCGCACAGACTTCTTATTAGTGTCAATTGAACTTTTTTTCGCTAGCTGTTACGGCTGAGGTGCTACTAGCGAATATCGAGTAGGAGCAGTCGCACGGTTTCTTTGCGACAGCTAAGCGTCATACACTAGTGAGCGGTGTACGTACCAACACATTTCGACTTACCGTCGTCACCTCAGTCTCCTCGATCATTTTTTTCGAACGCAGTCTTATTACTTTGTAAATACGCAACCCAGCGCAAACACTAAACAACGGTGGCCAGCTGGCTGCAACAAGGGCGCCGACCACCAAATCCATGCATGAATTTAATTTAAGGGCGGCAGGCGGCAAAATTTTTTAAAAATCAGGTACAGGGGCTCGCCCCCAGAAACAATTCTTCTTGTCAGAAAACTAGGATAAACGTTCATTCACGCGGTGTAAAAACGTGGGCTCAAGTTTCTTTCCTTTTGTCACAATTCATGCGTTTGACAGACAGACGGACAGACGGACATGTCGCTCATGGCTAAGACCGCCCCGCATAGATGCAGCGCGGTAAAATACTACAGCAGTTCCTTTTCACTGTTTTTCTTTCTCCTATCTTCATTCTTCGTTTCTTTCTGCTTACACTTCTTCTCACACTTTTCTGTCTTATTACAAAGCTAGCCAGCGTCTAAAATTTGTTAGGTTTAGAGAATAGAACATCACTTCAATTCGCAAGTTATCTGCCGGAGTACGTTACACTGGAAATTAATTTCGTGCATTTTAGTGCAAAACGCGCCTCATTATTATACACGAATTATATTACGTGGCTTCATATTTATTATGTTTCGTGAATGGGGCAATATTCGATAAAACAACGGACGTCACAACAGCCTACATTTGCGACGTTGACGAAGTCGTTTTCTCCAAGCGTTTCAATCAGCGACCTGATGGAGTGCTTCATCAGCGCCAGCGCCTGGCCGTAACAACTGCCACTCCTACACTCAACACATGATCGTCGCTGTTCACCCACGTACACAGTGCGCCAAAAAAGTAAGCTGTTGTACTGAGGGTTGTAACTTTGTCAATTATGGACCAATTTAAAGAAATTCTACTGTTAGAATGCTTACTGAATTTCCAGAAAGTTGTATGTAATATTTGCCACATACCTTCAAAATGTTACCACTTTACCTTGCTAAATGGCAAACAATGAAAGGGCGCATCTGGAGGTTTGTAAATCACGTGGTCAACCGTCAAACACATTGATAAGCACGTGCATTGAACAGTTAACAGTTAAGTAATAAAATACATCTTTCTGGAGATTTTGTAAGCTTCCTAACCATGGAATTATTTTAAATCGGTGCATAATTGACGAAGTTACAACCCGCAACACAACAGCTTACTTTTCTGGCCCACTCTGTATGTGTGCGCTTTATTGACACATTGTACTGTTAGCTGATGTAATTACTGGTCTACCATAGCTACTTACAAGGTACACAAAGAGACCGAGAGGTGCATCAATTCTGTCATTCATGCTAACTATATCATATGCCAGCAGTGTAATTTACGTTAACGAAAACCAAAACAAAACTACCCACTAAACTAAAACGAAACGAAAATGAAAATGTAACCAATGTCTAATCTAACCGACAGAAGCCAGCTTAATCTAACACGCAACACTGAGATAAAAAAGCAAAGTAAAACATTTCACTAAATGAAACTACAAAATGGAAAAAAAACTGGCAGTCTTTGGTCTTAGATGAATATTTTCAGCAGTAGCACAGCCAAGATTCAGACTGGACTGGACTGGACTAGATCATCTTCATTGCTGAAGGTCGATGACTTGCAAGATTCAGAGCTTGGGTACAAAGGTGGTTTCGGGTTCTGAGAGAGAAAAGTTCCACATGCAGCCAGCTACTGGTGGAGGTTGGGGAAGAGGCAAAGTCCCCCGAAAGGTCAAAGCAGTTAGTTTTCATCTAAATGCAAATCCCACCTGAAATTTTTGCAGTTTGTTAAGTGTTGAAGTTTTCACATACAATTTGACATACAACTGTAATACAACGTTCGCTGTAAACTGTTGCTTGTATTTGCCACAAATATGAATACTCTAAAAGTGTTTACACGCAACATATAGAAATGCGTCAGCTCAACCCATAACGGCAGATTAGTAGGGTCCGCATATAATATGGGTTGTTTTTATCATCATCATTGTAACTCGTTCAACCGACACAACAGTGAAGTATATATACTCAGTGCAAATGAACAAACTGTACAGGACAGAATAGCCCTAAATACTAAACTAAATGAGTTACGCAAAGCTATTTTTCCTTACACATTTTTGTCAAATGGAAATTTTTGTTTAAATTCTACTCGAGTACAACACACTAATCAGTAGAAGTTATAACGAATAACTGATTATTTTAACAGTTGAACTGGGTCCTGTGAAAGAGCATCAAAGCTGGAATTAACTGAAGCACATGCAATGGGGGACGTTGCCCAAAATTTACCAAAACTATACGTAATTTTTAAGACTCAAATAGCCTAACTGGCTTCAGACTGCTCCTTAAGTGCCAAAATTTTAACAAATTTACCTCGCAAGAAGGAATTCCTAATCCCATACCTTTTTCTTCCTCTTCATGCCTCGGTTGGACTTAGTACAGTATGTCCCGATTCATGTAAATTTTACAGCACCTGCCTAAAACGCTGTGCATGCGCACTACACTACTTCGCATGTCAATAATATTAAAAAATGTAAAACGTACGTGTCAATCAATATCAACATTTCCTTTGGCGAACTTGCACCCTGCGTGTACCTGATAAGAAGAACACGGCAAACACGATAAGGATGCAAACGTCATCATCATCATCATCATCATCAAAACATTCTTTAATAAAAGTTGTCTCGCGCAGCTTGCATTAACACACAAATAAACAGGAAAAGTAATAAAGCTTGTGACAAATACTAACAGATGACATCTGCGTAAAGTTGAAATTAAAGTCAATAATAATCTTTGTAAAGTGCTGTAATTAAGAAGTGACGATCACTCAAGTCAGTAGTTTTATCAATCAAATATTTAGAATGCTTTCTACTACGCAGAGAATAGACTATTATTTTGTGCATGAGCAATCTGGTAAGTACGTGTGAATATTTGAAGTTGCAATTTTCACGACAACTTGCAAAATGAAAACGTGTGGAAAAAAACTGCATAAAACATTAGTTAAAAAGACCTATCGCCAGACTTATTGAAAGGGGGTTCGGAGAGATGATGGGTCAGAAGTCGCCCAGTATGGTCCCGAGGCAAAACTTCGGTAAAAGTCTTGGGCAGCTCCAAAATTTGAACAACAGTCACTGGCTGTAGAGCGGTCTTTATTTCGCAGAAATGGTAAGTTAAGGTCCTTAGTATATTAGTGGTGATAATCTATATATAAAATCGGACGCTCTGTCCGTTTGACCGGCTCCGTGTCGAAAGGCCGAACGGCTGGAATGCCGGCCGGAATGCCGACCTAGAGTTCGGCTGAAATGCGACGGACTGGATTGACAACCATATGTCAGATTTTTACGAAATGTTCAGGGTTTTTGGGGGTCATCCTTAAGATACCCTGTGCAAAATATAGAGGGGATGTGAAGACCTAATTTTTGTAAAGGCGGTGGGAAAGTTGAACCGCTGAAATTGCGTCGTCGTTGCGTCGTCGTCGTTATTGCATCGTCCTAAAGAGCGTGGTGTTGTCATGACGTCATAAGCTATAATGTACGGGGCGTCGTCGTGTACAGATAGCGTCGAACAGAAATATCGACGGCGTTAGCTTTACTGAACATTATGTAGTGACAGTAAAGCAGCGTGGTGCGGAGCGCAGTCGTTCAAGACGTCGTCGAAATGATGAGACTCCTGAGCGTGCCGATTCGCAACGATCGGTGCAGCGTGAACGCCAGCAACGTCGGCGGTATTTAGAAACGGTTGGGCAGACCGATGCTCGGCGTGCTGTAGATCGCAGTCGGTCTCAACGTCGTCGAAATGCTGAAACCACGGAGCAGACCGACTGTCTACGGACTGCAGATCGCAGTCGTTTCCAACGTCGTCTACGGGTGCAGAAGTCCGCTATGCAGACATTTGAAGCGGCTCTAATTGACATCGACAGTGAGGCCTGTAAGTCAGCTGAAACATTGGTGTTTGGTTGTACACAGCTGTGGGACGTTTTCTGTGAAATGTGAACGTTGTCAGGCACGTTTCTTTCTGGACGAACGTCTGTCTAAGAGTAGCTGCAGTAAAGCAAAATTCAGTCTATGTCCTGGCGACGGTAAAGTTACATTGTGGCCGATCCCAAAACCACCAGAGCCGCTTGCTGGCTTACTGACATGCAGCGCGACGAACTGTCGCCAGTTCCGACGTGACATCCGTAAATATAACTGCGCGTTGTGTTTGGCGTGTATACAAGCGAATGAACTCAACTTTTTCGGCGGTCCGTCGGTGTTCTAAGTCCACGGCGAAGTGTATCGGTTCATTGAACCGTTGCGTCAAGCTGAAAAACAGGAGCCGAATTGCCAGTGATAGCCCTATTCGATGTACAAACATAGGGATTTCGTGATAATGTGGATAATCTGGCACTTGCTCCGAGCCACTAGTCACTGTTATTTCCTATTTAAACCATGACCGACGTCCGGGTGTGGTGGGGGTTCCACCGAACCAGATGAGTCCTAACCGACTACAGACGTGTTAAGAGAATATTATTGAGAACTGTCAGCTTCTTACCACGTTCGTCTTCTCACGTCGTACAAGTCCACTTCATCAGGGACGACAAACTCCGCACCTATCAGCAATTACCACAGGCTCACTCGCTTCCATTTGATAACTACAATGACGCTGACGATTACGACAACTTATAAACATTACAGGCCAAACGCTCATGGACAACATTCCCACATAGAGTGCAGTTCAACTTTCAGCTAGCATGCGCTGCATTGCATACTCGCCTCTCTATTTATATCTACTGCTTTTTGTTTCAATATAACAGTATTAATATTAATGCGCTTTCAAAGCGACAGACATTAGGCGCCACGGGCTTCAGCAATACAACGACACGAAATATGAAAATTAAAACGAACAATATTTTTTTAAAAACCTGTCACAAAATGATGACTATAAATAATGTCTGTAAGACTTACCAGGATAGATTCTCATGACGCCGGTCTGGCTGCCAAAGTACTGCCACGTTAAACCTTCATCCTCTAACTTGTTCTGTCTCCAGATTTGATCAAGATTTTTTGTCCATTCCAGAGTATTTAATATAGCTTTATCTGAAATAATGGACAAGATGTTTAACATTAGTGTTCTCCACCTGCGAGAGTTATAACCACAAATGCTCACAATAAAATTACTAAAAAAACAAAAACAAATGTGAAACTCACAAACGCAGCACGATCAGTGCTTATTGAAAAGCATCGATATTGAGCATATAGGCCCATTTATAGTGTCTGATTTGTCGCAACATTTTACATTGTGTTTGTCTTCGATACTGAAAACGGCACTGTTGTTGGATTGATACCACTCCATGCAGTACCACTCCAGTAAACAATGACGTGGCTGTTACATTAAGATCTGCAAAAGATACCTAAAGGATGAGTGAAATAGAAATATACCAGCAGGCAAAACAGATGTTTAAGACGAACAGCTTGTATAACTAGGCTTGTTAATGAGACCAGAACATAGTGAGACCAAGGCAAAGACCGCGACCAGATCGAGAGTGCAAGACCAAGACCGAAACCAATACCGAGACCAAAAAAAACTGTTATGAGACCGAGACCAAAAACTACGAGACCGAGACCGAGACCAGTATGGTCAATTCAGTTGCACGTAAAAGTAACATAAATCGGTATGGTTTTTGAAACAACAAACGACGAATAATCGATGATGGTGACGATTTCTTCACTAGTAAAATATTCATAATGACCAGATATGAATATTAACAGAACACAGACAGAAGTCATTACACTTTAGGAACAAATGATCGATTCAAGGCCGCGAGACCAAAACATATGAGACCGAGACATCTACTTCATGAGACCGAGGCTGAGACCAAGATCAATTACTGTGAGACCGAGACTGAAACCAAAAAAGTGGTCTAGGGTCGAATAACGGCATTGATGATGACGTCCTGTGGACTTACTACACAGTGTTTCACAGATCGAGACCCTTTTGACTTTGCTGTAACTTTTCATGCTGTGGAACATTTTCAGTAATGTTAACACCCAGGGATGTTAAGGTCTCTAGACACCACAAGACATCATCACCAATGCCGTTATTCATAAGCTCGTACTGTACGACAGTGCTAATACACCATTGGATAACGCCATAAATAAATAAATAAATAAATAAATACCTTTAACGTAGATGTCAATTGGTACGTGAACGGTTGAATTGTAGCGGTTCACTGACTGTGCGTACAGAGAATCTTCTACAAAATTTTCTATGAAGTACTCTCCAGTCTCGTTTGTTATTTTAACCTTCTTGCCAAATATGGCGTCAACCTCCTACAACACACGTCATCATATGATTGACATCATCATCATCATCATCATTTAATTTAAGCAACAGGCACAATGACAAAGTGACACAGTGTATAAATGCAACATGAGCCGATCGCTAAGGCACAGGAAGGCTGTACACAGCACTAATACCTGGCCTGTAGTCCATACAGGGCAATTTCAGTAAGCAGAACACATATAAAAGTAAACAGGTTACACAAATACGACATATAAGCACATAGGAGCATAAAAATTTTATGCAATTCTAGAACATAAGAACGTCTTAAAAGCACTTTTAAAACTTAGAAAGGTCTACAACCTTGACAGTGCGTTTGAAGCTGCTCAGAATTGCGAAGAATACGTTACATTTTCATGATTTTCTTTCAGTTCTTCAATGAGATATCCGTCAGTGGACAAGACTAGTACCGGAATGGATGGCGGGGTTGTTGACTGTGATCACCAACACTGGCGAAAGTATCAGCGAATGAAGATGTTGATGGTTTAAAGTGATGTGCTGCGACAGCAATATTTTACTGAACTAAAACTACAAGAAGCTCAGCTACCGCAGAGATAGCGGTCGTTATGCCGTTCAAGGTCATTCAAGGTCACCTATTTGATACCAATCGAAAGCCAAAATGCAACTTCCCATTAGTGATTAATACTAACTTACGTTCTATCTTGCCCCGTTCCCAAGTTATTGCAGATTATTGGTCAAATTTGCGCTTTTGACAGGGGAGGAGGTACACAGGGGATCTTTAACACACTTGTTCTGGGTGAACCCCTGAACTCACGAACACGAAATAATTTGACGTACAGAAACTAGAAACGTCGTTCTATCGTATGGTGCAAAATGCGTTTCGATATCTGGAACCGTTTAAGGCGTGGCTCACGAGCGTGATGGACAGACAGACAAAATCGCCGTCAGCAATAGCGCATCAGGGCTCCTTTCAAGTGGCAAAATGAATCGTACGGACA
>Ga0209562_1001081_pt1 | contig 10159 bp, 5 predicted proteins | sample WorMetvacBELIZE2_FD_187399 | JGI IMG/M metagenome (GOLD analysis project Ga0209562, IMG submission 187399) | Marine gutless worms symbiont microbial communities from Max Planck institute for Marine Microbiology, Germany - Olavius vacuus BELIZE.2... | ecosystem: Host-associated > Annelida >...
GATCTATATAGTCCGTAAATATTGTCTCCCAGTTCCAGTCTTCCACTTTTGGCCATAACTAACCCACCCTGCAGCGCGGTCTCTCTGCGATAGCTGAGCTACTTGTTATCAAACTGAAAGAAACTAAAAAAAAAAATTTCACAAAAAATTCCAATTACTTACTTGAAAATGGGGGTGTGGTTGCCCCAAGTTGGAGATGGCATGTACACAACTTTGCTCGGTTGATACCATTTCGACTACAAACAAGACACAACCTGACTGATAACAGCAAATTAATAATTAAAAGTTACCTAATTTCACTAATGCAAAGACTTCTAGAGTTAAAATCTGCTACCTCTCATCTTGGTTTAACTGACCTACATTTCCACATCTACTGCAAGTCACGCAACAAAAAAAACAATAAAACACAAAATTTAATATATGCAGGGCAAATCACTAACCTCAAGAGTTGTTTTCAATATTTATATCACAACTAATTATCATCAATTTACATAAGATAAGGTGAAAGTTACATCTATTTTAGCTGAATCAGACTCTGCAGACTTACAAAGAATGCAGCTCCAATCCGAAGAGAACCAGTGCCTGATATGCCCTGTACTGTAGCATTCTGCAACGACATTATCAAATTCTTTACAGATATTTGCAAATCAAAACATCATGCCATCACTTGCACACCGACATTGTTTCTATTGTTAAAAATTGATTTAATGGTGGACAAGTGTCTTCAACCAGTCAGAAAGCCCGCTATAACATACTTCATATGTGCATGGATGTAGCCATTTATTATTAGAAATTGCATGTGATTGTCACTCTCAGTTTCTGGTTAACTGACCTACTCTGAAATTCCCAAGTTACAAGAAATTAGGCCACGTACCCAAACAAGAACCTTTAGTAATCACTAACTGCGTCAAGGTACTGAATAGTACATTTACCGGCGGCTAAATTACAAATGTGCATAAGTAATGAGAATAGCCTAACAACAGGGCACATAATACATGTCAAAAACGTACCTAGAAAATAAAAAAGTAGAAGTAAAGACTAAAGAACGTGAATTTATATATGGCTTTTTTTGACCTGTCTCCAAAGCATTCAGATATGGCCCGAATGTAACAAAGGGATCACACAGTTTTACCTGCCACCCACACATGAACCACATTTGCCTTTACTCCCCAGCCGCAAGACATCACATTTTGATCAATTTTCAGCAGTCACCTTATACATGTACAGGGTGGCCCAAAAATGGCACAGTTTATTATCACAATATTATTTCGGTTGTAGTAATATTAATAATAGCGAACTTACCAGGCCGCCTTTCACAATGCTGCTGTTTTCACCAAAAGCCAACTGTGCCACCAGCTTGCAGAATTCCGCATCTCCATGAATTGCAGAATATTCCTTATCCAGATTCGATTCCGATATTATCTTGTCAGCCTGCATAAAACGGAACCATCGTACTCTACAGTACATGCTTTACAATGCTACAATTCTTAATAACAACAACCAGACATCTACAGTGCCATGACATCATAACTACAGTACAAAGGCAGTACTGACTGGATGAGACAGGAGCTGAAATCGAATTTGACAATGAGGACGTTTAAAACTGTCTGAGGTGGTGATGCCAAGCTCTAGTAACAACGGCAGTAACAATCTAACAGCAATTTGAAAGTAATATAATAATCTTTTAACATCTGTATGAAAGAAAGTTTTTACTTTAATAAAAATCGAAAATTTGGGTAACCAAAATCGCGATTTTGATCTAGATTCGATTTTCAGCCATATTTCGATTTCGACGTGGAAGGTTCGAATCGATGACAGCACTAATGCTGCTAATCCTCATTAAGGTACCAGTACTTTCAAGTCTTGCTCAGTTCAAAGTCTGCATGTCTGATCGAGGCTTGAAACACGTCATCACGTGATCAGCAAGAAGGTACGATTCAGCTACTTACTGCAGCAAAATGTCACAAGACGCCTTCCTGAGTGAAGCGCTTTATGAAGAAGATAAATCACTTGAAAAGTTCACTGCAGTGCCGCGGGAGTGTGTCGGTTTACAAGGTGGCAGATGGAGCAGACGGTGAATTGCAAATGTATGTTTTGTTTTGTTATTCTGCATAGTATGGGTACTAATTTGCTCATTAATTCTGAAATGCAGTAAGTGAAATGTAGCTTAGGCAGACTGTAGACTGCTGCATTGCGTGAAGCGCTAACCTGCAGCGATGAGTAACTTAACGCAGCCCTGGCTTCAGTGCTATGATCTCCTGTCAATGAAATACAACTACACGTAAAATATGAAGCAAGAAAAAAAACAGTAACATTTCTGTACAGATCATCTGTCATAACAAAGAGGTAACAACATCAGCAAAAAGTCAATCAAAACCTGCTTCACAGATGGCAATACAAATGGCTTTCCATTGTCATCTCGGTATGCACCAACACCGAGATTTATCTTTTTTGGACTTGTGTCCTTTTTGTAGGCCTCAGTGATTCCGAGAATAGCATCTGGTGGGCCCATCTCCACATTGCTCCACCACGAACTACAAATAACATTCAAAATTACACAAATATATTCATCTGGCATCTTCGTTCTCGAGACTGGTCCTGGTCTCAATTATCATACGCTCCTAGCCAATGCCATAGCCATTAAGTTCTTATGACTGGCTTGTAAAATCCTGCAGCTGGCCAGCTGTGGCTTATTCACTGTATTGCATCCAGATACTATTATTCTGTCACTAACCCTAACCCTAAATCTAACCCTTAGGCCTAACCATAAACCTAACTCATCTGAACTGAGCACAAGCATCTGGTAATTTACTAGTCATTTCGCTGACTAAGTCCTCCGCTTTTCAGGTGGCATCAAATGACCATCCCTTAAATAATTATTGCCATTCTGCATTGTTTGGCCTATTATGTGCGTTCATATAACTGTTGCTGTGAACTTGGTTTGTGCTGGTGAGCAAGATGTGTATTCATGCACGATATTGTCCGACCTCTGGGCGCCACGATATCGCAAGATCGACAAATATGCGAGCGATATCGTGTAACTAGCTAACAAACTCTACAGCAGCTTACAGCAGTGGCTTGGGGGAGGGAATGGGAATCTACACGATCTTGGTCTGGGTATCAAGAGTCTTGGTCTTGAAACTTTGAGTCTCATCTTGGTCTCGAGACTTACGAGTCTTGGTCTTGGTATGGAAAAATAATTTCTAGCCAAGAATTAAGAAAAGACGTTAATAAACACTACCGGTAATGAAACAATGGGCACCTGGTTTTAGCACGTTTATACGGCAATCCTGCAGAAGTGGGTGCCTTATTCACAACGGTACTTATTTAACGCTATCCCTGACACTAAAAGTAACGCTAACACTATTAACCCTAACCGTAACAGTAAGGGTAACCCTAACCCTACCAACCCTACTAACCCCAATACAGGTACCGTTGTGAATAAGGCACCTACTTCTGTAGGATAGCCCGTTTATACTAAATACATTAAGAATAGTGTTAGCGTCAGATCGGCGATCTGATAGTAAGTAGCTAATAATTGATAGCGTCTGATCATGGCGATCTGACACTAAAATGTTGTAAAATTTGATAGGTTCAGATCGGTGATCTGACGTTAAGTAGCTCAGTAATTGATAGCGTCAGATCGCAACTACCTGACAACAAAGTGTTGTGAAAACTGATATTTTAAGATCAGTGAGCACGAAGTCATATTCTTTAAACAGCCATACAGATGAGGAGGTTTGCAAACTGCTGCGGAAATGCCATTGAATTCTGCACATCATTTTACGGCTATACAACCTACCCCCTAAATTAACCGCCCGCGCCCTCCCCGCCCAATAATTTTTTTGGAGTTATCGGCCTCGGGGATGCACTGTCTGGCTACGCCTATGGTTTAACGAGTGTGAATTACAGCAGTAAAAAGGCAATTATAGGCCTGCTGTATTTTACTCGAACATGAATCCTCGAGACAAATACCACAACGTCGACAAACAGCATAAAGACTGTGAACATACACTATAGTTGGTACAGTCAACAACTTAGAACACAAAGTTACAATGAAAACATCCCGATCTGAACCTATCAATTTTCCATCACTTTAACGTCAGATCTCTACGATCTGACCCTATCAATTATTGACTTACTTACTATCAGATCGCCGATCTGATGCTATAATTATCGTTTCAAATTAATCTGTTGGTGTTATTATTACACTTACTATTTATGGTCGTTGTTGTTGTTTTTTTATAGCCTTTCACGTGCTTGGTAGCTTCATAGTTGATACTGCATGTAGAACCACACTGTAAATATTACAATGTTGAATCCAAGAACATGTAGTGAAACATATGAGCTCTTTGTAAAGTCTCACATTGGTATATTTATGGTCAGCGTGTGCTTTAACAAATGCAGTATTTCACAGTATTTCACATTATTATACCGTTGTATATCTCTATTGTATGGTTGCGGTTTTTCAACCTGTTATTAAACTCATGATTGATTGATTGATTGATTGTTATGTTCCTATTTTTAAAGCTCCTATTTATCTTTAACAGTCTGCCAGGTTGTGAGATGTGTATGAACTGTGTTGCTGCTCAGCATGGAGTCTTCAGTGCTACATGTGCAGAGACGATCACTGGAACTGGGGTGCATGCACGACCGACATAGAACAGTGTGCTCCGTTCCAAGATGCCTGTGTCTCATACGCACAGTATACACGTAAGATAATCACTGACTTCACAGCCAAATCGTTTATTTTATTTTTTATTTATTTTTTGCCACTTTCTGTTGTGTAGTAGTATCGTAGGCCATATACTTTTCATGTTTTTTTCTGTGTTGCAGTGTGTAGTTAGGTTTGTGTACTTCTGTCTGTCTTTCTGTCTCTTGGTGTCCAGCTTTGTTGGGCTATTGCCTGTTCTTGCAGACTGCCACATTTCTTCTTTTTGTTGTTTACTTGGCAAATAAAGGTTGATTGATTGATTGATTGACAGTTGTAGCAATTTTGATGTATGGTATTTTCCTATGGGTTCTGTTTTGACTAAGTAAACTAGCGGACAATCAACAGATCAGATTCACACCAGTTTCTGAAGTTATGTCCATGTAGCATTATAAAATATGCTTTGATTTAAAAATTTGATTTAAAGTTTTTAATTTATTATCGCAGCTGGTCACGGAATCGGTCATACTACTTTCAAAACTTTTGCACTCTGACAGAGCATAGTATATTTTTACAGGCCAAACAGTATCACCATCACCAGATGTGAAACCGACACCTTTTACTGTCAGCAGACAAGCACTGCGCAGTGAATAATTAAGCAAATAAGTGTTGCGTTTGTAGTTCCGCCATACTGGACTGAGCGTGGTGAGAGATATCATCGGATCTCGAAGGGCTGCGACTCCCAGCAGGGTTGTTTACAGCGCAAAGAAGCGCTTGATGGACAGACGTGTGAACGCAGCGCATATCATGATTGGTCTTGTGTCGAGTGCTGCACTGGGGACCTCTGCAATTTCTTTGTTACGGTAAGCGTGTGCTTTCTCATTTAATCTGCTTTGTTTTAGGAACTGCTCTGATGAAACAGATACGACCAGCAAGCAGTTATAGTAGCTAGCTGCTTAATAAATTTCATGGTGCGACACCACTAGAATTTGGTAATTTCATTGATTTGCTGATCTCTTGGGTGCGTTAGTTTACTGAATCATATTTATCTGACATTGACAACATTGTAAATAATTGAAAATGCCACTCTTATTAATCAAAATAAAAACGTCAAAATAAAAGAATGCAGAGCAAGTTAATTAGATTAATCGAAGTGGTATTTTTGAATGGTGCAATGTTGTCAGTGTCAGATAAATATGATTCAGTAAATGAACGCACTTGAGAGATCAGCAAATTAATTACATTAGATAGATATTCAAGGGGTGTGGCAAATGCCCATAAATTTATTAGGCAACTGGCTCATTCTGGTTGCTATCTAGCTGGGATTTTTGGTCTACCATGACATCGTTGATATAGTGCAGAGCTAGTTTGCAGGAGCTGAAGCACTTTGCACAAGACAGAACGAAATGGGTCAAAGAAGTGACAGACTCCAACAGGCCAAGGTTGATGATGATGATAGTGATATTTTGTTACTAGAAGATGCAGCCTTCATAATATACTCTTAATATTTCTTATTTTGTTAGTTTTATGCTTATGCAATAATAGGAGTTGATACTTAAACAGAAACAAAAGTAAACTAAAGCGTTGACGGTCTGTGGAAAGATTGGTTGGTTGAGTAAGGTTTAACGTCCCACCAAACACATAGGTCATATCGCGGATGGGATTTACAGGTCAAATGACCCAACAAACAGTGTCAAAGCACTGAAGGAAGACAGGTCCTAAGGCTTAAGCTTCAATCCCATCAGGTCTACCCCACTGTGCTCACAGTGATACAACAACTATGCAGTATGAAACAAAAACACACAAAATACACACAAACACAAATAAATCTACGCACAGTGAAATGGGCCCAGTGAGACAAAACCCAATCCAGAGAACTGTAAAAACTGATCATCTAAGTGTGCTTATGACTGCACAGCTTCAGTACACAATACAACACAGAACAGTTCCGACTATAATCCCTCTTACATCCAGACAAACATCATAGCTCAGATGTTGTCTATTGGAGTAGAGACAATTTGTGTTTCTTGACTAATAACCAGCGAAGATAAACAGTTATTCACTGTATAATGTTTTATTAGTGATGTGACCTTCGTTGCATTTTAAAGATTAAACTTTTCAATCACTGAAATATTTTTAATGATTAATTGCATGACTGATGATTAATTTGCTGTGTGTATAGCTGTCGGCGAATGGGTACAGTCCGAGCATGCTGCTGCTGTTCACGATGGCCGTAATAGCAACGCTGCAACACTTCACATTGCGACTACTGTGATTCATCACAAATGACTGCTTCTCATCTTTATGACATTGGATTGTGTTGGCGAAGCGTGTGTAAATACACTGTTGGCTGGGCAAAGTGCAGCATTTAGATCAGTGCTTCTTAACACGCAGTAACCTGTACTTCAAAGAGTATCCAGTCCATGGGATATGGGCCCCGTGTGGGGCCGGGGCACCCCTCTTCCACCCTTGTCCATTTACTTCCTCATCTTTAAGCCTTACTCAATCAATCAATCAACCATGGGATATGGGGTACATGCAACGGTGACGGGAAATTGTATTTGCATTGTACGTGCTTAGAAACATGTAATGCAGTGGATTTTGTTTTTGTTTACAATTAGTGGTCAGTCCAAAATTCAGGCTCGGTTTACGGACTTTCTGATGATATAATCGTGTGTTGATGGCACTGAATTATGACATTTTATGTACACAGAAGTGTGCAAGAGGGAGTACAGGGCAGAGCTTTGGTTTTGCTTGCAGGCATGAGCCCCTGTCCTGGTTAAAAAAAATGATGTTTTAAATGTGAACAGTGTACCATGTCTGCACGCACTGGACAATGATGCTGTAATGGTGCATTTACACCGTGCATGCAAACGCTCATTATCCGTTTGACTCTGTTGGAACTATATAAATATTTGTGGACATTCGCGGCAAGATGTCGTGTAATGGCAGAACAAGTCATCACTGAAATAGCATCATAAGCTGCTTTTTTGGTGATATTCAACTCACTGAAGCATTCTGGGATGTGATTTCTCCAACTGACGAATCACGAGCGAGCTGTATTGAATATTCATTGTCTAGTAATAACCAATCACATATGCAACACTGTTTGAAATTTAGATGTTAACGTTACCGAGTGGCTGTTGTAGTGTTTTGTACAGTGTAGCCTACTCGTCTGCTGTATAAAGTATAACAACCGAGCTGGCAGTAATTGTTGTATCAATTATGTTGCCTGTAATGATCCTGGCTGTGAGCTTTTGTACCATCTTGGGACTATGCATAAAGGATATCTGCACGCGAAAAGGGGAGAAAGCAGACAATGTACAATGGAGGTTAAGCATTTGCAGACATTGGTAATGTTGTACTGACGTTGGTGGCGTTGTACTGACAAACTGTTTTTCCATCTGACAATGACACTTGCGAGATGCAGGCGGGCATAGTATATTCATTGTGACGGTTCATTGTTTCATATTACTTGTGGTAGTTTAACTGTATGGTCTAGTAGTCGGCAGCTGTCAGTTCAATTCTGTCTTTGTGGTCGTACACATTGGAGGGAGTGATACCCAACATGCAGGGCCGTCTTACTCGACGGGGCCAGGGCCCCGAGCCTCAATGGCCCCAAACTGCCCATGCAGTATTTTTTTGTTTCGTGAAATAATTAGCGTAACTATTTTCACTGGCTAAATAAATAACACGCCGAATTAGTTTCAGTGCCGACAAACACAAACGTCTCCATTCTCCAAAACGACACATTATGTTCTGCTTTTATGTGGGTGTGCTGCCTGCCTGTTCGCTCCTAGCCCTGATACCCTGGGCCCCATTAGCCTGGGGCCCAGGGCCCCAAAGCACGTTAAGATGGCTCTGCAAACATGGACAGGGAAGAGAGGGTAACTTTTTGCCATTTATGTGCAGACGTCCTTTATGGATGAGCCCCTGAGGCTAACGTGCAAGCGAGCATAGTTTGTCGTGATGCAGACAGGCGATACGTTATTTTTGTTGACGTTGACTAAATACGTGTATGTGTATGTTTGAAAGACAGAGCCAAGTCTGCTTTTAGATGTGATATTTCATTATCACAGGTATGTTCTTGCTGGAATTGGCATACACAAGTCTCATGGTGACTTTATGTTCACGTTATGTTTAAGGAAAATGACACTTCACACTGAGACAGAACTTGCTGTACGTTTGAATGTACATAGTGAGTGACGGAAAGCATAGATTTAAGATCAGAATTCTGCGACTGTGTTATCATTGCACTGAACACAGTGTATACATTACAGCGGTTTGCCACAACCTTCCAGTTTTAAGTGTGTATACAGTACTATGTTCACTTTTCACTGTATAATTTCGCTCTAATTTTTTATGTCGCCTCTTCCGTGCATGCTTTATTGTAATTGGTTTGGTGACTGGAACAATATGGACCTGTGGAAGTTCTGTTTCCACAATATCGTGATTTTCTGCAGAGGATGTTTGTGTCTGATCTAGCTAAAGTTATAGTGGCATAGAAGACTGGCTTGTTAAATGAAAGCCAAGAGAAGTAGTTCTAGTAGTTGTCGTGGTGTTAATAGACTCACAGCTGAAAGTTTAATACAGCAGAACTGAACTAATATCAATGTGATCTTATATCCTGTGTTCAACTTCATCGACAGTTTGTAATGAATTTCTTAAATCTTACTGTGACTGTTCATTATGTTTGCATGTTGGATAGTGCAGACCTCTGCTAGGAGAATCTGGTCCGGATGACTTCCAGAATTTAGGGATATATCCTTGGTAAAAAAGATACACCTGTTACAAAATTTCATTAAGATCTGATCTCTTTAGAAATTTGTGAAAATGCTCTATCTCACAATGTTGAGGTATCCTTCAAAAAGATTCCTACATCTGGATCCAGATGACTTACAAAATTTAACCATTTCTCTGTTGTCCATGGATAATCTCTGGTAAAAATTTTCATGAAGATCCAATCAGTAGTTTTTACATGCTAATACACAGCCAACTCTGCCAACAGATGGAAATGTACTATTAATGCTGGTATATGCAGTGCCGTAAATACAACAGAGCAGACGTGTGTATACAAATATATTCATCATGATTATATTGTCACCAGAATCCCACAAAGCATTTCAAACGTGTTTCAAGGAAGAAACGGCGTTCACAACCTCGTGCCTTTATTTGGGTGAAATTAACATTGCCACAGTAGCTGAAAGAGTAGTCATAGCTTGTTGATAAAGCAAAGTGTACACGATACTGGTAGTTACTCCCTACACATCACACTGCTGCTCAAATTATAATTGACCATTAGTCACAACCAGCAGCTGACGCGACTCCACTGAAGGCACATTAGTTTGACTGAGGCTGCTGCACGTAGTGACACTTTGCTTTTGGGCGCCGTGTATATATAGGGTGACACGATAGGTCGTGAACGATTTCGATTTCAAATTTAAGCCTGTTATTAACAGTAACCAGCAATAATTTTATATCTCCTTGTAGATATATTCAATGAAATTG
>Ga0209562_1001082_pt1 | contig 10156 bp, 8 predicted proteins | sample WorMetvacBELIZE2_FD_187399 | JGI IMG/M metagenome (GOLD analysis project Ga0209562, IMG submission 187399) | Marine gutless worms symbiont microbial communities from Max Planck institute for Marine Microbiology, Germany - Olavius vacuus BELIZE.2... | ecosystem: Host-associated > Annelida >...
CTTAGAAGTAGGCCACTTAATTCCAATTAGGGGGTCTGAGGAGGGCTGTAAACTGCCGTAGCAGTCAGGAGCACATCTCCAGCCAAAATCAAATTTGGTGCATTTTAGCCTCAAAATCTGACATCTGACGGCTACAATTTTAGTACTGGTAATTCTCCTGAAAATCAACTGACCAAATTTTGTGTATTTTAAACAGTAAGGGAGGGGTGGCCGCCTGGTCCGCCTATACCTGGATCTGTGCCTGGTAGAGTTCTGTTACATAACACCACACAGACAGACCAGTTTGACAATCTGCCATCTTATCCTCCAGAGAAACATCACAGCTCAGATGCTGTCTACTGCAGATGACCGAGCATAAAGCAAGTCAAAAAGGTTTATACAGAGCAAATATATCTTGACTGACAACCTTGAATGAAACAATAAATGCTCGCGGCGTCCACTCAAACACCAGAGGTTTGAGCATCTTCGGCACCAGCTGAAGCTCAACACTGAGTGGTCCATCGGAAGACTGGATCTTGTGTTCCGCCTACGAGTAGAACCACAGATTTGCCCGACATTACGTCGATAGTACAATATAAGTATTGGATTGGGTCGAGTAAGGTTTAATGTCCCACCAAACACATTATAGGTCATATCGGGGACGGGTTTTCACGGGTCAAAAGACCCAACCAACAGTGTCAAAGCACTGAAGGAAGATCCTAAGAACTAGGCTTCAATCCTATCACGTCCAGTCCACCCTGTTACAATATTACGACATTACGCAGTATGAAAGAAAACACAAAATACAAACACATAAAACACAAATGAATCTACGCAGAGTGAGACAGGACCAGTGTGACAAAACCCATCTTCCAGAGAACTGTAAGAACTAGGGATGTGACAAAGTTCAAATTCGAATTCAACGACGCTCGAACTTCGAATGTTTTCACCAGATTGGAAATCTGACGAATGTTTAAAGCGCTTTGTTGTCAAATGTGAATTCCTGGAAAAATTCTTGTTTTACGACTGCTTTCATATGCACAGACAGCCAGCAAGCGCAGACAAACCAATTTTTTTCTCAAATTCAACCTATCACACAAACTACAGTAACATATGAATGAGCAACATAGCTTTGCTCAGTGATGTGTTACACGGTACTAATATGAACACTGATTTTATTGACTTTAGGAAATAACATATTGTAACAATCATTTAAGTGACCTAAACCAGTGCACTACATTCCGACTTCCCACTTATAAAATAAATGCCACTATTCACATTCACATTCGACGAATTTTGAAAGTCAAAATTTGCATGCGACGAATGCAAATTTTGACCAGCTTCGTCACATCCCTAGTTGTAAAGATGTAATTACATCATAGTGAAGCTGATGTCTTGGCAAACTGCAAAAGCATTATTAGAGGGAACATTTATTTCAGCTTTGACAGCTATCGTAGTGTGCTGCTGAAAAAAATGTTGATGCACTTTGCTGTATTATGAATAAATACACAAATGCACATGTACAGAACACGTATATATGCATGGTACAAGGCCAAAGAAGATACATATGAAGTGATTTTATTTGTGCTATCTGTCATCGCCACCGAGTGTTAGCCAAAGAAATCAGTATATGTAACGTGTGTCAAGTGCCAGTTACTAGCTTGCTTATGTGGGTATTGTGCATATATGACTGGTTTGCCATTAACAACTGCATTTATTTGTAAGTTTGCACTGCTGAATGCTGATGTATGTATGTAAAGTTATAAGTACAGTTCAGCCAATGTGACACTTTCTATGTACGAGTTTTGGATATATTGTTAACATAGCAATAATCTAACGTCAGTAACATGTTTTGTTAATATGCATCTGTCAAGTTTTAAACAAATTATTTACAGGTTACTTCATTATTAATTTCAGCTAATCTACGCTGTGTCTCAAAAACACCCCTGATGTTTTTAGCTGTTAACTCGCGAAAGCATTGTCGGATTTTTATATTTGGCAGAAATATTACTGAGAAAGTAAGCAATCGAAAGATGCTATATTTTTCCACCTCACCTAATTAATGCTCCTGCACTATCTTGCAAAACTGAAAACACCTTTTGATGTAAATGCTTCATGTTGATTTGCTAGCATAGACACACAAGTCACACTACTTTTCATTCATAAAACAATAGGATGTATGCACCAAACAAGACCAAGAAAAGGAACAAGGCATTCAGCTACCTGTTTTGCACATACTTAGCAATCACCGTATCTGCCATGGTGTCAGGCCACTTGGGTGCCATGTCAAGAATGGAAGTTTTTCTTCATCAAGCATGAATTGCATGTCAATTGATAGCATTATTGAGGTGTTCTGTATCTCAACAAAATGTTAATAGCTACCAAACACATTGCAGATAATAATTTTCTTTCAGTAAGACCGCGTACTGGCACATCTTGTATGCAGTATAGTCCAAACCTCTCAACTTCACATTTTCTGACCTATCACCCAAAGAGCCCAGATGTGATTGCTGAACCCCACTGATTATAAGATTTAGAGAGTCGTACAATAGCATGAGTATGAGTCGCGAGTCAACAAGTTTGAAGAACTCTAGCAGTGACTGCTTAAAACTGGCAAAGCAGTGATACAGCATTTGAGTAAAAACTGCATTTTCTCCGGTAATGCAGAAGCACTAGTTAGGTGTGGTGGGAAACTGTAGCACTTACTGATTGCTTACTTTCTCTGTAACACGTGTGCCAAACATTATGAAAATCCGATAATGCTTTCTCGAGTTACGCCTAAAAATGTTGCGGATGTGTTTTTGATACACAGTGTAGTTTGTTTTGAAACAGACTGCAGTTGCATTCAGTGATGGTTGCATCTTCGATATTTTTATATGACGACTGCATAAAAATGGTGGGAATGCTGCCAACATTCATTTTACAGAATACCAGCTATGCCTGGCTATATACTATTACTGTATGTGTTGTTATGTAATTCTCTGAATAATATACTGTGACTAATATTGCAATTATAATTTTTTGAAATATGTGCATGAATTTTCATATTGTATACAATGTACCCATTTAACTGATACATTTCTAGACCATCTACATGCTGTAACGAGTACATAATAATTTAGAAGTTGATATGGGTTGCATTTTGTGCATGACAAGAGTTTATGAAAAAAATTAAGTGCTGTTGGTACAGATGGAATCCACAGAACCCAGGAGAATGTTACTGCACTAGCTAACTGATAAAACGCACAAAGCTTTAGATTGTGATCTTTGGCATTAATGTCACATCTGACAAAACTAGAGCAGTACGAGGCACGTTGCAACTGCTGTATAAAAAAGAATCACAAACTTCCAAACACAGTGTCATTTTTCAATATAATCTCCTGCACGATCAGTGCATTTTTGCCACTTTTCTGCTAAGCTGTTTATTCCTTGTAAAAAGAATTCTCTGTCCCATCCTTCAAACCACATTTTAACAACAGCTTTAAGCGATTCATCATCTGCAAACCAGGTTCCACAAAGATGACACTTCAGATTTCTGAATAGATAGAGTTAGGTCTGGACTGTAGCTTGTACAAGTGATTGGTGAACTGGGCGCACTGTCATGAAGAAGCCAAGCACCCAGACAACTTCCCATGATGTGTCTGTTCGATGGTGTCCCGCAGTTTCCAGTTCTGCATAATACTGGCCAGTATACTTTGGGAGGCCAAGTAGTTTATGAAAAGAAATTCCTCAAAATCCCAGAACTGTCGCCATATCTTTACCAGCAGACGGCTGAGTTGTAAATTTCTTTGTAGGTGGGGGACTCTTTGCTCTGCATAAATTTTAATTTGCTTTCTGGATCCCAGTAGTGAATCCACATTTCATCTCAGTAACCAAACGACAAAGAACTTTTCTTCAGCACTTGTACACAAATCTAGAAGCTCCTGCCAGGAGCAGGGCTTTCGTTAAGCTTTCCGAGTTGGGCGTACGTCTGCCAAGGGGTTATTTATGGGCATATGGTACGCCGGGGGTATCCATTTTTGGCGCTTTCGTGCGCCAAGCCTTCCAATTTTTGGCATAATTTTAGGCCTACACGAAGCAATGAAACAAACCAGTAAGTATGGAAGAGTGCATATCGAGTGATTAGTTCTGGCGTCATGCAGATGGGTCCTACGACAATGGGATTTGTCGTTGAGAACAGATATTTGATTAAAAGCTGCAAGAGATCAAAGGTTATAAAGCTACACGCTTGTGTAAGATTTGCCGAAAAAAAAGATGGAACGTTAACTGGACCGAAAAACTCTCATAAAGGAAACTGATAACACTAGCAGCATCAAATGACTACCACTTAACTCGCACAATGTGCCACTGCAAGTCTGTGGATTTCCTTCTTGGCTAAGTGCAAGACCGTCAACGTTGGCAGAAACTAATATCTATCTTCAACAAAGAAACGGTAAATCCCATTCTTGCATCTACATGACGTCAGAACCATCTGTGGTCTGAACTGTATCCGATACCAAACAATATTTATTTGCCGGCTCCATAATTCTTTCACAGTAAAAATCTTAAATCTCAACTACATTTACTGAAATTTCTGAGCAAATATGATCATTTTCTTAGGAGATATAGAAGAAAACAAAAGGGTTTTTAAATGAAACACTCTGTAGTGCTCGATTGCACGCTGCAAAAATAGTATGGAGAATATCAACATGCCCAAGTTCTAGAGTACATACTGATGATGGAGACAACTGACTACAAAACATTGAACACGCACACTCGAAGTTGTTGCACTTTACTTCTCCAGAAACTTTAAACAGAGCAAATTTATGAACAGCCAACTAATACGCTAATGTAGAAGAAAACAACACTCCTCATTGCAGGGCACACATGCAAGGTGAAAACTATTGTAACTTCAGTACTAAATACCATAATGGTCAATGGATTGGTTGGGTATTAACGGCATTTTTAACAGATTTGATTACAACACTTTCAACAAAAATAACTGTCATTAAGTCATTCAAACTTTACAAAAAGGATGAAGCTACAAGGTGCAGGAATGAATGACTAATACTATAAATAGCGCAGAAGCAAAGTACAGAAGAGATCTGGACACTACAACAGACTTGTACACGTGAAACAAACCCTGTGCGTACATATAAACCAGCGCAATACAACAACAACACAGCGAACCAATGTATCATTAACAGTGAAACTGCACTGACAAGTTCGGTATCGGTTATAATGTTAACACTTCAGCAAGCTAATCAAACTCTGATCAGGTCTCGAACCATGATGACCTTCAGAAAAGGTTTCACAACTGAACCTTTTCAAGCCTCAGAAGGCATAGAGCAAGAGTTTGTGAAAACATAATCAGAAGACTAATTTTAATGTTGTAGCTACAGCCATAATGTCTGCTGTTAAGTAGGGAACTGATACACCATCGGTTGCAAGTTGCAACTGACAGTGCATATAATTCAGGTTACTGTCATAAATATGAAAGTTGATGCCAATGCAGTACTCACAGAAATGAATACGGAGATTCGCAGCATTCAACATCACGGTACAAAGTGGTTTACTCGGTGATCACAGCAATACACATTAACTTATGACGAAACCACGGTCATGTCCAACTGCACTAATCACAGACCTGTGACGCATAACCAAGAAAATAATTGTCAATTAACTAACTTACTCTAATCATATCCTACGCAAATTGTCTCTACAGTCTACGCCCAATGTTGCAACAACAAATGTCGCAGAATGTGACAGATAAAATCTCACGAATGTAACTGATTGGTGTTCCATGTATTTGCATAGAGTGATTATTTCTTGTAAGCCGACGAGACACTGAATATTCAAATGACTACAATGACCATCATCACGACACCAGACAACAAGCAACTTAATGACTACTTCTCTATAGTTGTTCCACACTACTGATATAATACTAACAGTAGATACCCTACATGTTACCCCTCCTCGAATATTGCCTAATCGTGCACGACGAACACATCCATACACATGTTACACACCATGGTTAACACAAGAGAAAAGCCATTAATATAGCAGTAATTTCAACAAATGTGTACATGTACTTGCTTAGCAATTTAAAACAAAACTGAATATGGTGTCGAAAGTGGGCGAAGTGAGAAAACAAAACAAAACACCGGTAGATGCGGGTCCGTCACACCTAGGCAGAGTAACACTGTGAAATACCTATCTCAATGAAGTACACAAACGCAACATCGACCACTTAAACTTCATAATGCTCCTTGCACTTCGACAGCAGAGCATCGCAGGTCTTCTTGGCATCGCCAAGCAGCATGTGGGTGTTCTCCTTGAAGAAGATGGGGTTATCGACTGCCGCATAACCAACACCGAGCGTTCTCTTCATCACGATAACCTACAGTCACACACAATATTTCTCTTCTGACTAGTGCAAACAGTTCGACTGTCAAGTGGTACAGCCAGGCATCACAACATGCAATTTGCCAGTGACTAACACATCTGCCAGTCCAATTCTTCCATGGTTCTATGACCATTCCTTTGAAACAGACATCTTCCCAAGTTGCATTCGTCGGTTCAGTATCTCACCTGACCGTTGCCCTTCAGGTGATACATGATCAACCTCAGTCAAAAAACTTTCCAACATCATGCGCTCCAATATCAACAACCACTACTATGAGTGCAGAGTGCTATGCACAGCCAGCAGCCTCCAAAAGTATCACCTCTGAGCTGTATCTCTTACCTCCATCAGCTCCATGTCAGTGATAGTCCTCAGCCATGTGGAACAAGACTTCCAGGAGATGTCCTCCAATACTATGGTGGTGCTCAAACAATAATAATAATAATAATAACGCTGACAATTTCTAACGCGCCGTAACACAGTAAAACTCTTACAAGGGCGCGCACAAACCAAATATTTGGTTTGTGCAGTCATGCACTGCCTATCATAAATCTTGCGCATACCAACCAGTTACAGCAATGCTTTTCTGGAACAATGATAGCCAATTCATTTAATCCTAAGTTACTAATTATCAGTGCTATGATGGGAGAGCTATAATAAGCCAGTGCAGTGTGCAGAGACTAACGCTGGCATTAAGCACATGGTAGACTGAAACAAGAAGCCCGACAGGACGACTATAAGCAAGATGACCTACATGTATAAACCCAGTAAACTAAGTCAGACTGACCAAGTTTTTTGTTTGTGATCAGAGTTCATTAGTAGGTCTGTCTGTGTATGCATGATTACAAGTCTCTACATGTAGCTGTTATGATTTGTGCTACCCTGAATAACACACCGAGACAGCTACAATATTAGCTCAACCAGCTGAGCTAAAATAACTGTCTGAAGGATTATCATCATCATCATCATCATCGAGGGCGAGCCCCATGTTGGAACATAACCACTTCCACTGTTCGTTGCACAGTTCGTGATCCTGAGCTCATCTCTATGCCATGTGCAGGCCTATGCTGAGTGCAATCAGATCTTTCTTGATGGTTCGCGTCCATGACTGTCAGGGTCAGCCGGGAGGATGCCTCAAGTGGCTTGGTAACCATGAAATAACTGTACGCAGTGCTCTCGAATGGTCCATCCGCAAGTCTGACCTGGCAACATGATGAACTGTAGATGTCTGTCACACTGAACTGTGGAGAGCTGTGTCTGGTTGGTTCGCCTTAGCACTTCTGTTAGTGACGTGTTGGAAGTGTGAGATGCGTAGAAGCCTTCTCAATAATACCACTGCTGACATGCATTGAGCTTCTTCTCAAGCACGCAACTAAGTGTCCATGTCTCGGCTCCATAAAGCAGGACTGAAGGAATGTACACAGAAGGATTAGTAGTCTCACAGCAAAGGACACTCAAAATGTGGCACTTCAGATGACTGTAAACATCACAATAGAAACAGACTGACCTGTTTAGTAAGCCAGACTCGAATGACCGGCATCCCAGCAATGATCGAGTTGGGATCTTCCTCCGCAGCTGAGTTGACTGTGTCGTTGGCTCCAATGACAAGTGTCAGGTCAAAATCTTCAATCTCTGGGTTCACTTCATCCATCTCATGCACAATGTCATATGGTACTCCTGCCTCGGCCAGAAGCACGTTCAGCTGGCCAGGCATACGTCCTTAACATCCAATATCAACAGAAGTTTACTATACCACACTCCTATGAATAATAGCAATACAGTTATTTACACATACTATACACTCGATGTGGGCCAAGTAGCAATTAATCATGCAATTAACAATAAAAAATTACCAATTAAATATTTCTCATGTTCAAGAAAACATTATAATGTGAACACACATCAGCTAGACCTATCATCAAAAAAACAATCATCTCTTTGTCAGAGACTGCCAGTATTTAAGTCTGTTTAAGAGACTGAATGAAAAACACAAGTGTTGAATGATGCTCGAAAAATCTTTCTTCACAACTTGTAACACTTGGTTTATAACTGAAATTAACGATTAATTAACAGTGATTCTTCCACTCACATGTTAATTTTTAATTGTTAACAACCCTAATGTGCACCAGTATGTCAGGTGGCGTACTGACCAGTTAAACTCCAAGGTGTGGTAGAACATTAAAAATAACTAATAGCCGTTTGCAACAGCTATACTAAACTGACAAAAAAACGACAGAACATAAAGCAATGAGCTGACATACTATTTCATGTTTTTCAGAAAAAACAGCAACATACCAGCAACGGGATGGATTCCAAACTTGACAGATTTGCCCTTTGACTTCAGGAGTTCAACCATCTCTGCTATGGGATACTGTGCCTTTGCAACACACAAGCCGTAGCCAGGAACAATCAGGATGTTCTTGGATTCCGTCATCAGGTCAACAGTGTCCGGAACCTGGATCTCTTTATGCACACCCTCAATCTTCATTGCCTCTCCACCAGCATACGATGACGTTCCATAGCCACCAAGGATGACATTTGGCAGTGACCGATTCATTGCCTAGCAGCACAACGCACGATCAGTCACAGTTATCTTCACAGTTCGAATACCACATCACAGAATTCAATTTCTATCAAATTTATAAGTGCATCATAACAAAGGCCTTTCACTACAATGACAGCAACGACAGTAATACACTTCCACATCTTGGCTATTCATTAACTGCATGATGACCGTGGGCTAAGATAAAAAACAACCTTTGGAGATGGCTAGAACACCTCGATCTGTTACTCTTTTTGACTGTCATAACCCATCACACTGAATAAAACAATACAAATTCAACTGTGTTCTACAGCAGCAGAAACCTGCATGTTACCGTCAATCAGAGTGCTGAGAGTGTTTGCAGCATGTGTCGGGGAATGACCTGATACCCAGTATGAGAGACTATCAGTGTTTGCTGCATGGCGAGTTGATATCTCTCACACAGGGTGTCAGGTTAAAGTACAAAAATAGCTCTATAGGTCAATGGTCAAATGTCACAAAAATATAATCACATCTATTCATCATGACAGATATTCTTAGCAAATTATTATTACTTTTTAAGTTATTAGCCAGCTGCGTAATAAATTTCATGGGCATTTTGCCACACCCTAGAATATGTAATTTCATAGATTCGCTGATCAATTGGGTGTGTTTGTTTACTGAATCATATTTACCTGACACTGAAAACATAGTACCATTTGCAAATACCACTCCTATTAATCAAAATAAAAAGGTCAAAATAAAAAAACGCAAAGCAGGTCGATCAGATTAATTGGAGTGGTATTTTCGAATGGTGCAATGTTGTCAGTGTCAGATAAATATGATTCAGTAAACGAATGAACTAAACCCAAGAGATCAGCGAATAAAATTAAATTACACATTCGAGGGGTGTGCAAAATGACCATAATTTATTAGGCAAAACTGGCTCATTGTGCAGACAGACTGACAGACTTACACACAAACAGATTAAACAGATGATAGTAAAACACTACATGCATCACACAGCATAGCATAGCTGACGTACAGGCAATAATACACAACAGAATTGTTTCATGATTGATTGAGTAAGGCTTAATGTCCCACCAAACACATTATGGGTCATATCAGGGACAGGTTTTTACGGGTCAAATGACCCAACCAACAGTGTCAACACACTGAAGGAACACACAAAACTAAACTAAACTAAACTAAACTAAACCAAATAGAACAAAACACCACAATACATCTTAACTAAAGAATACAGATAACAC
>Ga0209562_1001083_pt1 | contig 10155 bp, 6 predicted proteins | sample WorMetvacBELIZE2_FD_187399 | JGI IMG/M metagenome (GOLD analysis project Ga0209562, IMG submission 187399) | Marine gutless worms symbiont microbial communities from Max Planck institute for Marine Microbiology, Germany - Olavius vacuus BELIZE.2... | ecosystem: Host-associated > Annelida >...
CTTCACAACTATGATGTAAGGAACATGGAATTTGCTTACTGTGGTGATCAGTTCTCAGTCTCGTTGCAACAGCCAGTACACATGCAATTTACAACTCTGCTCTGACAAATATCAGCTAAAAATGCTAGAAATTTCTGAAGAATGTCAAAGCTGGCTAGATAATGTAGTGTAGCATATAGTTGTCAGAATTAAATATATTTAATCATTTAAATACAATTTATTTGACATTAATATTGCTGTTTGTTAAAGTGGACTTCGTAACATTTTTAACTTTCGCTGATCTGAATTGCTTATTGTTTTCAAGTAGTGGAAACAAGCCACTGAGTGCTAATTAATGCATGTTTTCAAGTGAAGTTGAAATTATCGCTCAGCGAAAGTGATAATTGACTTCACTAACCATTTTTGCTGAGCGCATTTTCACTGAGTCACGCAGTGGGTAACTTTAACTATCGCTGAGCAGAATCGCTGATTGTTTTCGCTCTCCAAAAAATTAAAGTCGGAACTCCTGGTGATTGGTAAATTTTGTGCTCCGATTAGCGAAACCGCTGAGCAAAAACAATCAGCGATTCCGCTCAGCGAAAGTTAAAGTCACCCGGTGTCTCTGTAGTGTTATTGTCTATAAACATTTCACCAGAATGAGATGCTGGTAACTTCAGAATATGTGAGTTTGTTATATGAGTGCTTTCCTTCTGAACTAGCACTTTACAGAAAATTCTGCAGAAGTGAACATTTTACTGTTTATTAGATGGATTAAATATTCCTGGAAGTTTCTTTGCTTTTGTTGTTTGTCAGTACGTAAGATTGTTTAAACAATAAACATTATTACTGTGTGTGTTTTAAACAGTCGGCCTAAGTCGGTAGACGAGGTGGCGTATCAGGAAGAAGTTGTTGCTGTCTTGAAAAAGTCACTACAGGGTTGTGATGTAAGTAGTACTGATCAGTTGAGGTTTGTTTAGTATTAGACGACATTTGGACTTATTCCTAACTCTCAGTCAGTATTGTTTTTTAGTCTTGCTTATTGGGACCACATGCAATGCAACAGTGAACTGGTGGCAAGAGGCACTGATTTGCTGTTCTCTTGGTGATGAAATGCTGCACGATTGGATTCAGTTTTTTTATGTAACGTGGACACCGTTGACACGTTTTCCGCCGACGTACTATTTCAGTTATTTACTACGAAATGAAGTGCACGTATGCTTTGTGTGTAAACTCACTAGAAGTGAGACATGGTGTAATATACAGTTTTGTTTTAGTAATAATATTGTACTTTAGATGTTAGTGACATGTTATGGTCATAGCTGCTGGACATGTTTGTAGTTTGTTAACACAGGGTTTGCTGTATCAACTGTCACTGTACCATGTTTTTTGCTGTTTGTCTCTCTACGTTTGTTTGATTGCTTGTGCGTATTAGTTGCCCAACCTACTGTTCTATGGGCCACCTGGCACTGGCAAAACATCTACCATTCTAGCCGTATCAAAGGAACTCTTCGGGTAACTGTGATTGTTTGAATTCTTACTGTTTAATTAAAAACATGCACGTGTGTTGTACAGAGGTTGTTCATTGGGAAGAACGTATGGATTGTAAAAAATTTCTGCTGCAGAAATTCGTAACGGTCTCCTAGGCAGATCTTTCGTAATCTATTCTGCGGTGACAACAGAAAACTGCCACATTGAACAAAGGTTGCAAGTAGTGGCCTACTAGATGCTGACTTTGTTAACTGCGGTGAGCTTGGCCATAGACTAGTTGTGTAATAAAGTTGATTGTGCTGCTACTAACTAACTGTTCATTGATAGAATAGGTCGTCAAAAGATAAGATGGTTTGGCTGCACTTTGCAAGCACCGTGTACTGTTGATTTGAAGACTTGCATTTATGTATGTACATATTATGCTTTATAGCACTATTCTGTTTATACGCAGTATGGTGACACCCACTTGCTTGCAGTTATTGTCCTTTTCGATGCAGTAGATTGGCTGTTAAAATATCTTTGTATAGTGTAATTATAATTGGATTAATGTTATTTTTTTAAATTATTGCAAACTAAATGTACGTAAAATAATTTGAATTAGCATGCCTGGTTAAATTGTAATGGTGAAATTATATGCTGTCGGTCTTTACTTATCTATTTAAGTTTTTGTGGAGTATGTGTGCTGGTCAAGTGAATGGTGTAACACATTGCTTGATGATGATGTGTGTATGTTAGTGACATGACCAAAGAGCGTGTGCTTGAGCTGAATGCATCGGATGAACGTGGAATTAATGTGATTCGTGAGAAGGTGAAATCCTTTGCACAGCTGACGGCCAGCGGCGTACGTCCAGAGTAAGCCGTGATGCACCAGTACTGCTTTTAACATAATATTAAATTATGGTAGATTTCAAGACCTTCTTTAACTCTGTTTGTTTTGTGGCATGTAGTTAAAACAGTAATGACGTGTAAAGGTAAGAAGTAAAGGTGTGCTTTTGGCTAAAAACCTGGAAATGTCACAGAATTTGACGGCTATCATGGAAACGTCAGAAAATTGACCAAATGTTTGGGAAGTGTCAGTGTCACTATGCAGCGTTTAGTAGCGTCAAGTATGTATGTTTATTATACTGCTAAACAATGACGTGGGTAACTGCAACGTGGATTGAGTGCCGCAGAGAGTTATGGAAATATCATGAATGGAGTTCAGTACTGTCTGCAGAGTGGTCACCTTGGCCTGAGTCACTAAGCTCCATTGGACAGTGTTGATCTCCCTTTTCTCAGCCGTCAGGCAGACGTGGGTCAAAGCTGTGACATTAGACATGATCTGTTGTACCTTAGCACCAAAACATGTCTCACTTTATACAGTTTCGATGTTGTGTACATTTTATTCACTCAACATGACGCGTGTAAGTCGAAAATTAAGATAACGCCGTTAAATTTTCCGTGAAGTTGAATGTCACAGTTGACAGCATCTTCTGGAGGGGATACAAGACTTGACAAGGCTGTCATGACTGACCAAATATTGCTGGGTACACATACCAGTTACCCAGTGGTGTTGATGTCCATGGAAAACAGGACGTAAGGAACTTGATAGATGTTTCTGCACTGCAGCGCTGTGGATGTGAGTCAAACTTGTGACAACACAGACGCGAGTCTGACTGCCTACTGTTACATCACTCTACATGACGTTTTCATGTCTTCACATATCTGTATTAATGATGATATGTGAAGCAGAGGTGGAAGGGGTTAGATTAGGAATTGAAGGGGAGGTGGGAGAAGCTGACGAGGTGTTGGTGGAAAGTAGGGAGGAGCAAGGGTGAGGAATGGTACCGACATAGCTGTTTACCCCGATCTAGTGACGTTTCTAGATGACTTCTTCTTGATTGGAATCAGTTTGTGCAAGTGAAACCTGTTTGTTTGATTTCCATTACTTGATTGCAATTAATAGCATGCAGTACGTGCACTGCATACCAGATAGATTGTCCACTTTGGTCGTAACTTGTCAAGTGTAGTCACACAAAATCAGGAGCACTGTTTAATGTCTGCTTGCAGTGGGAAGCCGTGTCCTCCATTCAAGATTATCATTCTTGATGAAGCAGATTCCATGACTGCACCTGCACAGGTGATGTTTGCACTTGCTACCATTTTGTTTCACATTTTGAACTTGGAATATATCGCTCTATGGAAATGTGAACATTACTGCCCATTAGTATTAGTTACACAAAACATACATACTCGGTGAGGTCAAGTTTTGCTAAGACTTTTGCCTAAGACTTTTGTCTAAGACAAAAGGCTTAGCTGAACGTTTAAGTCCAGACTTATGGAAGTTATGGTCTTAGACTAAACTTTAGCTAAGACTTTAGTCTAAGACCGTACTTAAGTCCAAACTTTGGACTTAAGTATGGTTTTAGACCAAATCGCCGACATGAGGTCAAGTTCGGTCTAAGTTTAGACTTATACCATATTTTAGTCTAAATCTTTAGTCTTAGCCTTTTGGCTTACACCGAACTTGACCTCACCCACTGTTGGTTTGCTAGTAAGAAGGCCTTTCAATCTAGTCAATAAAAATGCAACTGAGGCCATCTTGAAAGGTTTCGATATCAAAACCTTTAATGGACAACCTGCTAGCTCAGATGAAGGAAAAGCTAGCAGCTAAAACAATTGTGTGCGAGAATAATTGAGAACATGTGTGTGTTCGGTGTAGAGTGAAGCTTTGTGATATGAAACGGGTGACATGTGGCACAACGTGTGTGATGACATTGTTGAATTAATATGGCCCGTAGCCTGGTCCATTGATGATGCTTTTGCTCACCAAGCTCTTGTCATGTAGGTACCTCGATTGGTCATTTCCTTCAGTCATTGGCCTGGACATCCAAAAAACCAGATTGGACCAACTTTGCAAAGTCTCTGTTCGTCATGTATCGAAGTATGGAGACATGCAGTTCGTAATGGTGTTTGAGCAACACTGTGTCCGTCGCTGGCTGTGCAGAGTTGTTGAGAGTGATGGTGACTGTGTCCGTCGCTGGCTGTGCAGAGTTGTTGAGAGTGATGGTGACTGTTGTGTGTGCAGGCTGCGCTGCGGCGGACGATGGAGAAGGAATCAAAGACAACTCGTTTCTGTCTGATATGTAACTACGTCAGTCGTATCATCGAACCGATCACTTCACGCTGTGCCAAGTTCCGATTTAAGCCGCTGTCAGATGAAATTCTGAGACAGCGACTGAAGGAAATCTGCTCAGCAGAGGACATGCAGTGTAGTGATGAGGTCTAAATGTTCTTCTGATTTCTCTAAATTCACCTGATGTCAGCATCTGAAGTGATTCGTAAAATGCTTTTTTTCTCAACAACTAAACTATGCCCACATTGCCATAATTGCCACATTGCCATATGACATAATTTTTTAGTTAACAACAAATATAATTTTTGACCAACATAAAACTGTGTTTACTGCTGATTGTTCACATACTGGTATGCAATTCCTAAATGACAGTTTAGAATTTTATGAATTCTAGAAACGTAAATGCTGTCAATTTGTAAGTCTCTTTGGAAATAAGAACAAATATTCAGCTGTTGATATTCATACTGGTAAGACGGAATGACCTTCAAAAATTTTGTGTAGATGATTTTTGGTATTTTTTTCTGACACTTAGCTTTTGAAAACTTTTTCACCGTATTCACATGAGCACATTGGTAGTTATGACATCATGAGGAGGCCAACGTGCGTCCATTTGTGGCTGATAAATGCGCGTGTTGTATGGTGCTAGATAGTGGTAAGTGGGTGTTGGCAGATGCAGAGATTGTCTGACGATGACTGTTTCTGTATTTTCTTGTCTGCTCTCTTGTTGTATGTTAATGATACACGACAACAATTGTCATGTATGATAACTTTCCATGGCTGGAATAATGCTGCAGTATTTATGTTAATCTTTTCTTATCTTTGTACTAGGTTTTCCATCCTCCCACAGCAGATAATGTCTGTCTGGAGGACGATTATGTCAGATTAACAGAACTGTTCTGTGTTGCATTCGTGCACTGTCGTAAGTATAGTTGTTACAGGTGAACTAAAGCTTGTTTGTTTGCATTTAAACTAGAGTTTGTGTGTGTGTTTTTCACATAACTGCAGCTAGTTTGCATGTCTCAGAGTTAGTTTCCCGTGTATTTGCATTCGGTTGCTGTGAGATATTGCTCGATCACTGAGTCGGCACCTTTATTGAACGAAGACGAAGTTTGGTTATTAGTACCAGTGCCTTCCAGGTGCCTGGAAAGACTTGTCTACACAATAACATGTTATGTTTCAAGTGGGAGATCAGACTCATCTGTGTTTCATTCCAGTTCTCTACCTGATCTGGTGATATTGCTAGTCTAACAGCTAATATGAATGATACATGATGCAGGCTGTTGACACAATGCTGGAGACGTCTGAAGGAGACATGCGTAAAGCCATTACTACGCTGCAGAGTGCCGCAAGACTTAAGGGCAAAGATGGCGTCACAAAGGCCGATGTCGTCGAAGTCGCAGGGGTAATTGTTTTACACATGCTAAAATGTTTCTGTCAGGATCCCTTTGTATCGGATATGTGAATTCTATCTCTATGCCCATGGGAGGCATTTTTCCGTCGCAAAATTCTGTGAATTCTATACGGCACTTTGTCTTATGCTGTGGCTCACTGTGGCAAATTACTGTTAATTCTGCACTAGATAGACAACTGAAAGAAAGTCAACTCTGCTGTTCAAAACATCCAACGTATTGTTATTATTTGTTAGTGTTTAGTGTTAATTACTTGGTGATCGACTAAACAACATGTTGTACATTTAACTAGACAAGCGGTTGAATAGTGTGAACAAAACTGTGACAAGGTGAACTGCTGATTACTTTTTACGTGAGTTTCTGGTACTGAACTGCTAAAATATCTGTATTGTTTAGTGTATTTTCCAAAATTTGACAATTTTTGCAGGAAAAAAAACCTAAATTCCGCAGCTTAGCTCATATTCCACAAGCCGCTGAAAACTGTTCTGTAGACGTACACATTGAATGGGTAGCTGCCTTCAGCTGTAGCAGAGTGATTTCAGAGTTGATTTCAGCTTGTAGAACTTTGCAGATTCGAAATCAGATGCAGATTTAAGCAAAAATTGAAATATAAAGTGGGCTATTTTTCTCTCTGTTGATGTGTATACTGGTTACTCAGAGAAGTAACTGTGCTGCATGTTATTTTGCCAGTTGCTTAAAATTTGTACATTTCTTGACCAGATTTTTGAAATGTCTCTTAAAGCAACTCGGTGGTACTTTGCCACCAGTTCAAAAACTCTGAAAATCCGTGCAAGAATTTGACAGTTTTAATCTTGTCAAAATTGTTAGGAGTTTTACAGTTTCCAAAATCTAACTTTGTCATCCAGTCCATGTCCTGAATGTCTACTGTCTGATGAGCAAGAAAGTGATTGAAGAAACTTGTTAAATGCTGGAGACATAGATTGATACTGGGTCACTGTGTGAGAGGTCAGGCCATATTGAAGGCTAAAACACAGACATGCTCGCGATAACATTTGTGATTGATTTATTGTAACAGGTAATTGAAGACGATGTTGTCAGTGATTTGATGAAGGTGTGCCATTCCGGATCATATGAAAAGCTTGAGAAGACTGTAAAGGTGAATGTGAATAGTGGTGCTTAAAGGGGAACTAAACCTTGACAACAAGTGGCAGTCAGATGATCTGTTTTATATAATAATGAACGAAATTCACCCTCGTTTCAACCAATTTTGAGTAATTTTAAAGATATCGTAATTTAGTTTAAAAAATTTGACTTACTTTTGAATATGGCCAAAATAGCTTAATTCCATTATCTATGATGGTGTGTGTGTCTGACACAACTGCATTCTGTCAACAAGAATCACTTGGTGACTTTTATCGTCAAGAATCTCCTTCAAAGGATGCCATCGTCACTTTTGTGGCCGATACAGAACTTTATTTAACATAAATGTTCATTTTAAATGGTATATTTTTGAGGGGTAAGGTACCCTTTAAATGCTGTTGAGACTCGGCCTCTGTTAAAGTCTGAGATTACACTGTGTGCAGCTGGGTACCTTATGTACTTCTGGATTCTGGTCTGCACCATACAGGTCAGGGTGATCTAAGGGCCTGTATAGAGATGCCTGAACACTTGCTTATGTCATCCCTACTCAGAGCTGGTAATAATGAAATCCTTCAGCCAGTGACTTGTGGTGGTTAGTCAGTTCAGCTAGGTGTCTCAGTGGGTGTGTGGAGACTTTGCATAGTGTCATCTGAGGTAAAAGAGCTGCAGAACGTGGCTTTATTTTGACATCGTTGTACAAGCCTATGCCACTTTGGCAATGCACATACACACCATTGAATTACAGAAGCTTAGACAGTTAGTGGTCATGCAACTTCTATTAAGCAGACTTTGAGCCCATAGATGCTGAAGTGCATTGGTTGTCATCATGTAGCCACGGATGTGGCACTTGAGTTATTCATTTTCCACTTTAGAATTTTTAAAAACTTTTTGTTACTCATTTTTGTGTCCATGACTGCCGTTTCTAATTCTCTTCTCCAAAATGGCCTGGTATGTGTCGAGTGGCATGTTGAACACTACTGACTAATTAACATTTCTTATACTTCTGATTACTTTTAGTAACTGCTAAATTATTTTATTAGGTATAAGACCTTACGATATGGTACTTAATATATTTCATCTGTGTGCATTTATTGACATCAGTCCTCTGCTGTTGTGAAGATCTAAATATGATTAATTCAATGTTGTAGTGTTTGTTTATTATTACTGATGGTACATTAAGTTATGCGTGATGGTGCTGTGTGAAAATAAAGGATATCATGGCTGAAGGACATTCAGCAGGGCAGATAATCCTTCAGCTTCACGATTGCATTGTGCCGTCTGACACGCTTAACGATCGTCAGAAATCAGCCATTTATGAACGTCTTGCTGTGAGTAGACTCCACATGGCTTACGATGTTGTCAGTAGAATGACTCTCCCACATACAAATGAATACCAGTTGGGAATTCCGTAAAAAGGATTCTTTCACTTTCACTCTGCAATCATTCTCTGTTATTTGCATATTGAAAGACTCGGCTAATAGCTTCTGGTAGGCATGTATAGACATGACTGAAAAGTGTCTGTGCTCATATCCCACCCTTGCCATGCTTTTACAAGCATCCAGCAAATCCCTGTCATAGTGAGAGTTCTAATGGTTCATCTGGTGAACGCAGCTGCTGACTCTCCTGCTAAGTCCGCAGACTTGGCTGTGAGGTCCCTGTACTCTGCTGTCATCTACACCCTCCATTGCTATTTATTGTCATTACTTAACCCAAAAGCTGGCACTGATATTACCAGCTCACCGAGTTGACCTGAGTTTTGTATATTGCAGTGGTTTTTCATGATTAACATACGTCTGTCAATTCCATTCTGGGATCTCACACATCGAGGCATATTACCACTAGCAACTTGCGTTATCACATAAGTCTGTGTAATTACCTCTGTAGTTGTACCATCCTGCTGGCAAAGCAGATGCTGCTTTTAGCAGCGTCTGTTGTGTCAGTGTGTCTGTCTGAACAAAGACCGAATAACTACTGATTGGAAATTAATAATTAACTTGGTTGGAATATGTGTTATGGTGAATGCTGGAAGTGATTAGATTTTGTTGACATTTGTCGGCAAGCTATTTTTGTTGAATAATAACATTGCCTGTAACTACTGGTCAGATTTTGGTACAGTTGTATGTGGTAATGCATATTAATTGGTTCTGTATTCTGTAAGTTGGCTAAAAGTGGTCATATTTGACCTTGACCTTTGACCCTGAGATCAAAAATTGATGGCAACATGTGGGATTTGTGCTCCCCCTCAGTTATAGTTTACTTTTATTGCAGACTTGTTGAATGAAACTTGATGCATTTCAGACCACGTGTAGCAGTGTGCTTGGTGGTAGGTGATTGACAAGCGCCTGATCGACGGCGCCGACGAATACTTGCAAGTGATGGATGTCTGTACGGTTGTCATGCAGCAGATTTGCAGCACCAGCTAGCTGTCTGTTCATAGCAACTGTAGTCGCAATCTTCAGTGCTGGCATTCTCTGTGCTCTGAATGGCAAACGTTCCTGGTGCCCAGTGTACGTTGTGAGCACGAGGTAGATGTTGGCCAACACAGCCATGTCACTGACAGTGATTGACAGCAGAGTTATAGTTTGCTTGCTGTGCTCAAATTTTGTGAATTCATGAGGCCAAAAGCTAGGTAATGATCTGACACCATTCCATTTGAAGTGGCTCTGTTTGTACGAAAATGATGAATATTGTTCCAAGCTTACAGAACTATGGGACACATTTTTATGCCTGCACTGACAGTAGTAGGTGAAGAGTGTCACATTTTTGGATTGTCTGTCCTTCTGTTCCTCCGTTTGTCAGTCGAATGTTAACACCTATTCTGCACGATGCAGTATCTTGGTGGAGGGATTTGAGTGAAACTAGGCAGAAGTATTCATCACATGAATGGGCATTGCTGGGTTTTCAGGGTCAAGGTCATCATAGCAAGGTCAAGGTCGAGAAAATTTTGTGCATGATACAATGTCTTAGGGCCGGTTGCACACACTTAACCAAATGGTTAACCAAATGGTTAACCATTTGGTTAGCTGGTGACGCGTTGCTGGCAACCATAATACTCGGTTAAAA
>Ga0209562_1001084_pt1 | contig 10154 bp, 8 predicted proteins | sample WorMetvacBELIZE2_FD_187399 | JGI IMG/M metagenome (GOLD analysis project Ga0209562, IMG submission 187399) | Marine gutless worms symbiont microbial communities from Max Planck institute for Marine Microbiology, Germany - Olavius vacuus BELIZE.2... | ecosystem: Host-associated > Annelida >...
GTAGTAAAACCAGCAAACAGTTATACAGGGAACGTTTATGGAGGGTTGGAGTGGTTGATTTGGTAGTTTTGGCCTGTGATGCTACTGTGACCAGGTCTGGGTACCTGGTCTTCGCTACACACTAGCCATCACACGTCAGCCTTGAATTGATGACTATGCTGTGCGCGGCTTTAAGAACACCAAGGATCACGTATCAGATGTAACTGGCTTGACGGGGAGGGGCGGGCGGCGGTTGTAGGCCCATATACATTTGACCATGTTGAACAGGTCTGCAAGCACCCATATCCTATAAAGCTTCATTTACGTATATGACATTGATACCCATGCATGCCTTGTCACAGGCTATCGGTCACTGCAGACAGGATAATGGAATGCATGCGTCAGCAGTACTGTCTGATAACAACACAAGACTTCTCAGTCACTCAACCATCCGAGTTGTGTGGCTGAGAACCACACAAACACCGTCAAACACTGCTAACTGCAATGCCCTGCTCACACTATCCCACTACCAGTAATTCCAATGTGAATGAAGACTGCACAACGTATGTCTAAACTCTCCAGAACTATAATACAAATACATTACCACATATGCACATACAGTGTACAATGCACTATTCATACACCACAGTGCACAGCCTCAACAAAACGTTGCGACGTGCTAAAACAACAAAGATACCAGGTAAAAGACGAGTAAAATAAAAGAGTTAACTGAGGACCAATATACCTCACCGTGTGAATTTAGGTCAGGTTGTAAGATTTAACGTCGCTTAACATAAAAAAAGATGATCGGCGACAAGTGTGAATTCATAATGAAGCACACATAGTTACTGGGTAAGCTGCCACAGGAAGCACATACTGCAGCAGCAGCCATTGATAATTTAGTCATTAAAACTAAATCATTAAACAAAAGTGTACATCTAGTATAATCATCATTGCTCTAGACTTCTGATGTGTACCATGTCGTTTAACGTTGTATGTGAGTAGAAAGACTGGTCTCTGGATTAAAAATAATATTAATAATAATAATAATAATAATAATAATAATACAATTTATAACACGGCAATAGTCACTATTAGGGGCCTGGATTATCACATGACACTCCACTCACACACTCACTTATGTGATCGTCAGGGCAAATGATCGCTCAGCTCAGAACTGCCAAGTCACAGAATGGCTGCGAGCATCTCTGTCACAAACCCTTGTGATGCCACTACAGCAACAATCAACTGACAACTTATGTCTCCACTGCACCAGCAGAGGAATGGCGCAAATAATTTGCGTGAAGTCGAAGGCATTAAAGTACTGATTCAAGTCAGCGTCACGCAAACAATGTTCGGCTCAACACAACAGCTAATGTTCACACAGCCGATGGGGACAAGACGTGACAATTCCCCAGGAACAAATGCTGAAGACAGCTAACATTTTCCAGTCAGAAAGAAAATTGAGAGTGCATTCAACCACACAGTACATATGTAGCCACGTGACAGCCACAGTGCATGGCAACAGATGAGCATTATCCACAGCTCCATGCCATCCACGGTGGTAATTAACACTATTAACCAGTCCACCAGACACAATCAGTGCTGATCACAGCAGCTCCAAGCACTCGTGTGACATCACGACTGGATGTGGATCAAACACGTATTGTGACAGATATGTCCAATCAAGCAGTCTTGATGTGATGGTCATACAGCATCTGTCTTCACAGTTTCAGCATCAGTACTGTCTGCTGTCGCTGTACTGGCGTCTGCTGGCTCCGCAGTTGACTTCTGTTCAGCTGACTCTGGTGGAACACTGCTCCACCTCGACTTGCGGACACGTTTCTCAGTGTCACCACTGCTCGTTGTGACGTTGTTATCTGTCAGCAATGGTGTGGTCTTTTTCTCACTCTCACTAGCAGATGTTACAGCATTGTCTTCTCGTTTTTTACTGTCCTCTAAACTTCGTTCATGCTCACTTTCTTCATTTTCCAACTGATTGTTTCCAGTCCACGGTGGAAGACGAATGTCCAACAGTGGTGGTGCAACAATGCCTGTACTCTTAGAACCTTCATTTTGCATTTCTTCTTCATTTTCCATATCATCATTGTCGTACCACGGTGGACATGGCTGGCTTAACAGTGGCTGCACAACACCTGCTGGCATGAGTCCTTGAAATCTTGGACGCATGGCCAGACCACCTCTGAAAGGACCGCCTCTCCTGAACATCGGTGATGCATCAAAACGTGGACGACCTTCGAATCGCGGCACATTAAACCTATTACTTCCATCACCTCTTGCACCATTAAATCTAGGAGGACCATTAAACCTTAGTGGGCTTCCAAACCTTACTGGTCTCTCAAATCTCTGACTATTTCCAAATCGTGGCATTGGTGGTCGGCCACGCATAGCATTATCATGCCATCTATTTCCACCACGACCCATTGTAGGCACTGGTCCGCGGAATCCTCGAAAACGTCCTCCTCTGTGTGGTCCCCTGAAACTGTTGAAGTCTTCTCCATATTCTTCACCTGTTTCTGCACAAACACACGAAACTTGCGTTTTTAAGCAAAGGCAAATCAACCAGAAACAGGATACACAGACGAGCTTGTTTGTTCCGCCATCCTAGGTTGGTCATCACTATCACACTGAATCATTATGTGAAATCACTATCAGAAGCACAATTCAGCTGCTTGAGACTGCAGATGATGCGTGCTCCTGTGACTTTGGTCTGATGACCTTGACTTTGATATATGAACTTGATCTGTAACCCATGAAGACGTACCTGCATATCAAAACTTTCTAGGTCAAAGCTTTCGTTAGTTACAGCATTACAGATACAGACAGACAGATGTGAGTGAATGCATTTGCCAGTGGAAATAATAGCAAAAGAATTATATGCTGTTGTGCTGGCAAGTAATCCTTGTCAAAATGTATATTTTACCACAGCCTGCAAAACTCTAGTGACTAAAGATTAATACTGATTTCATTGATGATATATAAAATGCACTGTCTAAAGAAAACAGACGTGCAGTCTTAGTCTCGAAGTTGACAGCTACTATTTGCCTTCATGCTAGTCTTAATGAGATAATGACGTCTTTAAGAAACTGTTATTTAGAGGTGTTTGCAACAAGTTATGTACACATCCAGTTCTGCTGCAAAACTCGCTGTCAAGTGTGTAGCATGCCACCAAACACATTATAGGTTATATCAGGGACAGGTTTTTATGGGTGAAATGACCCAGTCAACAGTGTCAAAGCACTGAAGGAAGATAGATCCTAAGGATTAGGCTTCAATCCCATCAGGTCCACCCCACCGTGCTCACAATAATACAACAAATATGCAGTATGAAACAAGAACACAAAATACACACAGATAAACACAAATGAATCTATGCACAGTAAAATGGGCCAGTGTGACAAAACCCCATCCAGAGAACTGTAAGAACTGCTCATCTAAGTGTGTTTGTGCACAAGTGTCCACCAATGTGAGCAAATGATGAATACCGTATAAACTAGACATTAATTTTGTGTATACATGCATTTTGTTCCATTTGTTCTAAAGCAATAAATCTCATAAGAATACTCCCTTTTGTGCCAAAACAAACGGGATAAGTGACCAAAATCACTTACCAGAAACTATCATAACTGGCAAAACTACTAAATAAAACACTATAAATGGACAGAAAACTACTTCAGCTGCGTGAAACCAGCCACCAACAAGGCAAATAAACAGCAAATAAAACGGTAAATACCATCAAATGGGAATTCTTCACATTCTTCATTGTATTCTTCATTGTATTCTTCTTCCTCATTTCCTTCATAGCCTTCTTCTACTACTTCCTCTTCTTCTGCTTCTTCTCCATACTCATCGTAATACTCTTCATCTTCCTCTTCTTCAAAATTCTGCTGCACGCCAATGCGAGCTCGTGGTGGTGCAGGAAGGAATGCTCTTGGTCTTGGGCTGTTACCAAGCAAAGGACGTGGCCCTCGCATTAGCTCTGGTCTTGGCATTAGATCTGGTCTTGGCATATTTGGTCCACGAATCAGTGGCACTGCACCTGGAGGTCTCAAACGCCAATCACCACCACCCATCGGCCTTGGAAAATTGCCCATGTGTGGCACATCGACAATGTTATCAGCATCGCGCTGCTTACTCTCCGCTGCACCGTCGTCACCTGCTCCGCCAGCGCCTTCCATCTCATCAATCTCTCCATCAGCACCACTCTCTTGGTTCTCTTCACCAGCACTGTCCAGCTTGTCTTGCGCTGCATTGAACGGCAACCTTGGTGGCTGATGGAACTGTCCCGGAGGAAAGCCAGCAGGTGGCGGAGCAAACATCATTGGTGGCCGGACGCCCATCGGCGGCCGGACGCCCATCAGTGGCATTGCAGACATATGTGGTGGAGCAGGCCATGGATAGCCAGCAGGAACAGGAGGTGCTGGCCAGGGCACTGCTGATGCTGACGACGACTCCACACCAGGAGGTGCACCATCCTACATTGCAGATCAACAATCAAACTTCTATTTAACAGCTAAAACAGAGTAAAGTGTTACTGCAAAGCCTACAGCTGACTGACACAGCTACCTGCCTGTCATCACAACAAAGTATGAATGTGTTAGTTGTTTTTGAACCATTCACAGCTATTTATATGATGCACTCACCTTGCAATATGGTCTACAACAAGAAGCTCTGCTACCGCAAAGAGCACAGCGTGTCCGTTGTGCTTAGTTGGTGTACTTTATCACATTTATCGGGAGACAATCAACAAGCTACCGAATTCCGCGAAATAACGCAAACTAATGTCCATTACACCGTTCAAGGTCATTCAAGGTCACGGATTTTGGTACCAATCGAAAGCTCATATGCGACTTCCTATTAGTGATCAATAGTAACTTACCTGATATCTTGCACTGTTTCCACACTTTAACGCCCTCACTTGGGGTGATACCCTGTAAATATCGCCATAAGTGATATGCCGCTGAAAACTTAGATTCTTTGGGCTACATTTCACTCCCAGAATGTATCAGTGTATCTTCAACCACTTTTAACTAATACAGCCACAAAGCTACAGAATTTGGCTAAATGACGCAAACTACACGGCCATTACACCATTCAAGGTCACCGATTTTGGTACCAATTGAATGCCCATATGCGACTTCCTATTAGTGATTAATGGTAACTTACCTCCTATCTTGCGCCGTTTCCAAGTTATGGCCGATTATTGGACAAATTTTCGCTATCGACAGATGGGTGCCTCACGTCAATGCCCCCGCTGGAGGTGATCCCCTGCGAATATAAACTTTACCTCCTCAGAAATTAGAGGGATTGTCCTACCAGATGCTGAAAACCACATGATCATATCTTCATTCGTCTGGACAAAACACTGGAACGCGAGGAAAGGACGGAAGGGCGGACAGACAGATGGACAGAATCCCTCTAGTTAGTACAGCGCTCTGCATTGCGAGCAATGCGGACGCACTGTAAAAATTAGGACAAATCATTATATCTAAACCAAACTGAGCCCCTCCATTTCCTGTAGATTTAATTCATGTTACAAACACTGCAAACTGTGGCTTAGATATTTATGTTTTGTCAAATTTCAATTTGTTGCAATTCACTACGGTGTTTGGCCAATAGCTTCGTCAGCAAAATGTGTTCTGCTATAAGGAAACAGCAGGCTGCAGTGAGCAAAGTCAAGGAAGCAATCCACTACAGCCAGTTCTTCATGTCAACACTGCAACATTATACACCTCAGCCTTTGATGCTTTTTACCGCCTTTGAAGTTACAATCTTATAGCAGGACATATACATGCATAATATCATCATCATCATCATGCTTGAAGGGCCCTTGTGTCTAGGTCAGTATTTATTACTGTAGAACATTTTACCGCATAAATTTTTTATTCATGTATGACTGAAAAATGCTTTACATAAAGCTATATTATAATGGCAGCATTTATTTAACACTAGTCAGTAACAACGTCCTATGGGTGCACTTTTTATCAGCACACAGCACATTTTCAGTAAAGTATTTTAAATGTTAATAAAACATAAGATGTCCTGTTTTTAAAAAATTAATACGTAAATTTTTATTGCTATGCTTCAAAGTCCACATAGGTAACATTTCAGACAAATCTGACCAGTATTTGTTGAATTATAGCAATTTATTTAGTGGTCCACTTTTTCCAGACAATGTATAACACAGTAATACTGAAATTATAGCCAACTTGTGAGTAACCTGCGATGAAGGAGGACAAAACGGTGGCATTGCTACACCTGGTGGTATCATTGCAGGCATCATACCTGGCGGCCTCATCATTGGCATCATCCCCATCATTCCTACACTCACACAGCATCACTCACTCCACAGGTACAGCAGTCAAGTAACATGTCCTGAAAGCTTCTTTGTCAGTGATGGGTAACTATCAATCAATGTGATCTCGGAGTTAGCATGGGTGAGGTATACAATTATTAACTGGAATTACACATCTGGCGACAAATCACAACACAACTACACTGCATAGTACCAGAGTTGTATACACACAGCACACAATACGCCAAAAGCTCTGTCCTCACACGATGTATAAAAATTCATTTCAAAGACGAGTATTTCCAGGCAGTCGACTGCACTGGTACTGAAAAGCACATTCACAACAAGACACTAAACTAAACTCGGTTCAGTCAAGATTTATATCATTTAGCGAGGAAACAGACTGAATCTAACCTAACAAAAGCACAGCTAATGAATGTCACACTGTGTCAGCTACCTGGCAGCATGTGTGGAGGCATCATGTTGGGTGGCATCATTGGACCTGGCATTGGCACTGGTGGCACTGAAGTTGTGGCATTCTCAGCAGCATCAGCATCAGTAGTATCTGGGACTGGTGAGTCGGTATCAGCAGCAGTGGCTGGTGGCAACACATCAACAGATGGTAACAGACTTGCTGCAGCTGCAGCCTCACGTTCTACTTGTCGACGACTTGCTTCCGCCATTGCCTCTGTACAGCACCACCATCAACATCAATGATTGATTGATTGAGTAAGGCTTAACGTCCCACCAAACACATTATACGTCATATCGGGACGGATTTTTACGGGTCAAATGACCCAACCAACAGTGTCAAAGCACTGAAGGAACACACAAAACTAAACCAAATAAAACAAAACACCACAATCCATCTTAACTAAGGAATACAGATAACACAAATTACACAAAAAATAAACTAAACCCAGGTTCGGTCGCCTCCTACGACCTCCGGCCTGGAAATGAAGTGGGACTATTCTGGTAGAAAGGGAAGGGATGGACAAAAGAAGAAAATAGGTAAGGCCAAGGAAAGAAAGGAAAAAGTAAAAAGGGGAAAAGATGAGGAAGTAAATGGACAAGGGGGAAGAGGGGTGCCCCGGCCCCACAAGGGGGCCCATTAACATCAACACTGCACAGCAATGTTCCGTATTCGACCACAGTTAACACACCAAACTTAACACCTAATTAACATTTATGACCAACACATATACATCACTTGTTTACATCTAGAACTGAACTTAATCTTAATAAATCAGTCACATCAGAAATTGTATCATTTTTCACTGCATGCTGTATCTCGTCTTCATCCGGTCCGACTTATACAAAATGCAGTGATGTGCTAATCATGAATGTTAATTAGGTTTCAGTCTGAAACTTCATTCTTATGATTCGTTCTCATGATTGGTTTGGTCTTTGAAACAAAATGGCAATGATAGAAGTAGTGTACTCTGCTACAACTGTTACTATATTTAAAATATCATCTCTGATCTGGTATCTATGATCCCTGATCTGTTATCTATGATTTATAACAGTTTTTAAAAACAGATAATCAACAGCAATAGGTTGTCTGCCGTTCAACACTTCATGTGAGATGTCAGCTGGTCATGAATCATCATAACAGTGATTGATTGATTGAGTAAGGCTGAACGTCCCACCAAACACATTATAGGTCATATCGAGGACAGGTTTTTGCGGGTCAAATGACCTGTGATCACATGTCTCCACGGCAGACAGTGAGTACCTGTAATCACATTGCTACTTCACACGTATACACAGCACTTACTTCGCACACTTTCAGGCAATGACTCATCGTCAATAAATGCGCCTTCAGCAAGCTGCTCCAGACTGTCAGGGACTTTGCTCCATGGAATGTATGTTGCACCAAGTTCCACGTCCCACAGGTCTTTGAACTCAGACTGCTTCACTCCGACGTCCAGTGCCCATGCCACCTACATTAAAATACTCTTGTCAACACATCTTTCACGTTTACAGATACTGTGCAAACAATGATGTTAAGCAACTGCTATGCAGACAGAAATATGCCACTAACTAGTTGTGGGCTCTTCTGTCGGCAGTTGCAAAAACCATAATTGACTCAAAACGAACAGCAGCAGCAGTTTGATTGAGTGGAAACCTGGTCTCAATCAATAAAGATGCTGTGTCACTATGTCAATCTGATTTACTATGTAACCAGGTCAACTCAGCCGGGCCATCGCTCCATAGCAGACTGTACATAACGAGTACAAGAGTGAAGTTGGAAGTGAGCTTGAGTAGGTCTTTGTTTATGCAGTGACAGCTTGTTGTCTTGCTACTTCACATTTGCCTTCCACTTCACTGCCTTTTGCATACCCTCACTAAACTTAAACCCAACCAAATGTTGTTTAGTCATGACAAGCCCTCACATGGCACAAGTTAATGACTGTACATACACAGGGAGTCTACAAGAAGAACTGTGATTAGCAGATGATCATGAAAGCAAGAACTTGTGAGCTGCAACTGCAGGAACAGGAAGTAATATTCAACAAACACAAGTAACTGTAAACCAGGAATACATGTAGGCTTGTAGGTATTATGTAACAGCATCGGTTGGCTGGTATTTAAAGTAAAAAAAACTTCTCCCCAAAAATGGTCTCTATATGGATAATATCTTCCACTGGCTTGTATTAGCAAAAATGTAGATGTTAGCTGTGGCAAAACATTCGACTCACCAGAATTACAACTGTACATAATGCACACTATTCTCAATGTCACAGCTCACCTTCAGCAAGCTGCCATTCAGCTTGTATCCTTTTAACCTGTCGACGGCACGTGCTGCATCAAGACGCAAAGCAAAACAGACATAGGCACAGCCACGTGGCGGGATTAGCTACAACACACATACACAACTGACTATGACAGACTGACAATAGAAACTTCAGTAAATCTGTGCTCTGCAGCCTCAAACAAACATTTCAGATACAGATAGCCATAATCATAGCATGTAAACAAACTTTTGCAGTAATGCTCTGTAACTTCGTACCATTTGGTGACAAGTGTGCAAACAACTTGCCCAAGTCATTAAAGTGAGACATTCAGAAGTCAAGCCAGTCTCTTCATCACAAGTCGAATGTATTTAACCGTTACATTTCCACGCTACACTGAATTAATTTACACTGTGCAGCACTGCAAATTAAATATGTGAACACAATATATGAGCATATTTCAACTGATCGTGATCAAAATCAACAAGTAAATGAGACGGATAATCTCATCACAGATATATTCCATATGTCACAGACATGTCAATGCAACAATATTGACACACAGCTTTATCAGACCTTTGCATTACTACTAACAGCAGATCTACATGACACAGTTGACAGTGTTGGGCATGAACTCACATTAATAGATAAAATTTCACCAAATTGAGACAACTCTGATGACAACTGTTGTTCCGTTGTGTGCTTGCTGAGATGACCAATCCACAGTGTCTTGCTACATACTGCACATCACACCGATCAATACATTTAACAACTTCCATTTGCAACTTATCACCTCAAGTCTGTACAAATGCAGTTCAGAACTGAGCATAGCCAGTACCTTATGCAATACCAGGGTTCCCCCTGTTTTGTCATTCATAAATTTAAGCACTTTTTAAGGACCTTTCCAAGACAAATGTTCATACACTACATTGCGGCTGTAAGTCCACAAGCGTAAATAATTATTACCATATACCGGTAGTTGTTACACGCCATACGCTGTTAGCTAATGTTACAGTGACACAAAATATCAAAGATACACAGTATTACCAGTTGCTAGTATACAGACCTTCAATTATTAAGTCACCACATATGGCATTTATTAATACTGTATGTGGTTGACTCTTAAC
>Ga0209562_1001085_pt1 | contig 10154 bp, 7 predicted proteins | sample WorMetvacBELIZE2_FD_187399 | JGI IMG/M metagenome (GOLD analysis project Ga0209562, IMG submission 187399) | Marine gutless worms symbiont microbial communities from Max Planck institute for Marine Microbiology, Germany - Olavius vacuus BELIZE.2... | ecosystem: Host-associated > Annelida >...
GTTATCTACTTTTGAGAACACTGGCCAAAATATACAGTTTGCCTCATTTAATTGGCCCACCTTGTACATAATGATTGCCAGTTGCTGGCACTCACACATGTGTTTGCTATAAGTGGACTTCTAATTAACTGGATTAGATATATCAAGATTTGGATGTGGTTGTTGAACTTAAACTTCTGTGATATAAAAAGTGCTTGAGTGATCACAGTTAATGATTGTCTGTATACAGAACACGTGGCTCCATATTCTGCTCAGAAAATGAATGAATCTATGAAAGAATACTTCAGGTATTTACTGCAGTTTGCTCTTGTCACCGACAAGTTTATTGTAGGCCTATTTTGTTAGTACATGTTATGCCATGTCACTTTGACGTCAGGAAGTGCAGACAGCCTGTACAAAGTTGTGCTGCCAGCCGTGTCTGTTTAGTAGAGATATTGTTGATGTTGGTGATTGCGGTGGCAGCTACAGTAATAGTAATAAAAGCAATACATGTAGCAGTAATAATGTCTTTAGTTTCCACTATTTGTGCATATTTATTTCTTGTTCTTGTTAGTTCTCGTACATGCATAATAATAATGATAATAATATCCACATTTCTAACCTTCTATAAGGTTATGACCTTATACATTCAGTGTATACGTTCAGTTTCAGACCTTATACTGCAGTTCAGCAGTGATATTTTACAGTCTGTTATAATGTGGCACAGAGGTAGACTGCCGCTAGGTAATTGTATCTGTGATGGAGAGTTTTGAAGATGTTGACACTTCGTTGTTACTGACACTGAAGTTTGTGCTCACGTCTCTCTGGAACCAAGCACGATTGAATTGAAATTTTTGACACGGTCTGGATTTGCACTCAGTTACTTTTTTCCAGTAATCTGATATAATGTGGCAAAATTATGGCCATGAAATTACCCCGAAAGTGCCACTTGGCAAATTGATATATAAATAATTATGTCGCCTGTCTGCCCTGTGCTTTATAACAGTGTCTCCAGTGCAGAGTTTCTGTTTTTTAGAAACTGTAGAATCTAGTTAGATTTGATACCAGTTACGTTTGTAACTAATGAAAGGTTTGGTGTAAGTAATTGTAATAACAGTTAGATATTTGTTGTGATTCTGATGAACAAGTGGTATAATAATTAGCAAGTCAGCACAAAACACAGTACATGAGAGGTTTAGTGAGAGTCATGCAGCAGCAGGGTATCAGTAGCTAGTGACTTACTGCTGCTCCTCTAAGTGCTTAATATGCACATGCACTGCAGATGTCTTGACTCGTTGCTAATTTGGCGTTACGTTACAGGAAGTTGTCATCAATGCCAGACTACATTGTACAGTGTGAGCACATGTCTACGTTTTTCCGACGTCCAGTTCCATTGTTGTTAAATGCCAGCACATCTGCATCAGCACTGTCAGCGAGCGGTTGCCGGTCTTTGCCACCTGTCACAGCAATACTCCACAGTAAATATTTTACTGAACATCACTTTGTCATTGTTGGTTCAGCATCAGTACAAGCATCTGGCCTGTGTAAATACTCCATGTCCTGTGGTCCGTCAGCTCACCCTCATTAATCTCTGTAGTTGGCCATTACAATGGCAACATGTATCTGGACAAGAGAATTCAACAGATTTCATTGTGGAGTGTCAGAAATTGATATCAGACATTTGGGTATGGACATATAGCGGTATTCCTGTTGTGCAATTGCGTACTTTCTGATATTGAATTTGAAAGCTAAAGCCATTGTCATTTACTTGTTTGGTGCAAGATCAAGGTCAGGCAGTTTGAGCTTTTAGTAAGGTCAGAATTTTGAACTATAATGGGAAATCTTGCTACAGTTCTTTTGTTGTGTGACCAACAGAATACTGTCATACAAGGTTTAACATAGCCTTTTCATGAAGGTTATTTGCATCATTAAGCCAACTAAATTGACTTGCCAAACTATAAGCACAGAGTTTGTAACCACATTTAACCAACCTGAGATCACAAACATTTCTGGAAGATAAACTGCGCAAGAAGTTTATGAACATATTTGTTATACAGTTTCGTGTTTTTGTAAAAGTTTTTCAAAATGAGGTACAAACAAATTTTATACAACTTTCCGCATGTTTTTCAATAAGGTGATGAAAATGACCAGCAAGAAATTTTTGTATCGGGCAAGTGTGGTTGTGTTCTAGCTACTGAATGTGACGACAATCACAGTTAATGAACTGTCAGACATGTGACATTGTGTTAACCTTGACCTTATGTCAACAAGCATCTGTATGGGCCATTTAGTTCTGCTGAACTGCCAGTGATGAATCATAGTTGATTACAGCATAGCTGCCAAGTGCCAACCCTTCACTTTTGGTGAATTTTTCTGAATTTTTAGGTTGCTTTCCACAATTCTGATTGTAATTCAAATATTGTGGTTTTTATTTTGACCATTCGGCCATGTTTCTTGTGCATAATTGTACTGATTTCTGCTGTTTATAGTCTTTCATTGTCCTGAGCGTCATGGACAGTAATAAGACATGTAGTTGTAATGTCTACTATTATTGTTAAATGGTGGTGTCACCCACTCGGAGTCGCTCGTTCGAAAGACATCAAGAGTTGCCCAACAATTTAAGACCAACTATTTGACTGAGTTTCCTCTAATTCGGCACTACTAGCATAGTGGTTGGCACGTTGGCTTCGATCAACGAAGTTAATCTACGTCAGGCCTGGTTGGTATTGAGCGGTTTATAACATATGTTAAAAACTAAGTCCATGGTTACAGATGCTTCACAAGACAGGCGGAAAGAGAATACTTCCTGCACCGTTTTATGACGAAACTGTAATATAGAAATTTATTATGCCACGGAAACACATAATATCTAATTAGGATGTAATCTGCTGAGCATGCACACTATGGGCAACTGGTCTGTTGTCTGTATTGGTTGTGTTTCAGTGGAGAATGGCTGGCCCTGTGTTAGTACACCAAGTTCGACTGTGTCCATGCAGTCTTCTCTAGTCACTACCGAATCCATGTGTTCTGCTGGTATGTTTCATGTCCACAGCATGTCATTGAGCTGCTGTGGATGTGTAGGAATTAGCGAATTCTGGTACAGTCAGTTTGGTCATAGTTTTGCTGGCAGTATGTCTGTCTGTCTGTGTGTAATACAATAACTTTCTAAAGCTTTGACGTAGAAAGTTCACTTTTGGGTCTGTTGAGATATCTCCGGGGAAAACAGGTAAAGTTTGTTTGTGAAGGTCAAGGTCAAGGTCACTGGAGCATCATAAAAGTGTGAAAATGTACGGACCAACAACGCAAAAACATATTATCAAATGTTGCAGCTGTCTTCATTCTAAATTGTCACTGATCAGTCATTTGATCAATGACCTTCTGCTGGATGCTTGACCAACCGTCATTCAGACGTCGCCTCAACTCATCAATATCTTGCATAGAATTTTAATAGTCCTGCTCCTGTATCACTGCCGAGATTCTGTAATTTACATACTAGAGACTGGAATGTTATGAAGTCATAGGTTGAGTGCTATAACTGAAGTCCGGCATGTCGCAACAAAGATGCTCGATGGTTGTGCATGCACAGTGTTTTGGCCTGCTGTACTTTTAAAACTTAAGCTGGTTCCTCGTCTCTAATTATATAAAAAAAACTTTAGTTGAATACACGGGTGATAGGAATTTTCTTAAGTATATGTGTGCCGAAAATTATCATAATAGATGAAGCTTTGACAAAACAGTTTTTTGCCTCCCATTGTATATCTATATATCTGCTGTTGTGGTATTGTGTGTGTAATGCAGCAGTGGTTAGTATGAACATTCGTCCTCATGCACCGACTTCTACAGTGCATACATCAACTAGCGTGCCAGAGTCAGTCGGTCGGCCGTTGAGACCGTGGGTGAAGATCACATCAAATACTGTCAATGGCCTCCGGTACAGCAGCCTTGCGGCCTTTTGTAGTAACTTTACATTTACACCAATACAATTTAACTGGTCTTTGCTGTTTGTTACCCAGTATAAGTTGGGAGTTATTTTAAAGTATTCTACCTATTTTGAGTTTCTGTTACTCAGCTTTTGAGACAAAACATTTCTAAACCCACTGTGGCACACATGGCTGTTCAAGCAGAAGTATTATTGAACTGCTGTGATAGTGTCAAAAAGTAAGCATGAGTTTGTATCAATTTTTTGCTGGAATGAATTCAGTTGTCGTCATTGGGTGGTGCATTCTTGACAGGGTATGTGCGTCTGTGCAAGTTTATGCCATTTGGAATGCTTCTGTGCCCACTTCATGATGATCGATGATTGAGTAAGGCTTAACGTCTTACCAAACACATTATATAGGTCATATCGGGGACAGGTTGACCAACCAACAGTAGCTGTGTTGTTGTGATGAGAGAAGTGACTAATTGGCAGGTCCTGTGTCTGAATTCATCATTGACATGCTCTATGGTATATAGTAAGTCCTTGCAGTCAGCGGCTGTGCAATAGAACAGCGTTGAATACATTGATATATAAAGACAGAGTGAAATGGAATGTGTTTGTGTGTACAGGCCAGGTCTGTGTAGTGTGGCGAGTGAGCTGGGTTATGTGACAGTGAGTTCAGCATCATTAGGCAGCATAGTGACAGCTGTTGTGCACCCAGTCCAAGCAGCACCAGCATCGCCACCAGCTGCTGCTAACACACTAGCACACAATGCAGATGACATAATGCAGTCATCGTCACCAGAACTAGTCAACGTTGAGAAACTATCACATCTGACAGAGTGCAATATTGAGCAACCAGTTAGTGTTTCTCATTGCTCTGAATATTGTTGTCATGTGGTGTCCGTCATTAGTTCTACGTCTAAAACTCACTGTGGTCGATAATATGATGTTGTGATGGCACAAGTGTGTGGCATCATGGCATCATACTTATAGTCAGAAGGTTGCTGTTAGACTTTCAGTCGCGGTTTGCTGTGTAGACTTCCCCAGGCAAGTTACTTTCTGTAAAAGTAAAGTCCTTCCCAAGCCACATGGGCCCATGGGGCAGTGCTGATCTCCTTCCTATAGCCCTCAGCCAGACATCAGCTTACACTGCGAGGCCGTGAATACTCGGCTAGTGTATCACACAGCGTGCCTGTTTACTCCCCAGCTTATGCCAGACCTCTGCATTTTCCATCCAGTTAATATCAGCAAAACATTGAGGAAGTATCAACAGTTAATGTAAATGAAAACAAGAGTTCATCTGTTCAAAACAACATAGTTATCATGCGGAATATTCACAGAGTTTACCACCAGCTTTGACGCTGCTGGCAGTTTCTTCTTGAAGCTCCACGTGTCCTTATCAATTCAGTCCTGAGGCAGTTCATCCAAGATTGACTGCAGTCATCTTTCAGATTGTTGATTTTTAGTGACCGTGGACTGTTGTCATCTGTCATCTGTAACGTTCATGCGCCAAACTCAGGCGATTGAAATTTTCGGCAATGTTTCTACGCCATTTGGTACCTTGGCCATCTCTGACCTTTCGGTAAAAATTTTACAAAGATGTCCCAGAGGAACCCTCCATCTGGGTTTAAACTCGAGAGTGGTAGCCAAATATAGTGATTTTTGACCTGTCGAAGACTACCGGTATATCTCAGAAACAGTGCAAGATAGGAGGAAAGTTTGTATTAATCACTAATAGGAAGTCGCACATAAGCTTTCGATTGGTACCAGAATCTTTGACCTTGAATGACCTTGAATGGCATAATGGCTGTTACCATGTGTTATTTCACTGAATTCAGTTGCTATCCGGGCGCCTCACGTAAAAGTGTTTGAAGATACACAGACACTTTCTGCAGCAGAAATGTAGCCCAAAGAATCAAGTTTTTAGCGGTATTTGGTATATTATTTATTGCGATATTCACAGAGGTTACCGAGAACGAGTGCGTTATGCATAGGCGATCACATATGAGCTGCTGGTTATTATTAAAGGTAGGTATGGTTCGTGTGTCAGTGGCATGTGTGATCCCCTCGTTACACATGGGCCATATCTGAGCGCATCAGAGGTGAAGAGCTTATAATAAAGCACTATACAAAATTCATCTGTTTACTTATTATTACAATATTACGTACTCATTATTATTTTCAAAGTCAACTAGAAGTCTGATTTTACCATGATGAAATTTTTGTAAACTTCCGCTTCCGTTGATTAGTTGAACAGTAAGTTTTGTATTTTGTAGTATGTGTGCAATGTTGTCATAAAAAACTGGTGGTGAGCTTCTTGTTTCAGTTAAGGCTGAAACTTCTAATAGTGCTCCAACATGGTGCCTATACATTGTAATCCAAAGACATTAGATCATGTGAGGTTGGAGGCAGTTTATCCTGACTCATAATGCAGTCATTAAGTATTTAGCAAAGGTCACATGAGACTGTGGCTCTGTCCTGTTAAAATAACTGGCAATCTATTGTACTAGCAGCACAAGTCTTCATCACGTCGGATGATGCATGTGTATGTATGGGGCACGGCTGAGCGCAGAGTGTAGTGAGGCAGGCCTTGCGCAGCGAGAGTGGCCATGCCTGCTGGTGACACAAAATACACTGGAAGAAGTGCTGCCAGTCTGTTACCTGTCTCAGATATGTGGTGTCAACACAAAGTTTAACAGTCATGTTGGCACTTTCTGGTATGGAATGAAAAAAAGAGTTTTACTGTGAATAGTAAATCCACTTATGATAAATAGTTGTTAAATCTCTCCTGCTTCAAGTCTGACAGTTTGGCAGTAAAGTTAACACCCATAACTGCACAGTTGCACTCTTGTTTTGGGGTTGTATTTTGTGCCACCCTGCGTTATGTGATGGCTATCTTTCCAATTAAAATGATGTTATTCAGATTGGTTAACATTTGATGGAATTAGTATCAGAAGTAATGTGTGAGTGTTTGCTGTGGGCTACATTTAGTGTAGTGCTGTTGTTATTGTACAGGCTGCAGAGGACATTCTGCAGAAAGCATGTTTGATACATCACCATCGTCCAACCATGTATGTTCTCTCACGAGTTTCATCCACAGCTTTGTGTGCATTTTTATCATCAACTGTAGTATTTTTATTAGAGCTAAATGGCCTGAATTTTAGTCTGCATTTTATCATTGTTTTTAATTATTTGGTCGTCTCCCACATCATTATAAGGCTGGCAGTATGTGCTGATGTGCCATTAAGAAACCACTCGCTGTGTGTATGTAAAGTGTGGTTAATATGACCTGTGTGATGGAGACACCATATCTGTTCGTTGTTTTTTAAACTGAGCCTGAAATTCTGACTTAATTTGAGTCGTGATGCTTTTTTAGGTGTAGATAGTATCCACATCCTGTGTAGCTCCTGTTTCAGAGTTTAGATGGGCATCAGGCCTGTAGAACATGCCAGTGCTAAGAATGTACAGAAGTTATAATAACAGACTATGAGATCGTTCTCTGTCTTTGGTCTTCTGCTGTTTCCAGCAGGTAGACCTGAGAGTCACTGCTGTTAAGTCGACTTGGCCGCTCCAAGTCTCCACTTATAGTCAAAATACAGTGTTAACTTGCAATAGACACCATGCATCATGTAGTTATATACTGGTTAAACTAGTTGATGCACAGTTCACATCAAAACAGCACTAAAACAAGGAGCTCCGCTATTGCGAAGAGCACAGCGCATCCGTCATTTCTCTGGAAAAATCTGTTGATGGCTATTGATGGCTAATCAACCACTTTTATGTAATTGGCCACGAACTCTACTGAATTCGGCAAAATAATGCAAAATAACGGCCATTACGCAGTTCACGGTCATTCAAGGTCACCGATTTTGGTACCATTCGAAAGCCCATATACAACTTTGTAATTCCTATTAGTGATTAATACTAACTTACCTCCTATCTTGCACCATTTCCAAGTTATGGCTGATTATATGTAAAATTTTCGCTAGCGAGAGGGGTCGCTTCACTTTAACACCTTCGCTTGGGGTGATTCCCTGCGAATATCGCTTTAAGTGATATACCACTAAAACTGAATTCTTTGGGCGACATTTCATTTGCAGAATGTGTCGTTGTATCTTCAACCACTTTTCCGTAATGGGCGCTAAAAGCTACCGAGTTCGGCAAAATAACGCAAACTACACAGCCATTATGCCATTCAAGGTCAGCAGTTTTGGTACCAATCGAAAGCCCACATGCGAATTCCAGTGGTTAATAGTAACTTACCTCCTATCTTGCACCGTTTCCAAGTTGTGGCCGATTATTGGTGAAATTTTTGCTAGCAAGTAGCGACAGGGGAGTGCTTCACTTTAATGCCTTCACTGGGGATGATCCCCTGCGAATATCTGGATAAACTTTTACCTCTTCAGAAACTAGAAGGATTGTCCTACCAGGTGCTGAAAACCATATGATTGTATCTTCATTCGTCTGGACACAATACCAGAACGTGAGGAACAGATAGACAGAATCTCTCTAGGTAGTGCAGTGCTCTGCATTGCCAGCAATGCGGACGCGCTGTAATTATGCAATACAAGTAGGCAGTAGGCCTATATGGACCAAAGTACGAAATGACTGAGGACCGAAATGACCAAGGACCGTAGTGGATGTATAAAAATAGGCCTACACTATGATTATGGTCACGGTGCAAGTCACCGACTTAAGTCGCAAAAACTTAAGTCAAGGTGAGTTATGAGGTGGTGACTTAGTCGACTTTCAAGTCGTTTTGTTGCCAAGTCAGGTCATGAGTGCAAACCCAAGTGACTCTCAAGTCTACCAGCAGGTTTGTGACAGACTTTCTCTTGATTCTTGATTCCATCTTCTCTGTGTTAGAGGCACTGCACTCTGTCAGGTAGGACAATCATTGTAGTTTCTGGAGAGGTAAAGTTTATCAGGATATTCATAGGGGATCACCCCCAACGAGGGCGTTATTAAAGTGAAGTAAGTTAGTATTAATCACTAATAGGAAGTAACATATGAGCTTTTGATTGGTACTAAAATTGGTGACCTTGAGTGACCTTGAACGACGTAATAGCCATGTAGTTTGCGTTATTTCGCCAAACTCGGTAGCGTGGTGGGTGTGCTGTGTGCAGTGAAGTGGTGCAGAATGCTGCTGATGTGGATGACAAAGCATCAATAACTCATCATTGCACTGTTGCTGCTGCTGACATGTCGGTAGAAAATGAGAGACAGCAAGTGAACTCTGCAGCTCGCAGTGACAACGGTACATCAGCTGTGCTGCAATGTGACATGTCTACCACTGATATGGAACCTGCCATGCCTGCTGATACAAAGCATGGTCAGAACTGCACTACTGATATCACTGCTTGCTACGAAAATGTCGTTATCTCTCCACTACTAATGGGCCGTTAGAGGCATTGTTTTTGGGTCGACTGGCTGGCTGGCATCTCTCTCCGTTATCCATTGGTCATTTGGGGAGGTTTTTGGGGATTTGACCCCCTTAATGTAGCCGGATATTGTCGCGACCCTCAAAAGGCACTTCCTTGGCTGGAAACACGCGTTTTGACGTATAGATCGTCTCGATCGGTCAAGAAATCCAACCTGGGCGCGCGCTGAAGAAAGCAAAAAAGAAAAAAGAAACTCAATTTGACAAGTCACACATTTGCCCAGACCACCCACGTAGTGCTACCCCCACCAAAGTTTTCATGTGGGGTGGGGCCAGGTTTCATAAAAATGGGTTAAGGGTTTTGGCTCCCTGAGGGGTCAAAAATCTGCCTTTTTCCTATACTTAGCGCTTGTCTTATACAACAGGTTAGGGCTACTGCCCAACCTGTGACAAATGTTGGCCGATTTTTACAAGAAACTCATCAGGAGATGAGATAGCGAACGTGAATTTTCTTTACGACGACATTGTACACACAGTAAAAATACAATAGACTCTTGCATAAATTCCGCCACAGATCGTTTTCTGCAACACAGGTTTACCAAATTCAGAGAAATAACGCAATGTAATGGCCATTATGCCGTTCAAGGTAATTCAAGGTCACCGATTGCGGTACCAATCGAAAGCTCATATACAACTTCCTATTAGTGATTAATACTAACTTACCTCCTATCTTGCACCATTTCCAAGTTATGGGTGATTATTGCTCAAACTTTCGCTAGCGAGAGCGGAGTGTCTCACTTTATGGCTCTCGCTGGGGGTGACCCCTGCCAATATCGCCATAAATGATATATCGCTAAAAACTAGATTCTGTGG